>Ga0307516_10003476_pt1 | contig 20191 bp, 24 predicted proteins | sample 19_EM_MG_FD_203310 | JGI IMG/M metagenome (GOLD analysis project Ga0307516, IMG submission 203310) | Populus trichocarpa ectomycorrhiza microbial communities from riparian zone in the Pacific Northwest, United States - 19_EM | ecosystem: Host-associated > Plants > Roots > Unclassified | place...
GCCCCCCCCCCCCCCCCCCCCCCCCCCCGCCCCCCCCCCCCCCCCCCCCCCCCCCCCCCCGCCCCCGCCCCCAAGCAGCTTGTCGTGTCCTCGATAATCATCTCCAATCCTCCTCCTCTTCAATCCACCACCATTCTCGCGCACGAAGATGACAGCCGCAACCCGATTACAATGGAGGCAGGACTTTTCACACGACGCGTTCAGGAGTGCTGACTGCGACGAAGTGGCGAAGCACAACACCCGCGCCTCCTGCTGGGTGATGATCTTCTGCCAAGTGTACATAACGCGTGGCGCCTTTCTCGACTCGCGTCGGGAGGGGGGGCGCGAACGCAATCATGCGCTACAGCGGAGTGCGATCCGATCCATCCACCAGGAATGCTCGAGGAGACGCCTAGGTACCGTCGACGCATGCACCGTTCCAGTTTCCGCTCCGTCGCAGCCGGCGGGCGGAGCGGGTGCCGCTGCAGCCGCTGCACACGCACCTCGCTCGACGCGCGTCCTCGCAGCCGGAGCAGATCACGGCGGCGACGATGCATTCGCTGTGGTTCCAGCTGTACGTGCAGGGCGAGGAGCGAGAGCACGCCAACAGAGGGTACGCGGCGGTGGTGCTGGCGCTCCACGCGTCCACGCGGGGGAAACGCGAGGCCGACGAGCGCCTGGCCAACGTCGCTGCCTCTAGCCAAGGCATCGTTATGGCATTCCTTTATAGCGTTGGTCTTGCTTGCCGCTACGGAGCACAGCAAGAGGGGAAGTGTTGCAGTATCTCACTCGTTCTGCTTTGCCATTTGTAGAATCACGTCGTATATGTATGTACGTGTATTCAGACTTCACTTTTTCAGACTTTCTCTCTAAGAGCGATGAAGTCTCTTGATGTGTTGTATTGTCTTGAAGAGAAAGGCTGAAAAATTGAAAAGTCTGAATACACATATGACGTGGTTCTACACATGAGATTGTGATTTGTTGACACTTCGATGTCCAGTCGAGTCCCGTGACATAAAGGTGTCGGCGCTCGGTTTGCGTCTTGCATACCGAACCGTTTGAGAATCGAGCCATCGGGTAGATAATCGAGTATATAACATGTAGTCTTCTGTATGCTTAGTCAGTGCTCTCTTCCCATAGATATGGGTGCCCTCATGAAAGCAGTATCAGATGTCGAATCTTGGTCCTGCGAAGCGGTTCTTACGTAGATATTACTCGATTGCCCGATGGCTCGATTCTCCTTCACCAGCAGACTTGCATCAACTCGATTCTCAAACGGTTCCGTATGCAAGATCCGCAAATCCAGCGCCGACACCTTTATGTCACAAGACTCGACTGGACACCGAAATGCCAGAGCCGATTCAGCCGTCTATCGAGCTGTTGTCGGAAGCCATATGTACGCTGCCACATCGACACAACCTGATATTGCCCCATGCGGTTGCGGCTCTTAGTCGTTATAACGCCCAACCGTAGATATTCCACGCATGCAGACATTGGATTAGTCTATCCTGCCTCATCTGTATCGAGCAGTTTCGACACTCTACACGGCCATACAGATTCGGGCTTTGCAGGCGACAGAGCAGACCGGAAACCCCAAGGTGGCTTTCTCTTTCAAGCATATGGCGGACCGATAGACTGGCAACCGGAGAAGCAGTTGCTTGTCGCGACCTCGACTACCGAAGCGGAATATGTAGATAGCTTGTTCTGAAGCCACACGTAAGGCTCGATGCCATATACAACTACACAAAGACGTTACCGGCGAACTTGTCACACCGCCGATGTGCTGTGTGCTGCGACAACGATGGCGCATCGAAGAATATTTGTTCTGGTGTTTCGAGTGCAAAGACGAAGCACATCAACATTCGATTTCACGATAGCCGAGAGCTCCTTGCTTCAAGGGATTGTCAAATTTGACCGATAGATATATTCTGACGAAGGCACTCCCGCCCAGAACGCCATCAGCGCCTTGTTAAAAAGAATGGGTCTGGCTTTTGTGATTTGGAAGGCATTGTTTTGGGAGAAAAAAAAGGTAGCAGTTTTTTGCTGACGTTGATTAAATTTTTTGGCTTACTGGCGCAGTGAAAGCACAGTAAGAAAGGGGGAGGGGGGGATGTGTTGTAGTATGTGCTTATGTAGTCTTCTGATTGCTTAGTCAGTGCTCGTGACCTCCTCATCCCATAGATGCGGGTGGTACCTATGTAGTTAGTGGCGTCATATCTTCACAACACAACCATCACATCTACATACACATCACTCCCACGGCGCCCGCGCACGCTTCGCCGGCACGTCCCCCTCGCTCACGTGGGACGACCTCCGCTGGCTCCGCCCGCAGCCGTCCAGAAGGGGCACGAGGATGCGCTACTGGCGTGCGCGCCCCCTCGCTCGCGCTGCGCGTCACAGGGATATGTAATCCTGTCGTTAAGGCGTTCGCGCTGGGCCATCTGTCGGCCCCGCGCTGTTCGGGCTGGCCAGATATGTATGGAGCCGACGGCGTCGGGAAGGTGCTGCAGATTATCGAGGAGGAGACAGCCACCGCGGCCAGGCTGCTGGGCGTCAATGTCGTCCAGGAGGCCGGCAGGAGACGCGCTAACGCCGGTAGGCTAGAGAGAGAGGTGGATGTCGAGGGCCTGTAGGATGAAGCTTTTGGATGTTGTACATACTCCTCGCGGGGGCCAGTACAATTCACAACGTATTCTCGCAAGAAAAGGGACCACCACTCAATCTCAATCTTCGCCGTAGTCCCACCAAATAGGCCATATCCCGTTCTCACATGCAATCACGATCACGCTCAAAGACTTCTTCAGCGACCAGAAAACACCGCAATTTATTCCCGTCGTAACGTCGTTATCATAAGAGTACATACATCTTCGTATGGACATGTCAGAAGGGAAAAATAAACAGAAAAACATCCGCACATGCTCCCGTCACTTGTGAAGAAAAAAAGAAGAAAAAAGGAAGGACAGTAAACACATCAACCTCAAAGAGAAGCCCGTCACACATCAAGAAAGAGAAAAGCCTCCACCATCATATATGCCGTATGAAACATGAAGAAAAATCGTAAAATCAAAATCAACTCAGAAGCTACTGTCTGGGCCTCGACGTCGCCCTCCTCACTCCCGCCGCCGTGGCCTCTCCGGCTCTGTACGCCAACTCCTGAGCGACGGTATTTCGGTATTCGCTGCCGCCCTCGTAACGCTCATGCGGGTGAGGGTGGTGTCCGCCACCACCTCCGGTGATAGCCCGTCTCAACATTCCGCCGACACCGCTCCCGCGTCTGCTGTGGGTAGTGCTGGAGTCGTCATCATGATGTCTGTGGTGACCATGCTCCCGGTGACCATGCTCCCGGCGATGGCGTCGTCGAGACGCGTCGACCGACCGTGTCCGCCGCTCATCAAGGCTCTTTCGAACTTGGTGTTGGGCCAGGGCACCGGCCACGGTCACGGCGGCGGCTTTGGCGAGTGACGCGCCACGTGATCTGGATCGGTGTGGCGGAGACACAGTTCTGCTGCGGCGACGGAGGATCCCCGTACGGGACCGAGAGCGATCACGATGATGCTTTGCGCGGCGGGCAAGAGCAGCGGCGCCAGCGGCTGCGCCTGCGCCGAGAGCTGCGTTGCGAAATTTATGGGAGCTACTATCGGCAGAGGATGTGGAGGAGGTGGAAGAGGAGCGGCGGTGACGAAGCATTCCCGGACGCGAGTGTGATCGGGAACGGGATCTGTGAAATGCTGCGGCACTGCCAACCGCCCTACGCATTCGGTGGTGGCTATCGGCTGAATATGCGGAGGATGCCGACGAGGAGCGGGAGCGCGAGCCGCGGCGGTGGCGGTGGTGGTTGTGAATTGCCTTGGCCGCGAGGCCGGCGGCGGTGGCGGCGGCGCCGAGCCCGGCGGCAACTTTGCGTCCGCGGTGCGTGCTCCGCCCACTGTCCGAAGAGCAGTCGGAGGAAGATCCGCGTCGGTGGCTCTCGGCGTACTTGTGTGCCGCTAGGCCTGCGGCCGTGGCGCCAAGTGCCGCTGCGGCGATGTGGCGGCCCCTGTGTCTACCACCTTCGTTGGAGGATGAGCTCGAAGAGCGAGAGCGGGCTCGCCGTGCGCGGGCGTCGTATAGTTCCTTTGCAGCTCCCACTGCGGCGATTCCCAGACCGGCCTCGGCGAGGTGACGAATGCGGCGGTTAGGATCCTCCTCTGGGTGCTGGATGTGCTCGTGGCGGTGCTCGTGGCGGTGCCCATGATTGTGCTTGTATAGTTTCTGAGCACCTAGAGTCGGTCCAGGTGACCGACGCATCCTCCTTCGCCAACCAGGGCCCAAGGAGTCCCCGCCGATCACATGTTCGGTCATGACACTCCGACTGGATCCATGTGTGAATCCATCATCGATGTAGTACTCTTCCTCGTCACATGACGAGCAATACGAATCGTAAACGTCGTAGCCAACACTTCTGCCTCGCCGCGTGAAATCCATCTCACTGTGTGCACCGCTGCGACGATAGTACCGCCCGACTCTGCCGCCGGCCGGCTCAATCACGTATTCCCGTCCGCGAAAGAGCTCGACCTCCTGTGGAGGAAGCTGGATGATGTGGTCCTCCTGGTGGATCACCAGCGGGGAGTGTGGTCGCTCATATTCCACCCGGTGTGGGGGGAGATCGATCGTAGACGTGGACTGGTTGCTGGGAACCTCGTATACGCGTTCGCGCTCGATGTAGTGCCTCGGGCGACGCATCGAGGGGGGGATGAGGAGCATCTCATCGTCGAGAACCACCGGCATGGTTGCGGTTGTTGTAGGAGTTGAAGTGACTAACGCGATGTTGACCGGAGATGTGCGATGCGACAAATCGAGTTGGCTGTGCTATGAAGACGATGAGGATGGCCGTGTTGATTTTCGCAGTCGGTGGAGAGGAGCTTGGGCGGGGGGGAATAAATGATATGAAGTAGACGGGAAGACGGATAGTTATGGGTGGGGAGGTGAGGATGAGGGGATAAGTAGCAGAATGGGAGGACGAGGGGAGTAAGAGGTCTGTAGGTTGAGTACAGCATCCCGACGAGGTGGGCAGTTTACAGCCAGCATCTGGTGACGTTTGCGTGCGCCGTTTCCAAGGCGGCCAGCAAGAATGGGGTGCTTCTGGCCACGATCCCTGTCGATGATGATGATGGGTCCGCACATCCCGAAGATTCATTGCCCCTCAGCTGCGTCACCACCATGCGGGGATACTGCCACAGCGTTCGAGAATCTTCCAATCCAAACGACTGGACAGAAAACGAGATGTGGCGAAAAAGATATTTCAGCTTGGGCTGGCACTGTTGAGAGCAGGTTTGGGGGAGGGAGCTACATAGAGCTAATGCTGATGCGGAGTGCGCAGAGGCCTGGAGCAGAGAAGGTGGGGAAACTGGAGGCGTGATGGCCTCCCATGACGATCGTCTGCGCCGGAAGGCACACTCGCTGTAGATATGGATCGGTGGGGTTGCTCAAGGGCCTATTTGTCGAGAAGACTTTCGCATTCATGTGGGCCTTCTCGAGGCCGGGTCTCTTTTGAAACACATCATTCTTTCTCCAGTCCCTTCCGCACGCTCCTGCCTATGACGAACTCCCGAAGGAAAACTGCAGGGCCGACCCCGTTGTGCGTTCACGATGCGAGTGAAAGATGAAGAGGAAAAAGGAAAAAGGAAAAAGGAAAAGGAAAAGAAAAGAAAAAAGGAAAAAGAAGAAGAAAACATTGTTTCAAAAGGAGGTGCAAGCCCCCCGCCGCCCGCGATCCGTTTGCAACGCGGACAACGACGATTGGCCATCTCCAGCCCCCGCTCCAGAAACGCACCCCTGCGAACTCGCCGCGCGGATGCCTAGAGGCGGAGTGTTCGGTTTTCCGCAGCGGCGGGTCTCGTGGTATGACGTGCTGACACACCGGGTGGTGTTGTTGGCTGTTGTCACCAGTGTCGCCCGGCCAGCAGGACTGGATAGATATGTAGTGAAGGGGACGATGTACGAGCCTCGTCTGCTTCCATAAGCGAACCGATGGCAGCACGCTTTGTGTGACTCCTCGGCTGCGGACAAGATATATATGATTCGTCCAACGAAGGGATCTGTCCATCCGCCGCAGTGCTGCACGGGCGGAGCGGACAGGGCTGTACATAACCTCGCCATGATATGTCGCATGCGAGTAACGATTAAACAAAAAAAAAAGTGCTGCACGGGCACGACCGCAACCGATGGCGAACGTACGGTGCGTGCATGCAGGCAGGCGGCGGAAGATCGGGTGAACGCGCTCGGTCCGGGCGGGTGCGATAAGATGTCCAAGTCGGCGGGGTCCGCGGGCTGTGGGGTGCGCGGGCGCGGCTGGTGCTGTGCACGGCGCTTCCGGAAGTCGTCCGAAGCTAGGGGAGCGGCACTACTTTCCGGTCCATGCATCGCGGGTCACTCGGCTTTGTGTTGGTGCAGGAGGGTCTCCGCAGGTGTCGGTATCACTGCTGCATATTGCCGGAAGCAGGCGATCGAACCGGTGCTTCTTTTAGCCATGCACAGACCCCCCGGACTAACCCCCAACGTCCGGACCCTATCACTCGAGCATCTGCGGAGTCGAAGCCCACACCTCTGAGTCACGGCGAAAGATCTGCAGCGACCTCGTATCCGGGGCCCATATCTAACCCCAACCCCACCCCACCGCCCTCCAACCGGCAACCAACGATGTCCGCCCCAGTCCACGCACCTCTCAGTGGCGGCTGCCTCTGCGGTTCCGTGCGGTACACGATCCACTTCCCGTCGGGCAGCGTGTATCCACCCACTGTTCGTCCCCGCCTCCTCCTATCTCCTTCCCTGCTGATATGCCCTCTAGCGACAGACCTGCCAGTGCACGCAATGCCGACGCACCTCGGGCGCACTGATCGTGCACCTCGTTTCCGTCTCGCCGTCACAGGTCACATGGGCGGCTCCCGCCGCGCCCGCCGCCGCCACGACGTTCCGCGAGTTCGCGTCCTCGCCGCACGCGCTCCGCGGCTTCTGCAGCGCCTGCGGAAGCTCCCTCACCTGGCGCAGCACCAGCTCCCCCAACGAGATCGATGTGTTCACCGGCTCCATCGACCGCCAGGCGCTCGATGAGAACCTGCTGTTGGCCGTGCCGCAGGAGCAGTACTTCTACGCCAACGTCATCGAGGGCGTTACCGATGGCGTCCAGGGAGGGAATAAGTGGATGGCCCTGAAGGACGGCGCCGTGTGGCAGCCGAAGGCGGGGGCGGGGGCGGGGGCGGGGGGTATGGGATCGTGCACGAACAGTAGTACGTGAGTCAAGAAGGGAGCTGCAGTGGTGGCATCGAGAACGGGAGTACACCTGCAAGTTCCCAGTGAGGGCCGCGAATGCACAGCCGTACGTAAAGCGCGGATACAATACCAACATACTCCCCCCCCCCCCCCGCCCCTCTCCCTGCTTGCCTATATACCTACGTGTTTTAGCATGCGGGAGGACAGATTGGCCTGCTTATAAGCCGGTCGATGTCGATACCGAGGGAATACCTGCCACCAGACCGGCTTGCTATGTATGCAGGACATGTTCGTGGCCAGCCGTCAGTGACACAGTATCATCTACAGCAGATCGGTATCCAAACTAATATCAGGACCTGTGCCCACCCCCCTCGACTCCTTACTAAGCCGCGGGTCAACGGACATGCGGTTCTTGCGCTAGAGACGAGTCGAAGTCCAAGTGCAAGCGAAGCCTGGGTGGGTGGGTAAGTGGCGAGTGACGACGATGGGAGCGCATGGGATACACATACCATCCGGGTTGGCCATGGTGTTAGCAGGTGTGGTCGATAGATATGTCCAGCTATCGATCGCCGGAACGTATTTAGGCGCCGTCCATGCAGAGTCGTAGCTGGCCCTTGTTAGCCACAAACCCTCCAAACTTCCACAGATTCAACGCCGCAAGAATGCCCCGTCCTCTTCCTCTCTCCTCTCGCTCCTGCCTTGCCTGTCCTACCGACGAGATTATGTAGCGCCGTAGGTACTTAGATATATGTTCTAGCCCAGAGGGAGGAAAGATCGGTCTATAGATGGGCCGGCCATCTATAGACTGTGGTAAATCTACGGGTGGTCTATACCAGTGGTAGATATAGGTAACTAGGCTAGCCGAGTGCTAGATCTACGAGTGGGCCAACTTAGTGGGCATACGAGCTAGCACCAACACCCCTGTGGAAACCAACTTCTTCTGAACTAATCCTTTCGTCAGTCACCATCACCCTGATTACAACCCTCTTTGCGATCATGTTGCGATCATGTCCGCCACTGCCGCCACCGCCAATGCCCTCCCCAATACCACCTTCACCCCTTTTTCTGCAGAAACATTCCAGGAATTTGGAAGATGGATGGCAAATGACAACAGCAAGGTAGGCTTCAAGGCGGGAATGGGGTAGAGTTCCTACCGATGACCGTCCAGTCTAAGTGAAGTGCTCTGTCCATTGTCATGCTACAGAGTTCGACTGCCATAACCTGTCGGAATTGGCAATTCGCACTGAGGTGGCATTGGTTGATCGTGGGATGGAGGAGGATGAGCAATTTCCGGAGGAGGAACAGCTACGGGAGGAGGAGCAGCTTCAGGAGGAGAAGCAGCCGCAGGAAGAGGGCCGCAGGAGCAAGACTACGGGCTACCTGGTATTCAAGATTCGAACGATTTACCACCAAGTCGGAAGAGAACTCGGCAGGCTACCTCAGCCACAGCACCGGAACGTACGGTGGGAGGGCGAGTTCTGAGAAAGAGAAGGAGACAGGTGCAGTAGTTGCTCTCTGGAGATAGATCCCTGGATTGTAAGCAGAATTCAATTGATTGTTGGTGATAGCGAGGTGTTGAGTAGTGAGCGCCTGGGGATGAATCACTGGGGAATTGAGGGGTGGGTCTGAGATCTGGCCACCGCCGCATTAAGTGCCCCGCGCCGCCGTAAAAAAAGCGAAGCTATCTATCCAGTGGCGGCAGATCTTCCACCTAGCCAACCCGCTCCTAGATATTTCCCAGCTGGCCAGCCCAGTTACCCCCCAAAAAATCTACCCACAGTCCGGCCAGTTCGTAGATCCAGCCCATTCATACACGGGCCGCCAGTCTATAGATGGGACGGCCCATCTATAGACCGACCATTCTGCCCACTGGGATAGAACATACGACATCGGTTCCGCCCGCTCGATCAACCAACCAACCAGCCACCCGCACCGCGGGGTACATAGAGTGGCCCGCAGTCTATGTGTCTCTCCGTTCAGTCGCCGAGATGCTTGCGGTAGTAGTGGCGGTGATCACTCCTCTCCTAGCTGTGAGCGCGACACGTGACGTCCATCATCATTGCACGACACGTGATCCACGGACCACCAGTTATGACTTTCCCCCCTCGTCCCGAGTCCTGGCGGGTTGAACTCTCCCCTGGCTTCTGGGCCTGCCTGCCAATTCTGGGGGCCGGGGCGGGAAACACGCTGACTGCTCGTGTGGGCCAGCTGTTCAGAGGACTAAAGAAAGGTATGGGAGCAAGCCTGTCTATGTACGAGCAGGCCTGCGGTAGAAGCAGAGCTGTCTAGTAGAGGAGAGGGAGAAGAAAGCATTCGATCTTGCCGTCAATAGGTTCCACCGGCAGAATGTGGATGCGGGGGTCGGCACTTGCGTACTTTCTGCCCACTGGTTACCGGCCGCCCGCAGATGTAGTTAGACATTAATTACCGGCTGGGGGCCTCGGTGAACTCTCCCGTCCAGCATGGTAGCTATCTAGAGCACACACGTGTTTCGAGCTTATGTATGTGGATGTCCTTCGGGGTTTCGGACTTTTGGTTTGATTAGTTTGCGGCATCCTGTACAGCCTACATATTGTATCAACGCTAATTCCTCGGGTTAAGTCCACCAGATACACTAAGGTGGACCCCCATGTTTATCGTCCATTTTGTAGTCCTTTGACGGCGACGCATATGTACTTAGTTACCCTTCAGGCACTTCTCCCACAAGGGCATCATCCTAACACAGCCGATCACTCTGCAGCTGTCAAGCTTCGTGGCGTACATCTAGTTAGTGCCTCTTGTTTTGTCCGAGGCAACTTCGCTCTCAAAAGTTCCTCGCGTGGAGTCGTAATTCTCCGAGTGAGCAACCGGGCAACGGCCAGAAACCCGCACCAAAATCGTGATTCATATTTCCTAGCCCGTCACCTTCACACTCCCTCTTCTAGATGCGTGAGATATTTCCCTCTAAAAAAAAGCCCCCAATCGTCCCATCATCCAAACCCATACACGTCCCCCAAAGACAAACAGAAAAGAGAAAAAGGAAAAAATAACTAAGACAAGAACCCGAAAAACCCTATGGTATCTATCAAAGCAGAATACATATACATCACGCCAAACGCAAACAGAAAAGAAAAAAAAATTCCACGACAAATGCCAGAAAAATGACCAACCGATAGAGCAGATGAACGCCACCCCCACCCCTTACAGCATCCCACCGAGTACTTCCTTTGCGACGCCACCGACCTCGCGCTTGACGCCGTTTCTCACTGCCTCCTCCCACTCCCTTACCGTACAGGCGATCACTATTCGCCGGATCTTCGCGTCCGCCTTCAGGAACAGCTCACCGACGCCGGGACCGCAAAGGCTCGGCCCGTTAACCAGACTAAGGACGCGGCTGTACACATCGATGAGGACGTCGCAAAGCGTGGCGAAGGTCTCAAAGTAGTCCGGTTCGAACGGGAGGGCCGGCGTAGCAAGGTACATGTACTCCTCTCCTGGAATCCCACCTATGGGCGTGGCGGGGAGGGATATCGGTAGCGGCGGTAGCGTGTCTTCGCCGGGAATCGTGGGCGCCGAGATCGTCGGACCCGATCCGGAGGAGTTGCTCGAGCTCCGCGTTCTCTCCAGTCCCAATGGATCCGGCACCGACGTGTTGGTCGCCGAGCTCCCGCGCCGCGGCTTGACGGTGTGGCCGGACCGATGGAAGAACTTCGGAAGACTCATGCTCCGCAGTGTCGAGTTTCCGCCTCCACCCCCGTTGCCGCTTCCGAGGGATATGCTCGATGAGTGCACGCGCGTCGTGAGTTGCCTCGAGGGCGGCAGCGCGATATGTGTCTCGAACTCCTGCAGGAGCAAGTTGAAAGCACGTAGGTAATCGAGGGGCGTCGTTGTGCCGAGCTCGAGAATGCTAGGGAGTGAATTGCCGAGCATGAAGAAGTTTGTGGCTTTCTTCTGGAGCTTCTTGACGTCCGGGTAGACGAGTTTTTGCAGTTCGGGACGGGACATCAGCACGACATTGAAGAAGTAGACGCGTCCCTCGTGGGCTCGCCGTAGGTAGTCGAGTGTCGCGATGCGCTTCGTACATGTCTCATGTACCGTTACGTAAAGGCCGTTGGGACTTGTAGGTGCGGCGGGGATCGAGCCCATACCGCTCGACGCTGGGATCGGCGGTGCTGCGCCGGAGTTCGCTCTGGCGAACATCTTTGTCTGCGCGCCGCTCGGCGTCCGGGGATGCGACAGTTTCAGGGAGAAGGTGCTCGCGGCGGAGGACGTCAGATCGGATATCGTCGAGGGCGCCGAACCGGAGCTAGTGAGCGAAGGGCGACGGGACAGCGGACGACTTCCACTCGACGGTTGCCGCGACAGACTGAAGTAACTTCCTAGGCCTCCGCCGCCGGACGAGGGTACGGATGGGGCTTCGTCGGGGGTTTGGACGGTGTGGACGGAGAGGCCCTGGGTGATGTAGTGCGGTGTAGCGGAGACGGAAGCCTTCCTCTCGCGCATGCTGTTGGTGGCTGCGGAAGTCAAGTTTGAGATTGCTGAGAGCGACATGGTGGCGGTGTGCGCGGGTGACTATCTATTTCGCACCTGCTCACTTCGACACTTCTCTTTCGATCCCCCCCAAATTGGGACGATGTTGGAGGTTCTTGATGCAGGTATCCGGGGGTGGGGGAATGCAGGAGAGGCGTTGGATTGTGGTGGGGTTCGGGGAGGATTGTCGCACGGAAGGGGGCTAAGGCGGCGAAAAGGCAATGGCGATGTCGTTGTGGTAGGATGGGCGAATAGGAGGTTGGGCGGGAACGGACGTGTTGGTTGGTCGGTCGCGGTGGTGACGGTGGATATGGGGTGGTTGGAGAGGTTGGCGACGTTTCCTTTTCGTGGCGGTCGGGAGAAAGTACTCAAGACTCAAGGGTACATAGTGCTATGATTTTAGGGTGGCATTTATCAGTAGTCATTGTTTTGTCAATATCATCTCTGTTACTCTACTACCACGTAGAGTGCAGTACACGTACTTGGAAAGCTGAAGCATCTTTCAACCACCCAAGTGTGATCTGTGGCTGGGCGAGGATTCTGGCAGAATGTTTGTGGGATGAACATTTGGGAAGCCATATTTTATTTCCGTACACATAAGCCTATCTAGACTACGACGCAAGAAACAAAGGAAACCGTTGGCGATGAGCGAACTGGTCGAGGGGTACGTAGGCTAAAGTAAGATGGAGCTGAGGCGGAGAAAGCCGTGAAGGATAGGTAGAGTATCTACCATAAAGGGTGGAAGGAGATTTTTTTTTTTTTAAATTGAATGGTCGGGACAAGGCGCTAACTACTCCTGTTGAAGGAAGAGTTTCAAAGGCGATGGGTCTCGATGACATCTATGTAGTCACATTTTTCGACTATGGATGCTTCTGAGCTAGCTGGAACCTCCGAATGAAGAATTGCGACCCGTTACCCCTGGAGCTTGTCCCTTTGGAGTAGCGTCGGCTTTGTATGTGGAGTACGAATACCTAGTTGACTAGGGTGTCCCGAAGAACAAGCAAAACGGCTTCATTGTCGCCATCAATACAAACACCGTCGTCGCAACCCCCACCGCCGACTCAATTCGCCCATCGTCACCCCAGTACCTCGCCAGGAAATCCATCCCGGAACTCTTGAGCTCGGTCTCACCTCTTCGCACCATTCTCCAGCCATCAAACCACCAACGACCCGTCTCATCTCCACTTGTTTGCAACCTCGACACGATGGCGGACGAGCTTCCCGAGCACCCTCCCAGAGTCGCCATCCCGATGGACGACAAGCGCATATGGATCGATGGCTGTTTCGACTTCACCCACCACGGTACATACATCATCCGTTCCTTCGTCGCCACCCCTATCTTGCCGCGCTGACCACTACCCCCTCGCAGGCCACGCTGGAGCGATGCTGCAAGCCAAGCGACTTGGAAACTACCTATGCGTGGGCACGCACAGCGATGAAGAGATCCTAGCCAACAAGGGACCGGCAGTGATGACACTGGACGAGCGCATTCTTGCCGTCTCCGCCTGTCGTTGGGCGAACCTTCCGGTGCCCGGCGCCCCCTATGTCACCGACCCGGCCTGGATGGATCTCTACGGGTGTCGCTACGTGGTCCACGGCGACGACGTGACGACCGACGCGTCCGGCGAGGACTGCTACCGCATCGTCAAGAGCGCGGGCCGCTTCCGCGTCGTCAAGAGGACGCCCGGGATCAGCACGACGGATCTAGTCGGACGCATGCTACTCTGCACGAAGACACACCATATTAAGGATCTGGGTGCGCTGCTGCTCAGCGAGGAGGGCGGCGAGATGCTCGAGATGATGCGCAACTATGCGAGTGACGAGTTTGGCGTTGCTGGCCGTGGGCCCCCGGTGCTGGAGTACATGCTGACGGTCCCGCCCAGCTGCAGGACACTGGTTCGCGGCGTGATGCCCAGTGTGGGCCGCAGGCTCATCTACGTCGACGGCGGCTTCGATCTCTTCACCCCTGGCCACATCGAGTTCCTGCGCCTCGTGAAGAAGGAGGCGATGGCGGCCGGCGGGAGCGGACCGTACATCATCGCTGGACTCCACAGCGATCGCGTCATCAATCACTGGAAAGGGCTTAACTATCCAATCATGTCATTATTTGAGCGGGCGATGTGTGTGCTGCAGTGCCGATACATCGACTCCCTCGTGCTCGAGGCGCCGTTCATTCCCGATGGCGAGTTCCTGGACTCCATCGGCGAAACGTTCGGCAGCAAGATCGAGGCGGTGTACCATGGACCCACGGCGTTCGTGGAGGGCGAGGAAGACACCTACCAGGAAGCCAAGGAGCGCGGAATCTACAGAGAGGTCGGCAGCCACCGCTGGGCCGACGTCAACGCGGGTGTCATCGTCCGCCGGATCCTGAGCGAGCGCGACCGCTACGAGGAGCGCCAGAGGAGGAAGGGCGTCAAGGCGGAGAAGGAGGTCGCGATGGCCAACTAGAGCGACGGCCGTAACGGGCAGTGCCGCATATCTTTTCCCACCATGTTGCATCTCATTTCCTCGGGTTGGGCGTAGTTTTGTCCAACGTAGATACCTACCTGTCACTGTTGCGAACCCCGGGTTGTCTGTTTTTTGTTTTTTTCCGGCGTTTGGTAGATGAAGCCGCTGTTCGAGTTGAGTGGAATAGAGTAGAGTAGAGTAGGGTGCGGGGCGCTGTCTTGTAATAGTTAGAGTAGACTTCTCTGGTTGACCGCCATCACGATCCATCGCCCACGCTTGCTTAGTTACGCAGTGGGTAGCCAAAAGTACACACGCAACTCCAATTCCAATCCGATCACGCTCTAACGCAAAACTCCCAACGCCGTCCCACCTTCAATCCGGCATCACACGCTTTCACTCGCGCACCCTCCCTCAGCACAGCCACCAGACCACGCCGCCGACGACCAGCGTCGCAACGCACCAGCGGGCACCAGCGGCCGCACCAGCGCCGACGGACTGCGTCTTCCGCGGGCCGCCCACGGGAGCGCCCTGGACGCCGCTGCCGGCGACGGCCGTCGCAGTCGGGGCGACGACGTAGGTCGCATAGCCCTCCTCCGCGGCCTCGGTGGGGCCGCCGCCGTCGACGCACAGCCACAGGCCGCAGCGCGCGCCCCACGGACAGCAGCCGCCATTGGCGGCGGCCGGACACGGGTAGGAACCCGTGGGACAGTGCAGACGGACGCGGCCGGCGGGCTCGGCGGCGCACGGCGGCGTGCCGCAGCAGAACACGCCCGCGAGCGCGTGCGGCGTCGCCGTGCACTCGTGGCCGTCCGCGCAGCAGATCTCCTGTGCTCGCCAGCATTAGCGCGGCCAGGGGAGGAGGGAGAGGAGAGAGGAGGAGAGAGGAACCGCGTGGCCGAGGCCGCTGCACGCCGTCGTGTCCGCTGGACATAGCGCCGTCGAGACGCTGCCGCTGCGAGCATGCGCCGCCGCCGCGCCGAGCACCGGTTTGTGCCCGAGGTTGCCGACCGCCGTCGATCGTGCGCGCGCACTGCTCGCTGGCGTGAGCGTGTTGGTGGCGAGGGCGCAGAGGAGGAGGAGGGGGAGGAGGAGGAGGAGGACGTGGAGTGGGTGCGCGGCGGAGGGCGGCTGTAACATTGCTGGTGATGCCCGGTGGGCTGGCCCGTGTGGTGTAGCGGTTACACGTACTGTAGCGGCGTTGCGTGGGTGTAGCTGTTGCACGTACTGTAGCGGCGTTGCGTGGACGGGCTCGCGTTGGGTGGTTACATTCACAATCTATCACGCGCATTGCGGCAACACTAGTCATCACTCTTTTTCAGAATTTGGCCCATATAATCGATGCTCTCCACGACTCGACGGCAGGCGGCAATCGGCTACTCCAGAAGAACAGTAGAAGTGGTGACGGCCCCAGCAGGGGTAAAGCTGGATGTTGACATAGTGATTGGGGAACGAAAAGAAGCGGAGGAGCAAGCGCAGGGGGAAAGGAGGGGCCTTCGGATCTTCGTGGACGGATCGAGACTAAGCAGCGGAGCATCGGGCTGCGCGGTGGTGTGGAAGGACGGAGACCAGTGGCGAGACACCAGAGTCCATGCAGGTTACAATCAAAAAGCCTATGGTACAGAGTGCATGGCTCTGGTGAGAACCCTAGAGGTAGCAGCAAGCCGGCGGACGGCACCAGAAGCCGCGACGATCTTTTCGGACTCCCAGGCGGCGATTGGGAGAATGGCATCGAGCGAGCCGGGGCCGGGGCGGAAATACGCCATCCTAGCAAGGGAGTGGATCGCAAAGCTGAAGGGGAGAAAGCCTGAAGTCCAGATTGAGATCCGCTGGTGCCCCGGGCCACTCAGGAATAGAGGGAAATGAGCGGGCGGACCAGCTGGCAAGGCAAGCAGCGGAAGACCCAGAGGCACCGGGAGTCGAATGGATGGGCTACGGCGATCGGTATGGCAGACGAAGGATGCCACTCCCACGGTCGATAGCCAGTATCAAGAGGGAAATTACCGAGAAGAAATGGGTGGAGGCGCGAGCCTGGTGCAGTGGGAGAGCCAACAAGAAGAAGTATGGCATGCCGAGCAGTCGGCCGAATCGAATGGTGGACCGAGCGCCAAAGCGCCTGGCAGCGCGCTTCCATCAAATCGGAGCGGGTGGCACTGCCGTACGGGCCAATACCTGCTGTGGACGAAGAACGCGGAAGAAGCGGAATGCGGGTGGTGCCAATACAAGACACAGACTCGAGAACACCTGCTCAAGCACGGTAAGCAATGGGAGCCGCAGCAGAAGACTCTGTGGGCGGGGGTTCGAAAGGAAACGGGAAGAGGCAAGATCCGCTTCACGGTCCGGGACCTGCTTGCGGATGAGCGGTGCACCAGAGCAGTCCTAGGCTTCCTGCGCACCACGAAGGTGGGAAGTAGGGTGGGACCGCGCGCAGTACCACCGAAGCCGGGTGAGGACGAAGAAGCAGCGGAGAGAGGAGCAGGGGAAGCAGAGTGAGGGCAGGAGGCGGGCAAGCGGGCGTGAACCTGGGCTCTCTTAGTCGTCACGGCCTTCTCCTCCTTTTCGGTCTCTCATTTGTCTGTCCTTTATGTCTCTCCTTCATCTCATTGATTGATTTCCTACTTCATCTCTTTGATCGATTTCCTACTGTATGTCTTTCCATTTTTCTTCCATGGGACAGGCCAGGCGGGGGCAGGGGGAGTTGCCACGGGCCGCTGACGGACTGTGCGAGGTCGTAGCGGACGGTGAACAGGAAAGGACTGTATATAATATCGTCATTATCCAATAGGGTCGCACACAATCAATGAATCATCATCATCCACGACTCGACGCCAGTCACGGTTCACACGGGAGAAGACAACGCCATGGCGATACATACTATCATTACTAGTAAACTCAAAGTGAATGTCGTCATGCCGATATACACCTATGTATATCTGCATGTAACATGGACGGACTGCCACTTCACACTAGCTAGCCTTGACATTAGTCCGTCAAACAAACTCGACCCAACACACATAAGTATGCACTGCACAAGAAAAAAAAAACAAAAAAAAAGAGAAAAGAGTGTGTACAATCGACAAGCAGAAACTCAGACAGAAATCTTCCCCCAAATCCCCACCCCACCCAACCCATGGAAATGCAGGGGAACAATGCAGACATCAAACTCCAAAAGAAGGAAAAACCACCCACCCCCGACCCCACCCCCTTCCGAGTTCTCCAAGGGAAGCATATAAACAGGACTGTTTTTTCATTTTTTTCAATTTATAGCCAATAAAACCCAAAGACAACTGTCGGCATCACGTAGCTGGAGGATTGTTCTTGTTGAATAGAGCCTCCAGCTCTTTGCTCACCGCCGCCCTCCCCGAATTCCACTCCTCGACAACCTCCATCGATGAACGGACCGCGGTGGAGGGAGAGGATTCCTCGTTGGATATCTTGGCCCGCTTTTCCGCTCCCTGTGTTGGACTGCTTCCCTCTTCGCCTCCTCTGTACGTGCGATCGGAGCTCGAGGATCTCGCATCGCCGACCATCCTGTCGCCTACCGGTCCGAGCCTTGGCGCGGAGAGGAGATCTTGCCAAGTCCAAAACGGGCCTTCGAATGGCAGCCATTCCACACCCACGGTTGGATGCTTGAGGAGCGCCGTGATGTCGGCGATCAATGCCTTTGCGGGAACGCCGAGTGGCGTGCTTTCCGGATAGCGGGAGTGATACCGTGCGCGCAGAGCCGAGACGAATGGGCCCAGCGTGGCACGGAATTTGTGGGTCATGTCCTGTGTCTCTGGAAGGGCCACCAGATTGTCGATGATGCCGGAAACCGTCTCCAAGAGTCCCTTGTTGTCGCGGAACCCGGCGGAACCTTCCGGCTGCAGCGAAAGATGCAGCAACACTGTTGTGGCGGCAGCGAAGAAGACGCCCAGCACCGCACGGCACGAGCGAACGTCGGAGCCGTGTTCGGCAAAGATTGCTAGCGACGAGGTGTTCGAAGTGGATGGCGGTATGGGCGCCACAAGGGTTTGTACATGGCTAAGTACTTTTATGGCCGCCTCGATGCAGCCTTCCGCGTACTGCAGGTCATCCAGCTCGTGCTTGCGACTGCCGGCTGCAGTCTCCTGTCGGGGTTGAGCCGTATCGCGTGGGAGGTCGCCCCGTTCAATGGCACGGATGAGGGGATACCGAGACAGCAGGATTATCGATCCGAAAAATTCGATGTGCGCGAGTCTTATGTTGGCTTTCTGAAGCGCATCAATGTTGATATCGAACGTCGACGAGCCAGGCATGAAGATCAGGGGCTGCTCGCGATACCAATTGTACAAGGCCGACAGTTTCGTGGCGATATTGGCCTCCGCTGAGTCTGGGGAGGGGGGGTGCAGGAGAGGCGGGTGCGAGAACAAGTTCTCCCATAGCAACTGCGTCAGTCTTGTCAGGTCGGAAGCGACCTTCAGATCGTTCGGACTCGAGCGTGCGAGTATTGCCTGCTATGCTGTCAGAGCTTTACTACCAAGCGAAAAGAAAGAAAGAAAGAAAGAAAAAACAACAGCGAAGGGACCGGTGCGCGACTTACGTTGACCGGGCTCGGGCATCCAGAACCGGAGGAGGGCACACTAGGCGAAGAAATATGGCTGAAGCCGATACTCCTCTTGTGGCCTGCGAGGTGCGTATTCGCCCAGGGCGACGACTCCACGTTGTTGCCGGACGCTGTCGATCCGGACCTCGATCTCGCAGATGGGGGCACGGGCAGTGCGGGAAGCACTGATGGCAGTGGCGGCGCAACCTCGGTGCGAAGCACGGTGATGTCGACTGCCGAGTGCACGTAACCCGCCTCCCTGGACACCGACTCACCCACAACCCACCGGATCGAACCGTCTGGGAGTACGAATCGGTACTCCATACGTCTCGTCTTGCGGTCCACGAGGCGGATGTTATGGCTCACGCGTTCCCGATCCTGATAGTGAACCGCGCCGACCCACCCCGGTTCTGCCTCGACCGACATCCGAGTGAGACCCGAGATCTCCAGGAACCTGTGGTTGAAGTAGTAGTCCGTGACCCCGTCATTCGTCATGGCGGACACGACGCCGACGGCCGGCAGTCTGAGAAGTGACATCGAACCGTCCCGTTCCAGAACCTGTATGGCTTCCGCCGGCCTCGTGCCGATATGCTCCATGGTCGCATTCAGAACGGACTCGAGGGCAACCCTGCGCGCCATCTCGGCCTCCAACCGCAAGTTCTTCTGCTGGAGCATCGCAAGGACCATGGGCTGGTCTTCGGGCCTCCCAAAAGCATTCCCATTTGTGGCTTCCTCAGCAGGCATCACATGCGAATGCGACCGACAGATCCGCTGGAACACGTCCTCCAGTCCGTCCCTCGCGAAGACGTTCAGATTGTACCCGCACAGCAATGAGGCTTCCTTGCCCTCCAAGAACGATTCCCAGACCTCCTCGAGCTCGTGTGCCTGCTCGTGCTCACCGTTCTCGCAGAGGACATTCACCAACTCGCCGTAAACCAGCAGCTTTGGGTATTGCTCCTGCAGCTTCTCGAAGAGCGGCGTGAAGAAGTCGAAAAATATCTTTCCCTCCACCTTTCCATTGGGCATCAGCTGCTCCAGTATGCCTTCGGCGGGCGCGAGCAACATCTGCTCTCGTTTCCGGAGCAGCTCAGGCACAAGGTTCTGTTGTCGCAGGTACAGGTCGAGAGCACCGAGGTGGGCCTTGCTAGCCACGATGATGGCAGCATGCTCGTCGCTGAAGAAGCTCGGAAGGATGAATCTTGAAACAGAATCGAAAAGGGAATCTTCGCCGTTGTAGAACTGAATTTGGTGGTTATTTGGACTGCGCGGATGGTTGTCGTGATTGTGGACCTGATGGTGGTGGAAATTCTGGCTGTGGCCATGCATTTGAGGAGTGCCCTCAGGGCGAGCTGGAGACATCTGTCGAGAGTTGATATCTCCTGTTTGGGGGAGGGTTTTTTTTCTTTTTTTCCGTTTCGGGGGGGGGGGGGGGGGGGGGTATATTTA
>Ga0307516_10003477_pt1 | contig 20190 bp, 41 predicted proteins | sample 19_EM_MG_FD_203310 | JGI IMG/M metagenome (GOLD analysis project Ga0307516, IMG submission 203310) | Populus trichocarpa ectomycorrhiza microbial communities from riparian zone in the Pacific Northwest, United States - 19_EM | ecosystem: Host-associated > Plants > Roots > Unclassified | place...
GCGCCTGGGACCATCGGTAAACTCGGAGCACTCGCACCCCGTTGAAACCAGAGAGACTCTGATGCGCGGTATTGAATTTGAAAACCTTCATCAGGATACACTCGGCTGCCCGTTTGATTGGGGCAGGGAGTCAGTACTTAGTATGTGTCTCAATCCTACCACGTGCATTCACCATTTCGATTGGCGGTTTGCTTCATCCACCCGATTATCATTGTTTCCCCTATCCATTGGTTCCAATCACCAGCACAGTTCAGATTCGATGTCGTCACCAGACCGATCCAGAAGTCACCGAGAACTACCGTTCCGATGTCCATACCATATGGTACTCAAGAGGGGATCAGGCTCCAACACCACGTGAAACCACTGGGTCATACCATCGTCCTTCGGGCGGGTAACCCTGAGGTGTGTTCCCATGGGGGGATATTTATGGAACAGATAAGAATACAATACAACCATGTGGTCGTACTTCGAATTCCCTGTCAGTGAGTTTGCACGTGCAATCCGCGCACTATCGCACGCAATTCAGTGGAGGAGGTGGAGTTGAGAAGTTGCTCACGACCTCTCCCGCGACATACCACCTAAGGATAGAAAACCCCGTATGGAGGGGTGTGTATTAGGACATGACTGCGCTCTACCCGTACAACAAGCAATGAAAAAATGAGAGACGAATGAAATCGTTGAGGGGAGGAGGGAATATGCTATGATAGTCTACAATTAGAACTCGCCAGGACCAGGGCCGAAATGCTGTCCCTTGACCAACTTCTTAAGTACAGGGCCAGCGCCGTCAATCCCATCGAAGGGCCTGGTGTTACCGCTCCATTTGACCTCAATATTCTGTTGCTGCAAGGCGAAGAAGGTGACCAAGGCGCAAATGGCAATGGCGCAGGAGAAGGCAGAAGAGGTGATGCTGGTGGGGAGAGTTCGTCAGTACTTAGCTCGCAACCAGGCGTAGCGGGGATTACTCACTAGTTGTACTTGGACCACCAACCCAAGAAATGCCTCCTGATGTAGTAGTTAAAGGTGAAGGCGACAGGGACTGCGGGCCAAACGTTGCCCATGTTGTAAGGAGCCCAGATAAGTCCACCGACCAAAAAGATGGGAACGTGGAAGTAGGCGAAAGTCTTGAACTTCTTGCGAAGGAAGTAGAAGGGGATGGGAAGGATAGCACCAATAAGGAAACACCACAGGAGATTGTTGTAGATGGCTCCGGGACCGAACATCTTCTTGGGGCCGAGGGTACCCCAAAGGACGGAAGCGGTGAAGAACGTGTTGTTTCCGGGGCAGGTAAAGTGATCCTTTTGCTTGGGCAAACAGACATCGGGGATTTGGGTCATCTGGTAGTTGAGAATGGCCGTGCAGACAAAGGTGGAGACGAGGGTCGCCCACATCTGGCAGTTGAAGGTGATCCACGGGGGGATGTGCACGTAGTGGGCGAGCTTGAGATCTTGGGCGAAGTGAAGAGTGTGCGAGGTAGTGACGTATCCGTAAGACTTGAAGTAGTTCATGGCAGTGGCGTTGCCAGTGAACCAGAGACCACCGAAAAGCTCAGCAATGACGTTCAAGGTGATCTCGACGTTCGTGATGGACATGATGATACCACAAGGAATACAGAAGATCGCGGCGAGGAAAACTGTAGGACTTGGTTGAGCAGTAGAACACCATTCGGAATGGAGTGATACATACCACCGTACAGGACGACAGCGGGACTGGTGTGGGTTGGGAAAGCACCGACACCGGCAGCACCCAACGCGATCGAGACGAGGAGGACACCAAAGTACACGTACTCAGGAACCTCGCTGTAGCTCCTCATGAGGCGAGTGTGGACGTCCTTGCTGTCAGCAAAGGCAGACTTGCGGCTGAACAAGTTCTTGAAACCGGCAACAATCTCCCGACGGTGGTAGAGGATGGTGTGGGTGATGGTAGCGGTGTAAACGGCGAAGAACATGCCATAGATGAAGGAGTTGGCGGCAGAGAGGTAAGCCGGGGAGTAGGCCTTGTAACCCGCTTCGTCGAACATGGTGTCCTTGTTGACGACCTTCAATACCTTGTAACGTGCAGCGGTGTTATCCCAAACGTGGTTATCGTTGATAGCGATGTAACCAGTGTTCCAGGTATTGGTGTACCAAATCGCGAGGATGATCGGAGCGGTGATGAGCGTGCCGAGGAAACCGTTGAAGGTACTGTAGAAGGGGTTGATGAGGGGGTCTCCAGCAACGGTAAGCTGATTCCAGTCAAAGGTGGGGATGGGGTTAAGACCAAGACCGCCAACAGTACCAGTGACCGCAGCCAATGTGACGTTGTCTGGGGCGATCCAGGTCATCCAGTTGAAGTAGGACATGGCCTGAATGATGTAGTTGGGGAACCAGAAGTAGACAAACATGGCGGCGAAACAGTACAAGAACCACCTCATCCTTGAGATGGCCCAGCCGTTAACGGGTTGGTTTGTCTCGGTGTGGAAGGCACGCTAGGAGGGGGTTAGGGTGGTATCAAGGACACTGATGTATGCTGTTGCTTACATTCAGCGCAATAGTGGCCAAGTTGGATGGCCAAACAGCGCGGGATGGGTACACAAGGAATCGCCTGGTGAGACCAGCGAGACCGTATCCAATAAAGTTGGTAGAAAGAGCGACGAGAACTAAAGTTCGGGGTGAGACACGGAACCCCAGGCCAACGGCCGCAGCAGACTCACTTTGGTAACCGAAGTTGCTAGCCCACGGTTGGTTGAAGTAAATAGGGAGGTATTGAACAAAGACGACCTGACACATCCGGTGTGAAATGGACCGAAGGAATGATTCCCGCAGACAGCACTCACGTAGGCGGTATAGGGGGAAGCAAACCCGACATTGGCCATGATGGTAATCACCATGTGCTCCTTCATGTTGAACCTCCCGGGGTTAAGAGTCCAGGTAAATCCGAAGGTGGTAAATTTGGTGGTCGGAAGGACCTTCTCCATGAATTTACCTGCCGGGAAAGCGCTACACACGATCAACCGTCAGTCGTCGTTCGTGGCGAATTAGAGCAGGCGAGACGCACAGCAACTGGGCGACGTTAGCACCAACGCTGATACCAGGGTAGCGAATACTGAAGAACTGGTTGATGAAAGCACCAGCACCGACGAAGAGAGTACCAATAACCCAGGTACGGAAGGAGCTGGCGGCCATATCGGGGTCATCGTGGTTATCGACGACGGCACGGACCTCGGCGTAGGGAGAGTTCTAGATGGATCACATCAGACCTTGATGAACAATGCGAAAAGCTGTTTGAAACTTACGACCATGATGAGGGCGGACTCAACCTTGAGTTCCTGATAGATCCTTTGGAACTCGATGGGGTCGTTTCTCAGCTCCTCATCGAACTTGTACTGTCTGCAAAGTTCGAGGACACGAGGAGGGAAGTTCTATGAAATTATTCAGTACCGGTATGGGTTCCCGGGCGCGCATGGATACTGACAGGGTCCTTGTCGTGCTGTTAACGGATGTATTAGTCCATTGTTCGGTCCTAGTGCGAGATGAAGAGGTTTACCTCCGCAAGGATGTGATCGATCACCTCCTCAACGTCCTCAGCTGACATGGTCTTGGAATATTCGACAGCTTCGGCGATATCCGGGCCTAACGCCTGCATGTCAGAGGCAAACGCATCCTATAGTCATGCCAAGCGGAGGACGTCAGACTAGGGTACAAGTAAGGGTGGATCTGTCGTACGACATCGGGCAAGCCGCCCTTTTCATTGACGTCGGATCCCTTCATGTCAACGCTGGCGAGGGATGATTTCTCCATGGCGAAGTCGCAACTGAGGTTACACCCAGGAGTTGGGGATGTGCGACGGAGAGGGACGAGAGTGGCAAAGGGTTCCGGAAAGTGCGCGGCGATTCAGGGGGAGGTTTTATACCTTCTTCTCCACCTCCACCACACACCCAGACCCCCATCATCCGGACGGGCACAACAATGCCGGGGCGGGTATCGCCACGCAGTAGTGAGGGCCATCAGCGAGGATGATCGGTAGATTGAAATGATCCATGTGGGTCATCGTCCAGGTTCCCAGCCGGGGACCGGAGTTGAGAGGAGGGTGATGTTCATGTTTTTGAAATGAGATATAATTATCCCAAGATAACGCTCGCCCACGCGTTTGTTCGTGTGATGTCCTCGTCAGTTTCAAGCTTCTCGTCGCGCGCCAATCTCGCCACATCCACTCGGTTGACTGGGTCTCTGTTCGAGGAGTTGTTGGTGGCAAGCCTGGGCACCTGACACCGACGGGAGTCGCTGCCGGTCTTGATTCTCCCATCACGCCCCTGGCTGGCCCTCTGCCGCCTGAGAAGGCTTTCTTCCGGATCGCTCAACCGACACGACAATCTTTGTTGCGTGTTGAACGTGCCTAGCCGGTGGGATGATCGGTCGCACGATACCAAGACAGAAGGTCCAACGTTGCGGCAGACCCTAGTTCTAGCGAGGAGGAAGATCGCGTTCGGGACACGGTCAAGGAAATGACCGATACACCCGCCGGGCTCGCACCCTGCTGGCTGTGTGTGCATCCTCGTTCGCGGTGGTGTTGACAACAGATGATGGTGCCAGTTTGCCAGCCCCCCCCCCGAGGGTAAAGGTGGCGGAGACCAACCCCGTGGCGAGGGTTACACGGGAGGCATACGTTTACCTACCCACGCGCTTTGCAGAGCACACCATACGCATCCCCTATTTAGCGCTGATCGAGATCGTTGGTCACTGGTAGGCTCCTCCATTTTGCCAAACGGGGAATGGGTATCAAGCACGACCGGAACCGGAACCCACAGGTTTTGAGAAACAGCCAAGTTGGCAATCCTCTCTGTCTCCCTGGTCGAATGAGGCAGAATCACAAACACACAGCTCCCGGGTGTGACTACGGGATCAGCACCAGTTACACGGCACTCACCTCCTGAGACCTGATCTGTGGTAACCTCGCTCGCCCGTTTCCCAAAATATAGCACGAAGCTATCGCAATCGCATGCAATACGAGGCAATACGGGCAACAAGTACACGAGGCGCGATATGTCGCTTCGGCTAGATTGGAATCCTTCTCACCGTGCCGCTAACCAACTCTCCCTCCTTGGCGGGCTTCCACACACCTGTCCACTTCCCACTCCACCGTGGGCCTTTACCCCCGCCCTTGACTCCCAGCTTGAGTTTCAAGATCTCTCCGACCTCCTTTACACTGGAATCCTCTGAGCCAAACACGAGCACCAGCGTCGTACTGGTAGCTGTTTGAGATGTGGGCGAGGATGTAAACACAATCAGGTACTGTTTCGAGGCGTGTTCAGAGGCGGTCCAGAGTCTAGCGAATTCTGAGGCGATGGAAGTTAGGAACACCAGGGGGTCGTCGTTCCGGTGCACATGCGCAGATATCTCCCCTCCGTTACCCTGAGTTACCGAATGGAGCAACTCCTTCGCTGTGATCGAGACTAGCTGTGATTCGAGATCGGCAACACGCTTCTCTGCGGCTTTGCGTTCGTCAACCACTTGCGAGACGCGACCAGGAACTTGAGATGCCCCGCAGCTAAGGATGGACGAAGCTTGCGCGATTTGGTTGTGAGTCGAAGTCAGGTAGGCGATCAGGCGCGGGCCCGCAAGGAAGTATAGTCGAGCCGAGGTGGTTGAGGAACGGGACAGTGCCTCTGCATGTGGGAGCAGAAACAGTTGAAGGTTATGAAGACTCGGCATGTGAGTTCCGCAACATCTGCACAGGGGTTCTCCTATGTAAGTCGTGCGGTGATTCAACCCTCAGGTGACTTACGGGTTGCGGTCTACGCCATCGATTACTACAGTCCGTTTTACGCCGCCCGTGTAGTCAGAAGGGAGGGTCTTCCCTACTGATCTCCCGTTCTCTAACTTGGCCACTCCGGGGACGTTGTCGGAGTGAAGTTCCTCAACCTCGACGTGAACCCTCCGACCCTCAAAAACTAGGGCGTTAGTTTCGTCCTGAATCGAAGACACCTCTTCGGGGGTCAACCCACGGGGGATTTCGACGTAGCAGGGGGACGGATAAGCTGTGAGTGACCAAGAGAGGGTGGGGAGTTGAAGACGCTGTTCCAGGATCGCAGAAAGGAGGTGTTGGGATGTGTGGAGTGTCATCTAGGCAAAAAGAAAAAGCCCCAGGGTAAAAATTGGGGATGTTCAAGGGGCGGGGTCGCTCACATGGTCAAGGCGCCTCCGGTGACCACCATCTCCGAGAGTTACAACAACGTTAGTGCCACTGGGGAGGAGAAGTTGTGCACTCTGCAACTCCTCTAGAGTCCGGAATCTGATGGAATGCACAGCGTGCCCTCCGATGCGCTTGGCCTCGAACACTTCAAGGATCGCGTCTGGCCCCGCGGATACGTACCCAACATCCGAGGGTTGACCACCACCTTCCGGAAATATTATGGTGTCATGGAGGACGACCTGCAAAACGGCGCCTTCCGGACGGGGTACCTTGGCACCCTTCCTCGGCGGTTTTTGGGGTGCATCGGCCTGGAAGGGAAAGGTGTCGACTACGGATGTCTCGAGCCGACGGAGCCAAGGATCGCCTAATGTTTCGTGTGACGCAAGGGCCAGCACTCAGGTCTGGGTGGTCGGGGGGAAAGTTGGGCAATCGACTGACGTTGACATGATAAGAGGCCGACGGCGATCGGTTGGGTAACATCGGTCGGGATTGTCAGCGTCGGAGAGACAATCCTGTGGTAGTCGCTAGGCGTGGTCACAGGAGAGAGGACCATCGCGGCAGCGGCCATACATCTGGTGGGTGTCCCACTTGCAGTTTTCAAAGTGGCCGGCTGCGGCGGACCGCCTGATCCGCTCCACCTGCCGAATGATCGGGTGACCAGACGACAAACCCCGTGCGCGAGAAGTCGACCATGGGGCATGGGGCAACCTCTGTTTCTGGGTGGGTACCGGTTAACTTATGACTGTATTCTCCGGGTGCGTGCGTAGGTAACGGCAAAAGCTTTCAGCCAGGAAGAATCGGAGCCTCTTCTCTCTCCGCCCAACGACAGGTAAGCCCAACGCACTCCAGCCAACGCGATGTCTTCGAAAGACTTGGAAGAAACGAAACATGACGAACACACCTTGGAACCTCACAGCAGAGACTCCGAGGCCGCTTTGGACCCAGATGCCGAGTTTGGTGGCGCTGAGGCGAGGAGGAAGCTGGAGAGAAGGCTGTTGCTCAAGCTGGATGCCCGTATGTCTATCCTGGTCATCATATACATCCTAAACTATGTGAGTTTTACACTGCAGATGGCTTTCCGACGTGTATTCAGGTACTGGTTCCATGCAGATTGACAGGAACAACGCGGCGTGAGTGCAGACCACCTCAAAAATCGGAATTGTCGACGCTCAGCGTCCCGCATAGTGCTGCCCGCTTACGCGGTTTCGAGGAAGATCTAGGTCTCACCGGAAACCAGTTCGCTACCATCCTGAGTATCCTCTACGTTGGGTACATCACCATGCAGGTTCCCTCGTACGCCTTTTACTCGTTATCCAGGTCGGGACCCCCACTTACCCCTGCGCCACAACGAAACAGGAACATGTTCCTCAACCATATTGGGAAACCCTCCTTGTACCTCCCTGCTTGCATGGCTCTTTGGGGTCTCATCTCTGTCCTGACAGGCGTCACCAACAACTTTGTTGGCGCTCTTTTAACGCGTTTTTTCTTGGGTATTTGCGAGTGCGCGTTTTTCCCAGTAAGTTGCCACTGGCGAACGTTCCGAGCGCGTTCTCACAATGGCAGGGAGCCTTGTTCCTCCTTTCGAAATGGTACAAACGCAGTGAACTTGGTCTGCGAACTGCTGTTCTCTCGTGCGGTAGTTTGTTGAGTAACGCCTTTGGCTCACTCGTCGCTTCCGGGATTCTCGATGGTATGGAAGGCGTATTGGGACACGCTGCGTGGAGATGGTAAGTCAGATCACATGGACTTGGCTACGGAGCGGTGGAATAACGTACCATCTTGAACAGGCTATTCTTCATTGAGGGCGGTCTGACAATCTTCACCGCCTTCGTCGCTATATTCGTTCTTCCCGACTTTCCTTCCACCTCCCACCGTTGGCTATCCCCAATCGAGGCCAGATTGGCTGAGAAGCGAATGGAAGAGGACGCCGGGGTTAGCGATGAGGATCAAACCGAGGTCAAGAGTCAGAGACAAACTCTCCTTGACACCTTGACGGATTGGAAGGTTATGTATATGGCATTGAAGTACGTCGTCCCCTGTATTCCCGGAGTGCGTTTAACCCACATCTGCACAAAGCATAACCTCTATCATCATCTCCCTCTCATTTAACGCGTTCTTCCCTACCCTCACCGCTACACTCGGGTATAACCGAACCGTGACCCTCCTGCTCTGCGCCCCGCCCTGGGTGTTTGCCACTCTGGTCGCATTCGCTGTCACGAGGTATGCCCTTCCCCCATTTCGATAGGCAACAAACTCAAGGGGGAATGCAGACACTCGGATGTAACAGGCGAGAGGTCCTTCCACATGGTAATTTCTTTGAGCGTCGGGTTGGTTGGATTTGTAATTGCGTCCTCCACCATGAACCTCGCTGCACGATACATTTCACTGTAGGTGGTGGTAGCTTCCTGCTCTCAATCAACGACTCACAGTTAAATTCTGCTAGATTCTTGATGGCCCAATCTTACGCTGCGTTCATCACATTCCTTGCGTGGATCAGCTCCACGTTCCCTCGTCCACCCTCAAAGCGAGCTGTGGCCATCGCGTTCATTAACTCGTTCGGTCAACTTGGTAACATCTCCGGCTCCTACATCTGGCCCAAGACCTGGGGTCCGACCTACAGATACTCTTACGGGATTTGCATCGCGACAAATGGGTTGGGCATTGTCATGATCCTCGCCTTCAGGGCTCACCTCAAGGCACTTAACGAGAAAGCTGAAAAGGAGGAACAGGAGAGGGGGCTCCCCAATGGCTACAGATATCTTTTGTAATTTTAAAACCATGCGTGTACAGTGGCAGATCCAAGACTCTGTTCCACCCTGGTGACTCCTAACGCGTGCTCTACCAGTGCCCCCAATATCCTCACCGCCTCGTGGGACAGGCAGGAGAGTCGAAGGCGACTGCCATACACCTCCACCCTCCGGAAACTGCTTCCCTCGGAAGAAATCAAGTTTGTACCATACTCCTGTGCCCCACGACGGCCCGGACCCCGAACAACAACGACCGGCAGACCATTCTTGTGCCTGGGAGCCCCCACGAAGTTTGATGCCGAAAACACTGGGAGAATGATGTGTGATGCCGTGGCGGAGCCTATTCTGCGGAAAAGGGGGCAATTTCGATGGGTGACAACTCCCCCATCGCACTTGACTTGTCCTCCGCGATCGCGGTGGCGGCTATCCCAAAAAATTTCGAACGAAACCTTATACCTACCCCCGGTGCGGGATCGTTCGGCGGGTTTAGCGATTGGACATACGGTATATCGTACCGGATCCCGAACAAGGCTGAGGACGAACGATATGGGGATCAGAGAGCTTACCGAAGGGTGGTCGTTCACCGAGATCGGGGGCGGTGAAGGGACCAAAGATGGAGAATGGCTGAGTATAGAGCGGGTACCGACGACCGTACATGTCGAGTTGCTCAAGGCGGAGAGGATCCCGGACCCAGTGAGTCGTTTCTTTCTCTCAACGAACCTCCCGTTGACCGAACCACGACCTACCAAGTTCGTCGGATTACACGAGTGGGATGTGCAGTGTTAGTCCTCGTTCGATTTCTCATCAACGTTTTAAGCTTGATTTGTTGTTGCGACCTTGGTAGGGGTCGGCGAGAAGGAATGGGCATTCAAGACCACGTTCACCGCGTCCGACGACGATTTGAAGGCACCCAATGCTGATCTCGTATTCGATGGCCTCGACACGTTCGCTACAGTAACCCTGGTACGTCCCAACACCTCGAACTTAGGCTACCTTGACTGAGAGACATTACAGAATGGTGCCAGAATCCTGGAGTACGCGCCCTTTGCACCGTGTTCATGATCGAGAGGGTCCTCACTGCAACTCAGAACCGACAACCAGTTCAGTGCTCATAGAGTTCCAGTCAAACAGCATCTCAAGCGCGGAGCCAACTCGCTCGGGGTCGTATTTGCAAGTGCCTTCCAAAAGGGTCGCGATTTGCAGAAGAGCCATGGAACGTTCAACCTCTGGAACGGTGATTCGAGTCGGTTGCACGTTAGAAAGGCCGGATACAAGTGCGTTCTAATCTCCGCGAACCTTGCCTTTGGAAGGTTCTAAAGCACAGACCCTAGTTACGGATGGGATTGGGGTCCTACCCTCATGACGACCGGTCCATGGCGCCCAATCCAATTCCACACGTACGATATCAGGATCGCAGAAGTATGGGCCAACGCGATCGTCTCGGAGAAGCTGGAACCTCGCGTGGACCTCTCCTTCGAGTTGGCCGGGGACGAATTTACAGGCACCATTCAGGTCATTGTGAGGGGACCCGGAAAGGTAAGAATCAAGGAGATCAACGGTGTCAAGGTTGCAGGAGGTAAATGTTCCACCACCTATACCTTCGGTGACGACGAGGTTGAGTTGTGGTACCCGATCGGGTACGGAAAGCAACCCCTGTACGAAATTGAGGTCGCTGCAATCGACGACGTAAGTACATTCTCAACATCCGCCAACGAAGAGACCTCACAACATGCATAGCGTGGCACGGAACTGGATTCGGTGGTTAAGACCATCGCATTCAGACGGGTCCAAATCGTGGAAACGCCGCTGGTCGACCAACCGGGCCTATCTTGGTACTTCGAAATCAACAACATTCCGGTTTTTGCGGGAGGTCTGCACAAGCAACACTACCCCGTACACCCTGAGACTCATTCCTACAATTATAGGATCTAACTGGATCCCAGCCGACAACTTCCTGACAAGGCTAGCACACCTGTCCTCACCCCGTAGACGCCCTGACCAATAACCGTAGGCTCACTTATGACAAGTACTTGGAATGGCTCCAGCTCCTGGTCGCCGGGAACCAAAATATGGTCCGCGTCTGGGGTGGAGGCATCTATGAACCGGATATCTTTTACGATATCTGTGATGAACTCGGTATCCTCGTATGGCAGGATTTCATGTTCGCATGTGGCCAGGTCGGTACCGGGTTCCTCGTGACGTGGGAAGTGGGATGGTGACCTCGTTCAAGTATCCGGCGTATGATTCATTCCTCGATTCGGCGAGGTTGGAAGCAGAGCAGAACGTGAGGAGGCTCAGGCATCACCCCTCACTTGTGATTTTTGGTTCGTGCCCTTTGCCATGTCCCCCACCACCACTGACTCGCGCCGCACATATTTCAGCCGGAAACAACGAAGGTACGGTTCGACGGTGTCACGTCATCCTGGACGTCTCCTCACACAATTGGGTAGATTACGCTTTTGCGGAGTCTCTGGGCCTCGAACTCGATTATTCTGATGAGACGAGTGACTTCCGGAACACCAATTTCCCTGCCCGGTACATTTACGAACGCGTTTTCCCCGCTGTGGTATCGGAGAACTCCAGCGTCCACTACCACCGCGGTTCTCCGTATAGCGGCCACGGTAAACCATCCCCTGATCAGACATACGGCGATATCCACCAGTGGAACGTATGGCATGGGTCACAGGAACCTTGGCATAACTGGGACAAACTTGCGGGTCGCTTCGTCAGCGAATTCGGGATGTGGGTACTCTCACGCGCCTCGGCCACGCTGAAGCCTGCGCCACTAATCAACCGACTCTCTTCAAAGGCAGGCGCACCCCAATATCCGCACCGTAGATTTCTGGACGGGGGATAACGAAGCTGAGCGCTTCCCTCAATCACGGTAAGCGCCGTCTTTTAATTGCTTACCTAAACGGGTTTGGTTCGGCGGAAGTGTTTAAATTATCTTATCGTTTATCTTATCAATTCAGAACCTCTGCGAATCACAACAAGGCTGCTGGCTCCGAGTGGCGTTTGGAGGTGAGTTTCAGAATCCACGCCAACATCTTTTGGTCATCGAGTGCACCCGCGTGCGCGCGTGGCCGACTGACTGAAAACCTGCGGTGTCTGGAACGATACTAGCTCTATCTTGTGGAGAACTTCAGGCACCAGTTCGACATTGAAAGGTGCGTGGTCCCGTCTTTGGTTACTCCTGTGTGGCTGAGCAGACCGAACGGCTAGCTACGTCTACTATACCCAAGTCATGCAGGCTGAGTGCCTCGCGGCGGCATACCGCGCCTGGCGACGAAACTGGAAAGGGCCCGGGAGGGAGTACACCTCTGGGGCGTTGGTCTGGCAGATGAACGACTGTTGGCCGGTGACGAGTTGGGCTATCGTCGATTATTTCCTACGTCCCAAGCCAGCGTACTTCACCATCGCGCGCGAACTACGGCAGTTCACTGTCGGTATGGCCAGAACGACCGAGAAGGTGTTCAGAGACGACAGATCTGCAGCATTCTTTACGATCGAGCACACGCTCGAGATCTGGGGCACAAACTCGGCGCTGGAGGATAAAGAGGTTTACCTCGACGTTGTCGCCTTTGATTTGGAGAACAAGGATTGGAGAGGTGGAGTCGGGAAACAGAAAGTCGTGTTGAAGAAGAACTCTGCCACAGAGCTTTTTAGGGGACCTTTGCCCGGTCAGCCTACCAGGACGAAAGAGAGCGAGGTGCCTAGGTCGATCGTTGTTTCCACCAGGTTGTTGGACGTGGAGTCTGGAGAGGTCTTGGGGAGGTACTCGAATTGGTGAGTGACAATTCGCCTCTGCTCCAGCACGTTACCCCGTCTTCCCCATTTTGTCGCGGATCCGCCGTGGTCTGGACCTCCTCTCCCTTGGCATCATTTTCTGGGTCTCTCCCCCCGTTGATCTCCATCGACCCTTCCCACCGAACGGAACGTGACGACGTCTCCGCAGGCGGGGCTTATATCCCACGAGCCCTGACCTGACACAACCGCGACGTCACTTTTCTGATTTTCCCTACCCACGCACACCCCCTGTGACCGGCCGGAAATGATGAGATTACGAAGCGGGGTGTATGGGGTCTGGTCATGCGGGGGGTCGAAGTGCCGATCGAGCCGTTTATCGGTCTCTCCGTGGCCGCGGTGTGTTGTCAGAAAGGCTACGAGTCTTTGAGCAGGGGGCTACCGGCTATTACCTATGGGTATGACGAGGGGTTTTGATTACCTCTTTTCTTTTTCACCCCCGTGGACTTGAAGGGCGTGGGATTGTGACGGGCCCAACCCCGAACCGTCGTCTGTTTCGATCACATCCCCGCTTTCCCCAGCCCTCTTCTCCACACCATCATCGCAGCGCTCGTCATTACCACCGGTTTCACTAAACATTACCTCAAGTCCGAAATTCCCTCTCAACCTCCTTTTTTTTCTTTCCATCTACACGTCTTCACCACAAAACAAAGGCGGACCTGGAACTCACTGACATCGGGGACATTCTAGGCCAGAACCATTCAAGCACCTTACGTTCCCGACGCCTCAAGAGGTCTCGCTCAAACTTGACGTATCTCCCGCTTCTTCCACAGCGGGAGGGTATGACACGATCCGCATTGGCGTAGAGAGGCCGATCAAAGGATTGGTACTCGACGTTCAAGGTGAAGACGCCAAATGGAGTGACCAGGCGCTGGACGTGGTTCCAGGTGATGATCAGGTCGTGAGGGTCTGGAACCTCAAAGGAAGGAAGCTTAAAGCGAGGTATTTAGGTGATGGGAGCGCCTGAGTGTCGTCACTTGGAGGAACGGTTATGGTCTACCCTCCTTTTCTCGCCCAACAGAGTGCAGTTTGCGCTAGAGGGTTCGGATGCATTGAACACTGAAAACCAAGCTATGGAGCAAAGTGGTGTAAAAGGACAGTTGTACCTTTACGTAGGGCAAATAATGTTATCATTAATCCCAAGACGATATGGACGGCTTTGGCCGGGCCGCCACCAGTACTCAACAGATATCAACTCGAGAGCATCGCAACTAGCTGAGCCGGGGCGAGAGAGGGGAAATAAGATCATCTCTTTGTCTAATCAGGAGGGAAGAGAGACAGAACAAAGGATAAGCCACGAGAGGCAAGGGAACGTCGGGGTGAGAAATGATTGGCAAACCGGAGAGAAACGGCCAGAGGGAAGGAAGGAAGGAGACCAGAGAACGACCAAGAAATGGGAAACAAACTACATTATGAACCACCCGGGAAATGTTCTATGATAAGATCCGGAGGGGAGCTGGAGGAAGAACCGGCGAAACCAAGGAGGTAAGGATTGAGTGTGATGGGGGGCATACCACAAGCGAGAGAGAATATTATCTGTGTTTTCTCTAGCTCCTGGCAGCGTGTACTGGTGGGGGAGAGAGTAAAAGAGCAGGAGGTGATGCGTATTGTACAGGGGATGTTGGTACAACGGGGACAGAGGAAGGGATGATGAGGGATGAGAGGGTTAACAAAAGGAGATCGTAACGGAGGCGGACAAACGGACGGGGACAGACCGCCGGACAAAAACATCCTCTGAGAAGGATATAACCCGAAAAAACGAGGAAGGGGAGAAAGGGAAGGTTACCCCTACGACAATAAGGCAAGAACCAAGGAAACTGGAGATGCAAAACACTGGAGACGGGACCCAAAAAGGAGATAAGAGCCATACGCAAAACCAAAATGAAGGTGTGGTGGCTTGGGCGTCTCGTGAGAGGGCCACCGGATCCAGGAAAGACGCCCCAAATTAGGCAGTGTAGGAGGGGTGGGCGGTAGACGAGAGGAGGGCGGGGAGCGGGAAAGCAAGCCGGGACACGGAACGTCTATTACATGAGGAGGCACTTGCTGGCAGGGGGTTCGGCTTTGCAGGAGGGCGACTGTTTCTCGATCTCGCTGAGACAGAGTTCAAACACTTTGGCTGTCGAATGCAGGAAGGAGATCAGAATCTGTTGATGGTGACCAATTGGCGGTGGGCGATTAGTACGTACCAACATTTACATTGCTCTTTGCGCTAGTCTCGATCCAGGCAGCGTGATTCTCAGCTGCGAGGCCTTGGCCTTCGTCGGGAGAGACCTGTCTGAGAGACCTATAAGAACACGAGTTGGGACATCGGGGGCCACGGGGGGCTGAGGTGGGTGTTTACCTTTGGGTGAGGTCGTTCTTGGAGCCGACGATGACACATGGTATCGAGGTCATGCCACAGAAGTTGACAATCTTGTCGTATACGATTTGGACCATGTCGAAGGATTTCCTGGAGGTGACGGAATAGACGAGGACGAAACCATGGATTCCGATGGCATGTTTGGAATTCAGAATCGAGTACTCGTCCTAGTGACGAGAGGGGTTAGCGCGGAGTACAAGACGGTGGCGTTGGAGGATAGTTGAAACTTACCTGACCGGCAGTGTCGATGATGTCGCACTCGTACTCGGTGCCTTTGTGGTTGATGCTCTTGGAGAAGGTGCTTTCGATGGTGGGGTAGTAGGACTCGACAAAGTTGTTGTCGATGAAGCTGATGACCAAGGATGACTTTCCTGTTGGACGGAAGGGGGAGGTTAGGACGGAGGTTGCGGGGGACAGAGAGGAATGGGCGGTGACGGGGGGTTGGTGCACGTACCGACTGAACGGGAGCCAAGCACAGCAATCTTTCGCTTCTTCAAGATGTCGCCGGTCATTGCAGAGAGTAGCGGAGGAGGGGAGGTCGGGAGAGGGAAGGTCTGGGGCGGAGAGGATTAAAGGAAGGGAGGAGGGATTATAAGTAGATGGTGACAAGTGGATGAGTGGTGTAATTGCCTGAGCCTCTGAAACCCTCGGATCGGTCAATCAAGGCCGACGTAAACGAATGCTCGACGGTTCCCCGTTCCCCTGAATAATTCCCTGGGATTTGTCAGAATATTCTGGCTTCACCCGTTGCCCCTCCGCGAGCGTGAAAACCGTGCGCAGCGGGGGAGAGAGACAGGAAGAGACGGGGAGCGGACACGGGCTTGGGAAGAATAAGCGTGGAATATGAAATCGGCAACTGCCATCGGATTCCCCTTTCTGCTTCGGTTCGCATATGCTCCGGCAGGGGGAAAGAGACGCACAGGTGAGTGCTGACACGGCCAACGTGACCACTGACAACCCAAAAAACCGATGTCCCAGGCGTCAAAGCCGGGGCAGAGGGATGTCCTCTTCTGCATGAACCGTGCAGAGGACAACAAACCCCTGTTTCGCGACGAGTGGGGAAATCCAAACGTGGCCGTTTCTCCCCATCGGCCCTTGGTGGCGGTGGCTGCCAGTCCTCATCGCATCTGATCCTTGCTTTCTTTTTCTCTTTTCGATGTGACCCAATCCCTGGGTCTGCACTCGCTATAAGTGATCGACTCTATTGCCTGCCAGGCCGACTCAACACCCGACCACCTACGGGCTGATTCGAAAACAGATTTCGAGTCTGCGATAGCATCGCTTGGGAGGCCTCTCTGTTTGCCGCGCGCTACTCGCTTACCACTTCCCCCCAGGAGCTCAGCTCCAGACTCACCAGCGCGTGGATCTCCGCACGGACAGAAAAATCTGTTGATGCGGGTCCGTTTCGAATCGATGATCAACGGGAGCGTTACCCACCGAGATCCCAGCCGCTGCATCTCCAAATATTTCCACACCCGCCTCCGATATCCATCCACGGCCCCATTCGCACATGCGAACACGCATAAACATAGATCCATGCCCCACACGGATGTAACGGAAATAGTATTTCCTGTTCCACTCCCAGGCACACGCCCCTTCGTTTCCACCATCGTTCTCCTTTGTGGAAACGTCCACGAGCGCACAATCAGGAAACCGACGTGAAGGGGGGTGGCGGGTCGAAGGACAACAATACAACCCTCTTCTCCATTGAAAATAGCAGCGGCTGGTTGGCCCAGCGGTCGGAGCGCTCGGTAGTTTTTTGCCATGGGATCCAAAATTCCAAATCCACTCAACACTACACCGATATATCTCCTACCTTTACGCCTCCATCTTCCCATCTCTTCGCCTCATCCATCTAGCACTGTACCTCTCACAGGTCGCCCCAAAAGAAGGGTGAGTGTTCCATTCATTTTTTTGGCCATGCGTGCATATACCAATCAAACAGTGGTCAGATACTCGTGCATCTCAATCCGACGGGAAACTTTCATCCCTCGACTCATCCGGTGAGGTTCCGTTTACGTCAAATGTACGACGGCGAGGGAAATCAGTGGCACGAACGGAAACCCTAACGGTCCGTTCTCGCGAACGATGGTAAAAAAAAACCCCCGGAAAGGAAGACAAAGCGCAACCCCATTCGCATGCTCGGTTTCAATCGATTCACAGTGTACCAAGGTCTCAGGAGAAAGATTTAGAACGCCACAGTCGAGAGTCCCGCCGGGTTGTATACCGATCCTGTTTCGAAAATTTTCTGAAAGGGACGTGGGATCAAAGGAACCAGTTGAATCTCTCCGACCTGCTTCCGTTGCTACGGTCGCTGGCAACTGCGACAGCTGAATCTCCGGGGCTCCAACACCGAACGTGGACGTTCTCTCTCTCTTCCATTGTCCCTCCTGCTTTGGCCATGGGTCAAATCACGAACTTGGGAGCTCAAAACTAATGGGATATGCCGGGCGGTACCTGTGCGCGACCGGCGCCATTGATATCGGTACTGGCATCGACATCAGTACTCCTATCGGTGCTGGTATCGGTATCGATATCATCAGTGGATCCTAACCCAAACCAATGACACCCATAGAGCGCCGGCCAGATCTCGTTTTCTATATTGTCTCCGCACTCACTATCCATTTTCGCTCGGAAGGGGTCAATCATCCGCTCGTCGAGCCAAATCCGTACCCGTCACGAAAATCCGCGATGTGGGACACATACTATACCCCCCCGCCTCCCGTGTGGGTGGAGTCGGCCGAGCCATCTACCTGGAACGACCACCAGAGGTGCGAAAATTCGCTGGCTCCATGTGTGTACCTGGTGTTCTGCAACCAGAAGCGGTTGCCGGACTTGGGGCCACAGGTTTATTTGCAACTCGGGAGACCGCAACCACACTGTGAGCAGGTCAAAACAAACTGACGTCCTGCTGCACAACTGTCCGTGATGTCCGAACCGTCGGGGGGCAAACTCGGATTTCGAATACCTACAGTACGAGCCTAGGTACACCGTCCCACAAGGATGCGTAGTCCATAAATCCAATCCAACCGAAGCGAATTCGAACCAGGGCATAGATCTCGACCGCCCCGCGCCCCATGGGCCAGACCACAACTTAACTTTGATCGTTAGCTAACGTTAGGCTCTCAAGTGACCCACGACTCGGAGCGCTTGGGACGGGGGCGGCGGATTTTGAGCTAACGAGCCAACTACGTGCCAATCGGACCACAGGGCCACTAGGCCGCGCTCCGGGAAACGACGAAGCATATAACTAAGAAACCCGATAACGGTGGGACAACGAGGGACGTGAGATCAAAGATCTACCAGGGGGGGATCGCATCCTGTTCTCCAGACATATGGGTCGATGCCTTAATTAAATTTCACTGGATCTCGGGATACAGATCCACGCCTTCAAGCCCATCTTACTGGTTTTTGCCCTTCACACCATGTCACTATCGGAGGCGAACAACGCAAAAAAATAGCATTCACCTGAAAATCCAAACCTAAAACACATGCCCCCTCCTGTATCCCCGTGTGGCAAGAAGAGTGCGTGGACCTTCGAAGCAGGACTTCCACACCCTCGTGTGATGGCTGATGCGCTCAGAATGTACTAGGATCCCTGCACCAGAGGTCAAAGCCCCAGAACGAAGGGTTGGTGCGCGAACTCGAACAATCACGTACGCGAGAGTCGCACGACCCAGTCCTGGTAGCCAGACCCTGACTCTGTACGACATTCAGAATCATTATGGCATCCAAGAGGACAGGAGGTGAATAGGAAAACGATCACTTGCAGCCTTTGTATCTTGGTGGGATTACCTCAGAGCATAGACCTCGCGTATGTCGTTCGGGTCACAGGGTTAGCCACCCATTTCGTCAAGGTCGTGCAACCCGACGGCAGAAATCCAGAATCAGAACCAGTTCAGCAGGCAGAGAACATAACCTTGGCCACACCCGGTGAACCAGAGGGCAACCGCGCGCGTTCGGCATCTCGCCGTCGGCTGGTGCATCAGTCTGATAGCCAACCATTGAGTTATTCGAGCCCAGAGGTGTTGAGGAAGACCAAGGCGTCCGGAGATTTCCCAGCTCATGCAAAGCAACGGAACGCCCATTGATGTTGATCGCCCAATCGCCAACCTTCCCCCGATGTTTGCCCGGATTCGTGCGTGATGAAAAAACATGGAAACCTCGTGATGGTTTTCGTGATAGTCCACTCGTAGCACTGCGCCTTTCTCTCCATGAATCAAACTGTCAGCAACCCGCAACCCAACGCCGTCCGACCGCATCTGCATCCTAAAGACGTACACTTTAGTTGAGCGACCGTTAAACGTAATGCCAGAACACTCTCACATGAGAATCTTCAGCCAATTCGAGACTGGATGTCCGGAGAACGCGGTTCCAGACCCCGACTTTCGACAGGCCTCCTTTTCTTCGATCTCGAGGTGAATGTTTTCCACACCGCACGTTCGCTGGGATGATATTTAATCCCCGTGAAACGAAACGTGTGTAGGTAGCCGGTCACCCGTCTCACGACGGGCGTTTCACCGAGGCGTGGGGATGACAGCGGGAGCTTTTCCCAAGACGACGATGTCTGAGACCGCACTGGGTCAATGATGTGAAGCACGAGGATTTGATCACTAAAGAATGGTGTTAGGATCCTGGCGCCAGGATATCTCAGGATTGGTGCCCTCCCATGGGTGGGGCGGCGCAAGGGAACCGATGTGGGCAATACGGACAGGAGACGGTTGAGGTTCCAGAAACACAGGTATTGTGAAGGTCACCGGTCGGAGGTCAATCTGGCAATGAAATGTGAGATGAACGTGAGTTGTTGGCTGGCTCGGCAGACTCCGGCAATGAAACCTCACGATCGCCGCCACGAGGCTCGCTCCGGTCCGGTCGTGGTGTGAACTTTCGTATAATTTGGGAAGGAATGTTTAGCGCACGGTGGACGCACCGAACAGAGTACTTACCTCAAGCATCCAGCCTTGTTCTGGCCCATTCTGAGTGCTCGACCTGAGTTACGAGAGCGTGAGCGCGTTTGTAAAACGATTAATTACCTTCTCTCGCTTGCAAGCGTTGAACTACCGTTTCGGCGGGCGCGGTGATCCGTCGGATCTACGAATAACGGGAAGATAT
>Ga0307516_10003478_pt1 | contig 20178 bp, 21 predicted proteins | sample 19_EM_MG_FD_203310 | JGI IMG/M metagenome (GOLD analysis project Ga0307516, IMG submission 203310) | Populus trichocarpa ectomycorrhiza microbial communities from riparian zone in the Pacific Northwest, United States - 19_EM | ecosystem: Host-associated > Plants > Roots > Unclassified | place...
GGGATAGAAATCGTACCTTGTAGAAGAAGTTTGCAGTCATCTCGGCAAGTCGCCGGTAAGACCACCGTCCGTGAACCAGTACAAGTCTGCTCAGGAAGCGGAACTGTCCGATCGCATAATCCGAGCACATGACGGCTTGTCTTCCTTCTTCACCGGCAATACCAACACCAACATCTGCCTCTTGGATCATAGCAACGTCGTTAGCGCCATCGCCGATTGACAGAGTCATAACATCCAATCCCTTCTTGACCATCTGGCAGACAGCCGCCTTCTGGCTAGGACTGACACGGCAACACAACACCGCCTTGCATTGTTTGCAGAGCAAGAGGAACTTCATCTTCAGTTCTTCCTCGAGGACGAGCTTGAGTGCGTCACCGTCGATAACCAGAGCATGAGTTGGCGGAGGAGGGTTGTGATCTTTCTGCGCAGCCTCCAGCTCTTCCGGTGAGCCTGTCATGTCGAAATAGTCATGCAGGTATTTATCCAGTAGCGCGGCAGCGGTTTCGGGCTTGTCCTCGTCGACCTTGAACAAGATCAAATCCATTCCGTTATCCAACAGATTGCAGGAAAATCCGATGTTGATGGCGGTTTCAACCTTGTCACCGGTAAGAACCCACAGCTTAATACCGGCCTCGGCCAAAAGGGCGATCGTGTCGGGAACACCGTCTTGCAACCGATCCTCAATGGCAGTTCCACCAAGTAGAGTAAGCTCCCTCTCGATGGCATCGGAAACCTCCTCGAGCTTCTCTTCTCTGCCGTGAACAGCGGAGTTGGCGATGTCGTGCTCCCTGCTCCAAGCTTTGTATTCCTCTTCAGTCAATTCCCTCTGGGCAATGCACAGTGTGCGCAACCCTTCGCGGGCAAAGACTTCGAGATGTTCGGCGGTTTGGCGCCGCAGTTCCTGCTGTTGGCCTTTTTTCAGCCTGGAGTAGATGACGCTGTCGGCACCCTTGCAGAAGATGAAGATCTTTCCAGTGTCCGGCATGCGTACAATGGCGCTCATCCTTTTCCTGGCCGAGTTGAATTCCAAGGTGCTGAGAACCTCGAAGTACTTCTCGACGCCCTGGACGTTGACGGTAACCCCGTGCGTGGATCTGTCCACCAGACTGTAGCCGCAGTCTCGGGCTGTAGCCACCAGTGCAGCTTCATCCGGTGATTGAGCTTTAAAGTCGACGGTCGGAGGATCCTCGGAGATACGGTCCGGTAATACCGTGTGACATAGAGCCAGGACAAGCATGAAATGCGCGTTCGCCTTGGCCTGCTCCTCGCCCGAGCTACCCCGCAAATCGGCAACATAATCCGAAGAAACAAAGGTGATCTTTTCCTCGTTCAAATAGGCGTTGTGGCTGATCTGCTTAAGGTTCTTGATCATCTCTACGCGGTCTGCCGCGATTTGGGCGCGCATCCTCGCTCCCTCCTCCTCCACGTTGATGCCTTGGCGTTTCTGCATTCCTGCTTGCGCTTCCGTGTATGCTTCTCCGTAGGGAACCCCGTTGACGGTACATTTTTTGAATTCCATCACATTCTGCGTCAAGGTACCGGTCTTATCGGAAAAGATATATTCGATCTGGCCAAGGTCATCTGAGATGTTCCAGGATTTCGGTGTGCATGGGTAGTCGAGCTTGTCGTAATACATGTTCACATCGCTGTATATGAAGAACGCCTGCGCCAGCTTGATGATCTCTATACTGATGTACAACGAGATGGGTACCAGGTTTTGGAAGAGAATTACCGCAGTCCAGAAAGTAACGATACCGTCGATCGGAGGCGAGCCGCCGATAGAGCCGAATTCGAAGTAGTTGAGCGATTCGTCTCCTTTCGCCCATGTGACTCCTTGGACGACACCAGACAGAATGCACATGATTAGCAGGATCCCGAAATTCAAGATGACCTATGTGACCCTTTAGCAGGGGATCTCCAAGCAATGAGATACGTTCCAGTGCGACTCACGTTCCAGTTAAGTTCCCTAGAGATCCTGCTGCGCTTGGAAGGTGTAATTCCGGCGTTCATCATAATCTTAGTTTCATCACCTGTGAATGCCACGATTCCAATCGCCCAATCGGTGTTCCGGAGAGTGCAGCCACGGAGAAGCAGATTATTGATAGAAACCGCCTCCGCCATCTCCACGCCGGGTTTCGTGGAATCGTGGGGATCCTTCTGGTTCCACTTGACTACTCCACTGTAGGAGTACAGATTTGCATGCGGCTCCTCGCTTTCGAGCACAAAGGAGGCGGCCTCGCAATCGCGGGCATGACGAACCTTCTTGCCGGCGCGGAGCGCATGTCGAACTTTCAGGTTTGTCTCTCCGTCGAGGTTCTTAGTCTCAACATAGCAAGCACCGTCGCTGTCGGAAGTGGAGAGAATGATAAAATCCGCGGGGATCTCCTCATCGTTGTATATGCGAACAAAATCTCCCACGCGGACATCTTTCCAGTACCCAACCTTGAACCGGGCCTTTGCCGCGACCCCGCGATGAGGATCTACCAGGTTACCGAAGTCGCGTCCGCCCGGTTTCGCGTGTCGGTCGACTGGCGCCTGCGGTGAAGGTACTGCCAGGTGCGTTGGTCGCGGGGGTACCGAATCTGTCGCGCCATTATCCGATGGAGTAAACGAGAACCTTTGCTTATCGGGCGTCGGCGAGGACACAGGTGTCATCTGGATGGATTCCGAAGCGATCGTATACACGGAGGCTCTAGTCTGGGTCCTTTGCAGGGTCAACAACTCGGGGTTTGACTTCGCCTTCTTCTTCAGCTTCTGATGCTTGTACTTGCGAACGATCCATCGCAGTCCCCGAGAAGTTGCCTTCTTGATCTGCCGCCAATACGAAATGTTCTCGTCCGTAACGTTTGGGTTGTGCCAGTTGACCAAGAGGTGCACAGGGGTATTGTTCAGCTCGTTGTCCAGCACCGTTCGCCGGTAGTCTTCGATTGCGTCCTTGATCGCGGTGATCAAAAGAATGACAATCAACGGTACGGATCCGATCTCGGGGTTCGAAGCACCAAAGATGGGGAAGATCTGAGTTTCGACGGTCGTCAGTTCGCAAGCCCCGGAGAATCAGCGCAAGGAGAGGAGGGCCGAGGGAAAACCGTACTGCAAGGATGGTAACGAAAAGGAAGTAGATGTTTGCGATATTATGGAACTGAAGCCACAAGTTCTTGGGTACGAATATTAAAGGCGTATATTTTGCTGTACGGATCTTGTTCCTCGAGAACTGCTGTAGAGGGGTTCCGTCCTCGTCAAGCAGGTCCGCGGGAAGGGGAAGGTTGACAAAGATGCGCCGCTGGGTGAGATCGTCCTCGCTTCCGGCCATGGACGCAGCTTCCTCTCCGCCATCTCCCCTCTGACCGCCCAAGTTTCCCCCCGTGTTCTCCAGATCAGCCTCGTGTTGCTTTTCTGGAGCTCTCCGCAATGACAGTGCCCTCATGATCGTGTCTCGTTTCCGTGGTCCCTCAGCGCCGGGGTGTCTTTGGGTGGCCCACCGTAGCCTTTTCGTCGCGGGAGGCTTCCCCGACATGATGGGGGAAGACTATTGTTCAAACTCCAGTCTATAAATGGCGAAGTAGATGTGTAGTGCGAAAGTCTCGTCGTAGAACGGAGAGATGTAGTAGCGTGCGACCAGATGTCGTGACCAAAAAAAAAAAAAAAAAAAAACTCGAGTAACAATTAACGATTGAAGGTGGCAATCGATGGTGAACGAGGGGTGAAAGGTGGCGGTTGAGAGGTGGTGGTGGGTTTGGTGGTGCTCGGAACCGGAGTTGGGATAATCGGAAAGGAATCGATCCGTGTTCGTTTGTTTTCCCCCGTTACTTGTAGTTTGTTGCTCCCTCTGCGTCCGGCGCTGGCTGCGAGGTGTAATAATACCTACAGTTTCGCACAGCGGTGCCTGCAATTCGATGGAGCTGCGAGGGGTAGGCGAGAGAAGAGAGCGTCGAAATTATTATTGTGTTTGTGAGGTATCGGTATGTTGAAGTTTCCTCAATCCAAGGCGAAAGGAAGCGAGCGTGAGTCAAAAGAGACCGTGACAGAGCAAGTACCGTAGTGAGTGCTCCTGCTTGGCTCGGGGATGTTGTACCTATTGGGGCGGGTTGGGGCAGTTGGGGTCGGTGCTCTCTTTTTCGAGCGATGCAGAGCAGCAGGAGGGCGGAATGGCGTCGAGGTTGGGGGGCAACTGGGCAGGATGGGTGGCAGCGAGGCGAATGGGTTGATTCAGCTAGACGTGCTAGGGGAGGCTGTGAGAGGGGGGCTTGGGGGGACGACACAGACGATGAGCCGACGGATGAAATATCGTGAACTCGCATTCGCTGTAAATATTAATGAGCAGGGAAAGTAGATACTTACTTGCTTAGAAATATGGTGCCACGCTCTGCTCTGAGTTCACACCCGGGCTCACATTACAACCAAGCACACAGGCAGAGCGGACGACACGACAGAGAGAAAAGACGAAAGGAGAGAGCCATTTCGCGCCTCGCAAAGACCCCGAACGAGGACTAGCTCGGGGTGGATTAGGAAGCATTTTGCGCAAGATAGATGCCCACATAAATACACTCAGCTTCCAGCTGCAAACAGCCACATCCGGCACGAGCCATACCGAACTAACTTTGCTGGACCGCTCGGGTGGCGTACAGCAGCAGATACTCTACATACCTACTCCCACGCATCCAGAAGAGGAAACAATGCAAAGCCGACGAACGAGTTTGTGTGAGCGACGATCTCCTGCTGTTGTCGCGAGGCATTGGGCTTCGTGATACCAACTCGTACAACACCTATGATGCATGACAAGAGTCCTCCGCCGAAACACCGGTTCGGACACCACGTTGCAACCGCCCAATAATTACCGGATAGCCGAGTGCTGGGCCGGACGTCTCCCTTGCCCGCTGAACTACAGATCCCTACGAATTGAAGCCGAGGTGGCTGAAAGGTGGGGGGGGGGGAACCAAGGTGGGGGGGGGAACCAAACCAGCACGCGCTGTGAGCGACGTGGGATTTCTCCAGATTCAAAGAGATGACATGTGAATCCCCCGGGCGCCGTTGTCGCCAAAGGCTATAGCGATCTTGACCTACGAAAGAACCGTCTCTTCCCGCAGTTGGGGATTTCAGCACATCCCCTCACGAAGAGGTGTGCCCGCAGGCTTGTACATGGCTCTTAACGGATGACGGATCAACGAGACTGACTCCCGCCGGTCATGTGTACATATGTATGTATATATGGAATTGATTGCCGTTACCGTCCGCGCGCAGCGGTGCCGGAGAATTCGAGACGAGTCCGAAGGAGTCCCCTCTAGATCACGCCAGACAGATGGCACACCTCCCGCCTCCGGTCTGGTTCCACCTCTTCGCCCCACGCCGCTTATTCATCGCCGTCATCGGCCTCTTGGAACAGCCCACCGCAGCACGCGGACAGAGCTGCGGAGTCCCCGACCACGACAAAGTCCGAAGCCCGGAGACGGCGGTGACAGCTTCTCCCTTCGGCCATCTGCAGTCGCATCCTGTGCCGTCCAATCAACAACCGCAGTGGGTACAAGGGGCGACACGGATCGGGCTCTATTCCTGAATCTCACCTTTCCAAATGCCGGCACACAGGATGGGGGCAGGTTGGCTCGTCGCAAGGGAGGCTGTGCTGTGCATTCATCGTCGATGTTGTCTCCTGGGACGTCCCTGAAACCCGAATGCCATTATCTTTGTGCATATGTAGTGTACTGATGTTCTCGAACGTGAGCAAAGCGCCTCGGAACCAACCCCCATCGAACCCCGCGTCCTCAAACAGGATAGGTATATCTCAAGGAGTTCTTTATTCCTTTTGTCCGCACGTCGGAGGTTGCACGATGATCGGTCGGGGAAGAGAGTAGTTGCGCGGGGACCGTACCACACTGCTGCCCCAGGAGGCGAACCACAATAACCATCTCGTTCGTGTTGGTATGTAAAGAAACCGAAGGAAGTGGAGCTAGCACAGAAAGACAAGAGAACGAAAAGCGAAAATAGTTCATGTGTCGATACCTAACCTCAGCCGTCTGCATCGTGGGCGGCTGATCGATTATTATTTCCGTCTCGGGGCCACGGCCGTCAGCTCATCGTTTCCGGGGCACAAAGGGCAGCCTCTTGCTCCATATGTACTAAATGCATATATACTCTAGATACATACATACTTAGTTACTCCGCACTAAACGCCGGGATGCACTGCAACTTGCCACGCAAGAGTTCCATGAATAATCACGTTCTCCTTGCCCTGCCTTGGCTGCCTGGAGAGGCAGCAAACTGCAGACCGGAGGCTGGCAATTTGACACCCAATCCAGCATACCCTGGCGTCTGGCAGAGCGCCCTGCACAGCACGCCACCCAGATGCCCAAGAAAGAAGGCGAGGGGCAGCAGGACTCCCTTGACCCGTCCTGTATCCAAACCCGTCCTGTATCCAATCGGCCACGAGAAGGGCACTGTCGCCGCCCCCAGCCGCCTCTCTCTCTCTCTCTCTCTCTCTCTCTCTCTCTCTCTCTCTCTCTCTCTCTCTCGCTCACACACACAACTAACCTACGATGCATAGAGTACCTACACCCCCCCTTCCTCACTCCCGCAGCCAAGCCCACCTTCCAAACAGAAACACCGGAGTACGAACCTTTGGAGCAGCGCAAATCCACATCGTCACAAATCCCACCACCCATAAAAGTCACGCCCGTGCATCTGTAAGACTCCTCGGATACTCCCCACCACGATTTAGCCGACCAACCGCGACGAGCCAGCAGCCGTCGATCGGAGCCCGCCCGCCCGTATCTCTCCGCTCGTGGTGATAAGCACGTACCTTCTCAAGTGCTTCGACACATATCCACAGTACACAGTCCTTGAGAAGCCTCCACTCCAATCTGTAGCCCCTAGGGACGCCTAGGGAGTGCGTACACATGTTATGTATGTATGTGTGCACCTGATTTCGGTTGATGTTCACCCCCTAGCAAGTACTGTTGCTGAAACACCATGGAAGAAGGCCCCTTGAATTCGTGACGCGGCGGTGGTGGGTTGTGGGCTTAGTCATCGATTCGATGTGGTGATGGGGATCATCCCGTCGGGAAGGGGCACTGTAGATTAGCGAGTACACGACGGTGTAAAGTGTGTACACAGCAGAATGTCTAGCGAGCGCTGTGATTCCCAAGGCATAGAGTCTTCACTTCTTGAATTGCGTGTTTGATGCTCGGGGGATGCGGTCAGGAAAACCGGAACTTGGGCTGGACGATCTCCGTTGCTCCGCTCGTATCGAAAGTGAGGCGCACGAGATGGAGTGCCACCATTGGGCCATGGCTTCTGCAGCATCTCTTGGTTGACCTTGTATCTATGAATCCATGATGTATGTATGTATGTATGGCTGCACTCGTCGCTGCATGCATCCGGAATTGTTGCGATCGCCTGTTGCCCGTTGCGCTGCATGTTGCGCTGCATGTTGCGCTGACGTGCACTTCTCCTTCGTCTGTCACCTCCCCACTCCCGAAGGCAATGAAGCTGCAGCAGATGCAAAGAACAAGAAAGGCAGCGTGGCCGGACACCCATAAAGCCAACTGGACCACTGTGCGAACCCCTCCTCCGTCCCCTTCGTTCTCGAATTTGCGGTCCTTTGGCTCTCTGCCTCCCCCTTGCCTTGCACATGGCTCCTCCAAATCCGTACAGGCCTCCTTGTTTGTATTCGTAAATCGACGAAGCCAGGTCCATCAGCTTGTCCCTTGTCATTCCTGGCTCTCCAGATCAGTGCGCTTACTAACACTCGTGCAGCAGAGAATGGAGGCCTGCGCACGGCATGCGCGATGCCACTGCGAAGACACGTGCGTGGCACGAGCGTCCTTCCCGAAACCACTTCCTTATCCGGTCTATCTTATCCATCGCTCCCGGCGCTAAACGCGTCGCAGCCTGGTTGGCGGTTTGTGCGAGTGGGATTCCGACCTAGGGTTAGTTTACCGGCTCGGCAGCTTGCAGTTGGTTGCCATCCGATTGACCCAAACAATGGTCCGGCTCTATCGTCGGACATGGTTGCGCGGCGGCCTACGCCTTGGAGCGATGAGAATTCAGCAACTGTTCGCGGATCGGCGAGGAATTGGCCTCCCCTTGGTTCCCACATCGCCGCAACGCTCGTGTTCAAGGCGAGGTTGTCAGCTCGATCAGTGGTTCAAACTCTCCTCGCCATTTGGATGACGTCGTTCACTGTGCGCTGATGTCAAGTTCGCACGGCGAGGAATAAGCACTGCCTCGCTCGGTCGCTGACCGAGCGGGCTGAGATCATCCCGCCAACTTCGCGCTCTCCGCAGCCGATTTGCTCGACGAACAATGGTCGGATGAAATCCATCCCTTCTTCTTCAACTCCAACTCCTGCCGTCAGGAACCCACCATTCTCCGCCAAACTGCGCCACCACTCGAAGGCGTAAGGAAAAGCATGTGCGTGGCACATAAGGCCAACCCAGTCCATCAGCAAACATCGTGAGCGGCTGATACAATTGTTGTCTATTTTCGTCCCTGGCTCAGCCTACGACGTGGGGGGGGGCCATACCTGACCGGCTCATGAATCTTCAATGTGCGAACAATGGTTCTAACTTCCCCGCAATGAGTACCCACGTCGATACATATTCGACGGGATGAGCGGTAGCTGGTATACTACATACTATCACCAGCATGGTTCTCGGAGCTCTGCTGTATGATTACACGGGAAGATTTCAGCCAACTAGTGATCGGAAGCTGGTAGGACCGAACCCGACACCCCATGCAGAAGCAGCCAGAGTACCCCTACGTGCTGGCCGTGAAGGGCAGCGAAGCCTGCGTCTTCATCCTGCTGTATGTAGAGTAGGTATTCACATCTACATACATCCCACTCGCATTTACTCCAAGTCGGTCTCCGTCGTCGCCAGCCCTGGCTCAAGAGGACACTATATTTAGTTAACCCGCCCCCACTTCCCGCCGCATGATGGATCAGGGTCTTCCGTCGACCTCATCTTGGACATCGGCAGTACATAAACTCTCCCCTTCCGGCGCAAGCCACACAAGTCGCAATCCACCGCCGTGCCACATCTGTGCAGACGTCCTTCGGACGCTTTCGGTGATTGCGCAGCGTTGCCCCAAACACTCAATTTTTATCCGACCGCTTTGTATGTAGTTACTCGACTTGGGCCCCGACGCAGATCAGAACCTGCACGCATCTACCGTGCGTGTGCGTACGGAACACCCCCATAGGAGGAGAGATACATATGACAGAAAGGGAGAAAGAGAACACGTTTGATTTGCGTCGTTCCGCTTTCCCTGCAGTCTCTACGGAGGTGGAACAGTGAAACAGTGAAACAGCCCCCTAGATCCGACGCGGTCTTGGTCGTCGGTTTACTCATCCCACCCGTCGCGCTTGGTGGATTCGCCGTAAAACACCTGCTCTGCAGTTATGCTGCGGACAGAGTGAGTACGTATGTGGGTACATATCATCGTCAAAAGAAAAGGCGCCGCAGATAGAGTCTCTTTCCAGCCTCTTTGTTCCCCAGGGCTTCCCACCACGTACGTCAGGCCCAATGGAGTGGAGCAGAGTATGATGGTATTTGGACAACGCGGCGAATGATTAGTTACTCTCAGCGATCACGCTTCTCCAGGACCCATAGGATGTCGGCAGGGCGCATCAAACCTCACGCGTCGTCGGAGCTGCGGCGTTCGGGAATACACAGGCGAGCTCTGGACACTCTACATAGCACTGCCGACAACCGTCGTTGGGGTTTAATTACTCGTCTGATAAGACAGTGAAGTTCACGAGTGGTCACTCGTATCGGCCAATTCAAATGCTGTCAGTAGAGTGATGTGTAGAAGAGAGATGGGCAAGGACCGCTTCACGGTCCGGGACCTGCTGGCAGACCGGCGATGCACCAGGGCAGTCCTAGACCTCCTACGCACCACAAAGGTGGGAAGTAGGGTGGGACCGCGCGCAGTACCACCTAAGCCGGGTGAGGATGGAGAAGTAGCGCAGGAAGGAGCAGAGGAAATGGAGGCGGGCGGGCGGGCGTGAACTTTCTCTCCTATGTCATTCCTTTCGAGTCTTTCTCTTTCTTTCCTTCTTCCTTTCTCTCTCTTCTGGTGGGACAGGACGGGCGGGGGCAGGGGGAGTTGCCGCGACCCGCTGGCGGACTGCTCGAGGTCGCAGCGGACGGTGAACAGGATAGGACTGTATATAATATCGTCATGACCCAATAGGGTCGCACACGATTAATGAATCATCATCATCATCATGTGTAGAAGAGATGGTTGTCTATACTGGGACTGGCGCCGCTGCTCTAGATGTACGGCATGTGATCCGACTAAGCATACAATGTGACATACGACAACAAATGCTTCCCCCAAATTGGGCCTGCACTGGTGTATGGACGGAGATGCGCTGCCTCGAGCTCTGGGAGTATTGGGGACTTCGGGGGACCGCCCACCGCCAGCTGCGGCTATGAATTGGTGGCCATGAACGTCCACCTGGCTTGCGAACTCTGACTTTGGTGACGCTGGTACCTGACTTATACACCTAAGACGTCCACACATCTTATAACCAGGACGCAGCTGTAAAGCACAACCGATCACTGACTCCACTGAGCCAATTGCCATGAGTACTACACAACCAACTAGTTGACTATCTTCGTACCGGCATCAAATGCCCGGGTACCAAGCAGGATGCCACCACATTATCCTCTTCTTCTTCTTCCTCTCCCCGCCCGTCGCCCTGATCGCCGCCGCGCGCAGCCTCCTCTCCTCGTTTTTCTTTTCTGTGTCCTTCTGTCGCTGCACATCCATCGCGACCCAGTTGCGCATCATCTCGTTGGTGCGCGTCATCGTCAGTCGTCTCCAGTCCTGCACGTTGCAGAAGCTGCCGGGACCATGCGAGGACATTGCTACCTGTGACAGGTTCACGTTAGTGGGGGCAGGAACAGGAGAAGGAGAGTGTAGGGGGGGGGTACGGTGTAGGATAGGCGGTTCACGGGGGTCCCGCAACAGGGACACAGCCAGTTCTGGCGTTTGCGGAATTTGAAGACCGTGACGGATAGAGGGGCGTGGCCGGCGTATTCTGAGCCCGAGCCATCGTTTGCGCCGTTGGGGGAGGGCTGCTTTGTTTCTTCTTCCTCCTCCTCATCCTCATCGTCCTCCTCATCGTCCTCTTCATCGTCCTCCTCCTCATCTTTATCATTACCCTCCTCCTCTTCCCTATTGTCCTCGTTGTCCTCCTCCTCCTCCTCCTTCTCATCATCATCCTCATCCTCACCTCCATCCCCACCACTGGACTGCGTTCCGCCGGATTTCACATCCACCGAACGCATCGCTGAGGGCAATAAATGTCTTGACTCTGCAGAACCAACCATGTAGGTTGTATGTTGTAATGTTGTAGTGTTGTGATGATGCCAGTTGTAAAATCGGCACTTGCTGCGACCCAATTATATAGCAGGTGCGTAGGCTGTTCATCATGTCCGGGACGTTGGCTGTCATTGTCACTTACTGAGGGTAGACAAAGGTCCTGTATGTCAAGATGAGAAGATGAGACGGCACCATCAATGCATAGTGGCGGTGTTTATGCGAAACACCAATGCATAAGACGGTGGCGTCCATGCGGAGAGGCGCAGTCCATGCGGATGCGGTCTCTATGCTACGAGGGCGCCCGACGCTCGAGGTGGTAGTGTAGCTGGGCACGGAGGAAGTCGGAGACGAGCATGTATATATAGAGATGTCTCTGCCGACCAGAGAACATCATCGCATCGAATCTACTATCTACCATCTCTACCTATATTCCTACCGTGACCTCTTGCTACCGTAAATACTCGGATAGGGACAAAGTACCAGAGCACACAGTAGGGCGAAATTTCCCGGTACTTCTCCCCTGCAGCGAGTAATGTCACATGAAGGAAGTACTTTGACCGTCAAGTTTTCGTCAAGGCCCAGAAGCCCGCTGGAGAATTTCCTCGCGCACTGCCGTCGGGGGGTTTTTTCTTGTCCGATCTCTTTCCCGTGGGTTCCGCTTCATATCGAAGGAAGATGGTGGGAAATGTTGGAACCAGCCACCACCAGTCATCGACCGTCAGCCACCCTTAGCGTCAGGCTTGCCACAACTCAGACTTTACGGGAACCCAAATATGACCGTGCGTGAGATGTTGGTGTTTGGTAAAGGGATATGGTCGAGGGGAAAGAAAGAACGCGGTGGGGTTAGTTAGCATGAGACGAATGGGGTCTTTGCCCCAGACAAGCAACCATCATCCGTTGACACCAAGTCTTCATATGCACGGTTATCCAGGCTTTCGACTACAACCACATGCTGCCGTGCATGTGTAAACAGACTCGCCTGCGGAGCGAGTACAGTAAATTGGTGGGATGGCCGAGTGGTCTAAGGCGCTGGTTTTAGGAAATAATCACCAGTCAGCAATGGCGCGGGTTCGAATCCCGCTCCCATCAGCATCTGCTTTTTTTGTTGTGCTCTTTTTCTTTGTTGTGTCCCCTCTACTTATCCTCATAAGCGAGAGTGAGTCCCGGCGGCTCTTGGTGGCGACGAGCTGGTGCTATCTGGATACGTCGTGGTTACGGATGAATGAATGGATGGATGATGGCCTCGGGACGAGCCTGGCTTCTGCCAATTGCGACAAACCATATCACTACACACTTGGAGACCCGCGTGACACACCCCCTCACCGTTGCATATCGGCCCAGAAAATTGCTGGCATCTACGCCGACTCGGTTGTGGCCGCCATTGCAAACGTGAGCTGCCTCCCTTATCGCAGCGAGTGTGAACTATGAACGTACGGAAACCCCCAGCTCCCGCACTGCGAAATCACGTAACCCCCCGCCCCCAGCTCTAGGCTACGGTGTGTGAGAGAGATCAAAAGAATGTTTGACTTGCGTAAGTCTTCTGGAGTACATGAAGTAAAGGGGTACAAGAAAAATCATCGAATAAGATCTCACCTCCGTAGTTGGTGTTGATCCAGCGAGGACAGGAGATGATGGGCGCGGAGAAGACCGTGGTAGCCGCGGTGGAGACGTGGGCGCCAAAGGCAGCGAGGGAGATCAAGAGAACGGAGGTAAGCGAGCGGATGGAAGAGCAAGACGAGTGCTCGGTATTGGTGGGCTGTGGATACGAGGGGCGCATATGTATGGAATTTATACAGGCTCCTCGATCTGGCTGCCGCATATCTGCCGCGCATATCTTCTCGGCCAACCGAGGAGCATTCATTCCCCCGTCCCGTATCGTTTTCCATAGAGCCCACCAGGCGTTCCCGCGACTCCGCATGAAGGTTTTGGGAGTTGCACGTTTCCACGGAACCCGATCTAGAACTTGACCCTACACTGTCCCTATGAATATGCATGTATGTGGCCCGTGGTGATGAGGACAGTCTGCAGTGGAGGATGGTGTGGTAGATCCAATGCGACGGAGGGTGGTCTGCAGTGCTCTTGTATGATACCAGCCTCCGCAGTTCGAGCTTCCAACTTGTCGAAGGAATGTATTTAAACAGTCCCTCCTGGTCACCGTCAAGCACAGCACAAGCAACGTTGCCGTATTGTTTACTCACTCTTGTACTGTCTCTCTATTTTCTCTCTTGTAAGCGCCAGCGGAGGCTATTCTCTCTCCCATTTCTCTGCCTCTCCCACCCTCCCTGTCTTGCAAGCGTCGGCGGAGGAGTGTTTCCTCTCTCTTTCCTTTCTCCGTTGTGTCTCTTCTCCACCTACTTCCTGCGAGCGGCGAGGAATATTTAATCTCGTGTTCCTCTCTCTTTCCTTTCTCCGCCGTCTCTTCCATGCTCTCATAACTTCTCATTATGCTTCCACTTCGTGCCATCCCAAAGCAGAGCGTGTTTTACGGCTCTCCGGGCTCCATGCGGCTTTCCTCCTGCATACTGATAATGATAATCATTAATCGCGTGCGTGCCTACATTCAATTCCACGTTCCGCTACGGCAAGCCGAGTGCTACGCCATGAACCTCGGCCCATTTTGCCACATTATTAACTAGGTACCTACATATTGATTATGTCAGGGTTCCGCCCAAACTCCAACGAAGCTCCCAAACGAACTCAACCACGCCACACGCCACACACAACCACAACATGTTCCGACCGCCGTTGCTCCGGGTCCTCTGCACTGCGCCGCGTCGGTACGCCAGCACGGTGGCCACCGCCGCTGCCGCCGCGCCCTTGCGGCCTCTCCGCGTGCTCGTCGCCGCTACCTCGCTGGGGGTGCTGACGTTCACGTTCGGCGCCACCTCGCTCAAGAGCGTCCTCCCGGGGACCGGCCCCATCGACGGCTCGCCGCTGCACGCGCACGACAGTCCGCACAACCTCCCCGCACTCCACACGGGAGCGTCGGTGCTCGCGCGGAACGCGACGTACCAGCGGCTCCTCGCGTCGGACGAGTGGACGCTCGTCCCCGACGCCGCCGAGACGCTGCCGCTGCGCGTACGCGTGACTAAGCTCATGGCCGGCACGCTGCGCGGCCACCGCAAGATCACGGCGAACGTCTGCTTCGTCCACAGGGACGGCGTGCGCGCGGTGTCCCTGCTGCGCATCGGAAACGCCCTCTGCGGCCACCCCAACGTCGTCCACGGCGGCGTCCTAGCGACCGTCGCGGACGAGGCCCTGGGCAGGCTGGCGGTCGCGCAGTTCCCCGACGGCGGCGCCGTCACCGCCAGGCTGGAGGTCAACTACAGGGCCCCTGCCAGAGCGGTCGACGAGCTCTTCGTCAGGGACGGCGTCGTCGTGCTAGAGGCCGAGGTCGTCGAGGTCGCCGAGCGGAAGGCCACGGTCAAGGGCGTGCTGAAGGACGAGGACGGCAAGACGCTGGTCAATACGAAGGCGCTGTTTGTGGTGCCCAGGAATTGGAGGCCCAGGCCGTTGGCGGAGCATTAGACGGAGGGAGCGTATAGACGAGCGATACCATTTGTTAGACGGCGAGAATAACTAGAGGGGTGGTTTTTTTTCCCTGCAGAGGATAGCGCAAGATAAGCGCCACCAAACATACGAGTTGACAGAAGCCAGCATTCAAGAGAGCGATCACGACCATTCGCTGCAACCAAGTGGTAGATATGTACATACTTACCTACTACCAATACGGTTGTCACCGCCCAAGTAACCAAGTGTTCTCTACTGCTCTCCGTCTGTCATTATTCCCGAGTGCCTCCCCATGAACACCGCTCCCTTCACGCGCGACGCACATTCTCCTGCCGGAGTTTGGTAGGATGACGTTAGCTATGACGAGAAAGAAAGGGCGAAGCAGAATGCGGAGTGACGGTAGGCAGGATTGAAGACGGGGAACAACTCGCTTCATCGGGGGTCACATTCTCTAGCTCCCTAGGTCTAAAACTCAGAGCAGACACCATTCCCTCAGCTTGGTTTAATTTCACTTTGAGATCCGCACGCCGAGGCATCATCCCTCAAAACCCACTCTGGATGAGTTTTGCGTGTCTTCCCCGGAGCGGGGGTGCGTTTTCATCTGACATCCCAGGTCACTTGAAATTTTAACGACGTTCTATTGTCGAAAGAGCACTTCTCCAGGGGATGTGTTTAGGCTCAACCGCCACTGAATCCCAGAAACGGGGGTCCAGCTCAGAGATTTCTCGCATTTTCCCTCACCGAGAGGTACTCAAGGGGTCTGTCATTGCCTTGTCGCAACATTTCCGCGAGAGTCGTGGCTTCACGTGTCCGCCCATGACGAGGATTCAGGTCTGTAGATAACCAACTACACCAAGCAAGAGGCTCTCTCGTCGATATAGTACCTACATATTACACGTCTCACTTGCCCACCGCTGGTCCCATCATCCTGGAAGTTTACATCATTCCCGATGAGGCGGGTTTAAGGACAGAGCGACGGCTCGCGGGAGGCGGACGGCACACTGCCGCGTGCCTGGTGAGTTACCCGCGACGGAACGTCTGATAGAGTGATTATCTATTAGTTACGAGCAGTGCCCCCAGTCCCAATCGTGACGACGTGCGGCTCTGCGGGGACCTCACCCATCACCATCGCCATCGCCATCGCCACCGCCACCGCCATCGCACATCACCCCACTCCCGCCGCACTGCCGAAACGACCCAGCCCGCAATATGCCCGCAGCCCGGGCCGAGAACAGGCAGGTGCAGGTGCGCGTCGCGTCCCGTGGAATAGGGGAGTGGGGGCGGGGCGGGCGGGACTTCCGCGATCGAGAGAGATCGCGGCTGCAGCGTCCTCAGGAGGTTGGTCGAATTGGGTCATGATCGCCGGCGAAAACGTATATAGATAGAGTACAAACATGGAACGGGGACCGTAGACATGGTGCGCTTGTATGGCTGCTGTGGCCGATGCCCTATTGCGGGGGCGGGGGATTGTTGTGTGGAGTGCGCACTTTGTTTTTTTTCCCTGTCTCAACTGTAACTATTCTTGCTGCGTACTCGTACAATGTAGTTACTCTGTACGTGGTACGCAGGTACCCAAGTGCGCACAAAGCCTCCCACCTCGCTGCGACTCGTCTCTCTGTGTCTCCATACCTCTCGCTGGGAAGAACGAGAAAAAAAGAAAGAAAAGGAAAAAAGCCTTTGTCCCCGCTGGCCCCCGTTGCGGCCGTTATCGTCTTGATAGTTTTTGCTGATCCGAGGCGAACCAAACTGATCGATTGTCCGACCGCCGACGGACGAGCTCACACGACCAGAGCCTGGGGGCATTCCGGAAAGCTCGCATCTTCGGCACGACGAGCTGTCTGTAATAGAGCGGGCAGACGTCGACGTGCATATGTCGCTGCGCCATTGCTCGGACATACAAAATTCCGCAGCACTTCACGACAGAAGCTAGGTAGATCGTTTCCGCTCCTGCGATCCGTTGCAGCTAAAGCTCCAGCGAGCAGAGAGAGAGAGAGAAAGAGAGAGAGAGAGGAGAGCTCCGTCATCGGCAACGACCTTCCGCTCCATAGATAGACGCGGCCTCGCGAGAATGCCCTCGCCCACCAGCCCAGCCACGCAGCTAATGCCGCTCCGCTCCTTCTTCAAGTCCAGCGGCACTCCCGCCGCCGAGACGGGTGCTTCGGACAGTCCTCCCTCGAAACGCCGCTCTCTCGTCAATGCCCTCCGCAAAACCGTCGACAGGATCTCGGGCACACTCTCGGGCACTCCGGCCCCGCGCGAGGCCCCCGCTCCGAAAGGCTCTGGAACGTCGGTAAGTGAACTAAACACCACTCGCCCCTAAGCAAGAGCGGGAACTGATGCGCGGGACGTACGGAAGACATCCGATCCTCCACCGACACCTGGGGAGCCTGTGGTCCGTCGGCGCAGCGATGTCATGTCGCCGCCGTCACCGCCGCCGCCCGCGGCTCCTCCGTCCCTCACGCTCACACACTCTCCTCCGCCGTCGCTACGCATCAGGCCGAAGATGCCCGAACCTTTGGACACCCACGAGCTTTCGCGGCTCTTTTCGGGGGCGCCGCAGTTCTCACTGGTGCGCATCGACGACGACGAGAAAGACGAGTTTGCGCTGCAGCCCGAAGTGACTTTCCCGTTCGGGGGTGGGAGCGATGAGGAGGGGGATTTCCGCTCGCCCGGCCACGCAGCGCTCGCGCTCTGTACGGCCGGCGAGGAAGAGGCGATCGTGGTCAGAGAGGTGCCGCCGATGGCTTCGTTTCTGGGGTGGGAGCCGGGCACTGTGGGGTGGGATTATTTCCTCATGTTGCCGGCAGGAGATGCGGATCGGGATCCGGATGAGAGTGAATTCGAAGACAATCTCGATGAAGGGGGGAGGGAACGGGGTGGGGGGATGAGGGAGAGGGAGAGGGGGGGTGTTAGGAGTGTCGAGGTTGAGTACATCGTCGAGAGACTGAAGGAGTTGGGGGCCATCTGGCAGGCCAAGAAGAAACGTAGGGCGCAGCAGATGGGTCGGGCTGTTCCCGGGGAGGAGTCGGAGGGCGACGGCGACGGTGAGGAGAATGGAGGGATCCCTACGTCCGTCGAGATGTACACGCATCTGTTTACACACCTATTGTATCCGCCCACGAGAATCGCGACAGACGACTACGCCGATCCCTACAGTCTGAAGGTGCAGATCACGGCACTCATACACGCCCTCGGGAAGAAGATGTGGTTGGACTTCAGTATCGTGCGGTGGCGGATCAAGCTCGGACAGATCTTGTGGGGCGATGCCGCCACGACGGCAGTGATGGGCGACGACCAAGATGTCGAGGAGTACGAGGAATGGGAGGCGGCAACAAAAGAGAGCGAGAGGGTCTGGCTACTGCTGCAGATCCTGCTTGCCTGCGAACTACTGGTGCGGATGGACACGGTGCTTTCGGAAGAGGAAGACCGGAATCAGTGTCGCTCTTCGGTGCGGTCCAACTGGTCCAACCAGTCGGCCCCCGAATCGAAAGAGCAAATGCTCCACCGTTTCCGCCAGGAAGGCGGGCGCAAGGTTCAATGGGACATTGTCCTTGCTCACCGTTGGCTCGAGAACATCCGCATTGAAATGGAAGCGCTACATCCCAAAGATTCGCCCTTCCAAAAGGCGATAAAGAAATCGTCTTTCCTGAGCCCCCCAAGTCGCTGGTTCGGCGTCGCCCAAGCGTCTCCCTCGCCCGAGCATTCTAGCCCTTCGACTCCCGACCTGAGCGAGGTTACCGACGCGCTGCTGCTTCCCCGAAACCCGCGCAGGCAGATAGAGGGACTGTTGCATTTCGCCAGGAAACTGCAATGGCCCAATCTTGATTCCCTAGCACAACAGGTGACCATGAGAGCTCCAGCTTCGAGCACCCCCTCGTCCAGTGGTTTGGGAACGCCTCTGGCGTGCGGAGTGCCTCTGTCGACGGCGGCGAGCTCGTATTTTCCGGGTCCGATGCCACGACCAAAGAGGCTACTGGAAATCGCCTCCGACGTTGTCCGCCAGAAGTCTGCCAACCTTACCGTCCCGTCCGTTTCGGGACGCGGCGGGTGGCTGTCCAGGAGCTACCTCACCGGCTTGGTTCTTCCCGGCGAAGGTCTAAACCACCTAGTCATCGCGACGTTGTTGGAGAACGACCAAGCGGCCGCCAAGGTCCTAGGCTTCAACGCCAATCTCTACGGCGGCTTCCAGTATCTCGGGAAGACTTGGTGGAGTCGTTACTGCATCGTCGGCCGGGTGATGGCCGGCTTCGACGGTGCCGAAGAAGAGAGCGGCTGGGTCGGTCCCGTGAAGGGCAGCGGCATTGCGATCGAGGGCGAGGGCGGCACTACCTTCGCCGGAAACATCTCGGATGGCTGGATCGACGTTCTCACGCAGCCTTCGCCAGATAGCAAGTCACCGCGTGCACTCGCGGCAGGGTCGGTCGAGCGGGATTGCGACATCCGCGGCAGGGGATGGAAGAGAGGCACCGAGCCGAGGGAGGACGCATTCGCCGCGGTCGACATCGGCGCCGCCATCGAGGATGCGGACGTGGAGGTGCAGGTCAGGGGGCTCTACTTCAACCCGGCCGAGCAGCCACTGCCCCCGGTCCGACCCCCGACCGAAGAAGAAGCCGACGATGCCGAAGCCGAAACGCCGGACCCACAGACGTACGAGGTAGCAGCACACATACTCGTCGGCCCTCGCGGCGGCAAGAAACTGCTCTACGTGCTCGAGCTCAAGTACGGCGTCAGCTTCGTTTCCGCATGGCCCTGCTTCCCGCCCCTGCACCAACAGGGACATCTCCTCCACTGCAGTTACGGCTACGCTTGCGCGCGGATCGAAGAGCTGCCCTCCTTGCGCCAGGGAGACGACGATGCCCGGACACTGGTAGTCAACACCTGGTCGCCCGCGCAGCGAGTGCTGCTGTATGCGTGGTGCGCGCACAGGGGACGATCCGCGGTCGTGGCGACGAGGGGCAGGACGTGCATCGCATGCGCCGTGCGGGAGGCGGGGGCGCTAGCGTTGGGGGTTGTCGTCGTGGTTTGATGCGCAGAAACATGCATGGAGGTTCGATCAGTTGGGGGAGGGTTTCCCATATCTGGTTGTGGTTGGACGTACGTGCAATTGCGGTTCCCATCTTTGGATCGAGCGGTGGGCGGTGGTGGTTGGCGGGCTGCAGTCCGTAGCGGCCGACCGGAAGTTGATGGCTGTCTGCGGTGTATGGGGACAGGTGTGTAGAATGTGTACATACTTCGGGCCACAGTGCGCCGCCGCTGCCCAGAGGGAACAAGCACGGCTGCGGTGATCAGGGGGGGGGGGGGGGAGGGGGGGCGGGTTTTTTTTTTTTTTTTTTTTTTTTTTTTTTT
>Ga0307516_10003479_pt1 | contig 20170 bp, 25 predicted proteins | sample 19_EM_MG_FD_203310 | JGI IMG/M metagenome (GOLD analysis project Ga0307516, IMG submission 203310) | Populus trichocarpa ectomycorrhiza microbial communities from riparian zone in the Pacific Northwest, United States - 19_EM | ecosystem: Host-associated > Plants > Roots > Unclassified | place...
ATGTTTTACGTGTATAACAATGGGTTCTCAGTGGATTTGTAGGGCTTTTCTCGATCGATTCTACGTTGCTTCGCTGGCGGGTTTCGGGGTCCTGGCCGGGGTGCCACGTGGTTAGAGATCAAGAAGCGAAGTTAATGGCTTATCACAAGGGGACACTCCACCACTTACCGTCAAAGAGCTGCGTCAAATCGATCCCTTCCGGTCCCAGGAAGATCCTTCCGAGGAAGATGTCACAACAGCCTGGGTAGGGCAGTTGAATATCATCTGACCCCTTGTGAAGAACAAAAGGTTCGTGGCTGCCAACTTGGCGGCAGACTTACAGCCTGAGGAATAATGATCAATACACAGATCGTGTTCTACACAGGCCTTTTGTGAAGTCGCGTCGAACGCTGGGCCGCCGGCGGAATCCTACTGAGTCCTCGAAATGCGGAGAAGGCGCAAGCTCGGAGAATGAAGCTACTAGTATATCGAAAGGCATTTAATGTATCTTAATTTATGGTGACACAGGACCGTTACGATGCTCATTGTAATGTCGTATCGACTCAGATTGAGTTTCACTCAGCCTGGAGTATGTGAGTATCAATCGGCCATATACACTGCATTTCGTGACTGCAATTTTCCGTCTAGCCCAGATGACTACATGGGACCATCTGTTGCCCAAGTATTTCTCATCGAAAACGCTGGACCGTGATTTGTTGGCCCTTGGTGCCGTCTTCAGGAGGACTTGTCTGTTACATTTTCACAGGCTAATCTGGCTCCATGGATCATGTTCCTACCACATATCGCTTATAGAACACTGTCCTATCCAAGGACAAGAGTGAATGACGTGTTGCTTGAAAAACAAGACCTCTGAGCGAGATGTCCCGAAATTTTACATTCGAATGGGCATAAGATCACTTTCCAAATCCTGCATTAAATCGCAACTCCTCTTCCCACGACGCAATCCGAAGTCGAAGCGGCAGTTGGGGTCCCTTCTCCAACTGGCCCTCCACCGTAGGTATACTCACCGTTGCTGGTGCCGGTATGATATTCCGTGCTTCCGGATCAATGGTACCGAAGATCGGTCCTAGATAATTGTTAACTCGGGTGGCTTGGGCGTTGGCTCAGCGCTCAGTTTCGATCCGGATTCTCACGTCCCCTCCTGCTCTCTCCTGCCGGGTCCGGTACATGTAACACTGGGGCAGACTATGCTCCTGTGTTGTCTGGGAAGCCCTTTCGCTCTAGATTTCCTTGTCACAATCCTACGCTGTAAAGGAACACGACTTCAAGAAATGCTCACAAGCATATCTATCTCTCCTGACCAGGCGGTATTCACGGCAGGTGTCAAATCTTCTCTGTACCCTCACATCAACTTTGGCCCTTGAACTACGCGTTCGCGACGAAGGGTTTGTACGGGTACGAATGTACGAGGTCGGTGGACTTCGCAAGCAATACGATGGGCTTCCTGGGCTTTAATCGCGGAGTCAGTCATCAGCAAGGATGTCAATTGGAAGGCAAGAATGACATTAGGGCCGTCTTTGGCGGAGGTTGTTGTCACGTTTGAACCTCTCCAGGTCGCTCTCCTGCGCGATGGAAAGGAACAGTTCGTCCTGAACGGTCAAGGCATCTTGCACATGGGATACTCTTCGAACAAAAACACCTCAAGTTACACATAAGGAAGAGGCAGCCCCTCAGGAAGGCGAACAAGTCGTGGTGGATGAATCACGGGTCGTCATGAATGCTGAAAATTCTCGCGCATGGTTTGAAGAAGAAACCGAGGACAGTTTCTGGGAGGAGACTTTGTCGACGTGGACGGATTCAAACCCCAAGGGTACGACACTCTTACCTCTTGCGCTGGGCCGACTTGCTGGATATCAACAATGACGGAACAATCTATGGTATCCCTCAGGCTCAACACACTACGCGACTTGCTCTCCCCACTACCGCAGGAGAATAAATTAGAGGGCCAAAGTTAGATTCTGAGTAGTCACCTCACGACTTCGTGCGTTCCCCTTCTGTTCACCCCTTACATTACCAATCCTTTAATGAAGATTACAGAGATTCGATGTATACTTGCGCCCTTCTCTCGCATCTCTCGATTCTCTCCCAGGGCGCGCGAGACGGTGAAGCATGGGTTGGCCGGTCGGCTTCGAGATGGAGGAGCTAGAGCCAGGGCGAGGGTTGGCTCTTGCTCAGGTCGAGAGGGTGTGAAAGACGCACGCGAAAAAATGGTGCCCCGTTTGTTACATGGCTCCACAATTTCCGGCAACAAATAGTGCCCCACAACCCGGGAAGCGAAGGGATGCCTGAGAACCGCGCCCACCTGACCTCGGTGACTGTCGCTTGTCGTCGAGACTCGGCGCACCCGACCCCGACTCTCGATTGAGTGGGAGGACGGGAACCCGCTCGAGATTGTGGCAAGGAGAACCAGCCCTCATCGCGAGATCCAGGGAGTGTATAGGAAGGCTATACTACCAAAATCTGACAATTTTTTTGGTCCTCTTCCTTTTTCTATCCGAGCCCATTAATCACGGGCTCGTGGCATACACATGGACGAACAGTGTCGGGAAGCACAACGAAGCCATGTCCATCATCGCGTAGGTATGCAATCCAACCTATCCAGGTCCGTCTCTCGCCCTCCACACCTCCCAATCTCATCTCCTTGTGGTACTAACAGCTTCCTCCTCACATTCGCATACGCCGAAGCCCAAGAGCTCAAAAAAGAATATGAAAATGTCCACGCCACATTCGGCAAGCTCCTCACAACCCTCCAACCCTAAGTCGAGCGCCTCGCCGCAGCCTCGCCCTCCACTCCTCCGGCTTCACAGACGCTTTTGGGAACGACAGCGGTACATAGTCCACGAACACGTCCTCCAACTCGCCTCCGTCTTGAGCTAACTGAGCGCAAGGCCGAGCATGGGGGCGCATACTCTCTATATGCGCTTTGCGAGGAGGACGGAGGGTGGCCTTTCATGATTACTCGCATTCTGATAAGACAAAAGTATATCAAGCCTAAAGCCATCTATGATGCGGACATTGTGGATCAATATTCAAAACACGACATGTATTTCGCATGCATCAAGTTCATCAACTCGGTTTGTCCTCGATCTTGGTTTCGAAACACCTTGATTTCATTTCGCCGCGTTAGATAAAAACAGCCTCCCTCCGATGGCACTCAACGATGCTCGACGACATCTCTGCCGTAAGCACAATTCGGCTTGAACCTGACCGTTGCGTCTCCAGGTCAAAATGTGGGACAACAGGTCAACTCGGGATGATCGAAATGTACCTCGCCGAAGTCCTTAACAAGCTCCCAGTCGTTCAACATTTCCTGTTTGGCTCCATCCTGCCTTACACTAGGCCCGTTCCTTCCCGAGTAGCCAAATCGACAACGGCGTCGGTATCACAACAAGCCCATGTCCACGGACTTGCAGCAGACGGGGAGGACGGCGTGGATGCGCATTGGGGATATGCTCATACACTTCCCGGAGGGGTGAGAGACATGGGGTGGGATTCGGTCCCATCTGCTTTTTGCGGCTGCCAAGGCAGAGAAGGAGAGGCAACCTGATTTTCGACCCGTTCCGTTTGATTGACGCTGGGGTCCGGCGACCCTGCTTTCGATGTGTGATTCGAGAGCAGTTTCGGCGTCCGACTAACTACATGTTTATGTTTACCATGTACTCAATTTTCAAGGGTTCGAGATACATGCATCATGTTTTCATCGAAGGCATAACAGCCAGTGTACAACGTGAATGTGAATAATATAGATGACGGTTTAATGACACTCGGGACACCCCTATTCAATCGAGATAGAAACAATCCATTGAGGTGTGAGTTCAGTGAGGCCAGCGTCCTTGAAGAGTGGACTCTCTTGAAGGTACTTGATCGCTTGATGTGCATCAGCCAAAAACTTGGGATTCAGAGGCTGCGGGGAAGCCACAAACGAAACGCCGTCTACAATAATATGATTGCTCGACATTGTCAGAAAAAATATTAGGTCGATCCCGAAAGTTGGTACTTGCAATTCTCGCTGCCCCATATCTCGGTTGACAACCAACAGTCCTCTTCACCGAACCGCACCTCTTCCTCGTCTGAGCCCTTGTAACAAAATGCCAGTTGTCTCGTTTGTTTCTCCCAATTCCTAATAGCTTCCGATTCTTCGGAGACTATATCGAAATGAAAGGGTCCAAGGTCCTGCCCTTGGGTCCAAGTCTCGAGGAAGGTTGTTACCTCGCCCATTTCACCTTTTTTCAAGGTCTTCTGACGCGATTCCGTCGTGAAGTTGCCCTCTGGTTCGTCGTGCTTGTGACAGGCGAAAAGCAGCTTGACAAGCTGGGCTTCGTCAAGGGTGAATCCATACGAAAGTGTAGCCTTCGAATATTGACCCATGTCGACCGTTGGACTCCAGTGTATGATTCGAAGAAGAGGAGAACCAGCACTGAAATAGTACGAGAACCAATGACGTCACGCGCTAGGGGTCTCTTCTGGCCATGGTGTGATTCGAGAAGGTGTTTCAGCCTCCGCTAAGTTTGTCTATTGTGCACGTTTTCACTGAAGTGGTAGGGACAATGACAGTGTAACGACGATGGGACACCCCTATCCCATGGAGACGGAAAGAATCCATCCAGGAACGATATTGGCGATGCCAGCATCTTTGAAAAGCGAAGTCTCTTGAACTCGGTTTATCGCTTGTTAAGCTTCAGCCAAAAATTTGGGGTCGGTCAGAGACTGCGCGGAAGTCACAATTGAATTGCCGTCTACAACGGTGGTCTCAGAAAATATCAGGCCTATCTCAAAAGAGGATACTTACAATTCTCTCTGCCCCACATCTCGGTCGACAACGAGCTCTTCCGTCTCTGAACCGTCATAAAAATGCCAATTGTTTCGTTCGGTCATCTTCTCTATCTTGTTCCACACTACCGGAGAGTATTTTGAAGTGAAACGGAGTGATGTCCTTCCCTTCGATCCAAGTCTCGAGGAATTCTGTCACCTCGTCCATTTCACGTTCTTCCTAATCCGTCTGATCTGATCCCGCCGTATTGCTCTCGGGTTTGCCGTGGTTCCGACAGGCAAAGAGGAGCTTCACAAGTTGGGCTTCGTCAAGGGCGAAGCCATAGGAAAATGTGGCCTTTGAACATTGACCCATGTCGACGTATGAGGGGGAAAAGGACTGGTCTAAGAACTGACTCGGGCTCATAGTACTGCCTGCAATAGGAGCTTCCAGATTCGGCGAATCAAGGTCACCTTGGTTTGTAACGTGGGGCGTTCGCCGTTGGCAGCATAACTATTATGAGGTTATTTGCAATCCTTCCACAGCACGACATTAGAAACCAGAGGATTTGGGCAACCTAAAAACATTTACAGGTCTCTAAAAGAGTAATGACAGTCGATTAATGTAGACCGCAGCTGAGTATTCCATCACTGCGCACCAGCAGGTTATTATGCAATTTACCCACACGATACCTCGCGAAGGAAGTGGTAGATGACAGACACCTGAAGGATCGAGAAAGCGTGGGAAGGGCTGACGTGAAATTGCCCTTTTCACGTCTATTTGCGGAACCAAACAAAAACCCCGTCGGCTGAACAAAATGCACAATCCAGGTCGGAAGTACCCGTGTTTACTAAAGTAGTAATGTCCCCTTCGGGGTGACATACGAAAAAATTGGAACGATACAGAGAAGATTAGCATGGCCCCTGCACAAGGATGACACGCTTTCCCGGAGTGGTAGACCTACGGGTCTCAATATTTATTTTTCTGCATCTGCATGTTCATTGACGAAACTCACGATGACCGCCCATCAATCATTAGTCGAGTTGTGAGATGTAAGTCTCATCGAGGGATCGGTCACCGGTCTATATTCTAGCTAACTATTGTATAATGTACTGTAAATGTATCGTAACACTCTAGGTTGATTCTAAATCCCTAGCGGCCGCCTATTGGATGTTGCAACCGACGGGGCACACTCTCGAGGGCTGCTCATTCTTGAGGACAACTTCTTCGATCGTCAGGGTCTTCAATGCATTGGCTCCAATAAAGGCTCCCTGCCAGACTAGGTGACCAGCAGCGTTGACGTACGCTTGCATATGTGCTCCGTCTGGAGTGCAACACCAGAATTCAGCGCGTCTGGCGGGATGGCCATGAAAATGAAGAGATGGGACTCACGGCCAACGGAGACTGGACCTTCGACAATATCGTAGTGGGCACCTGCCTTCTTGTAAGAGGAATCCACGAATTGCTTCCATTGGCTGTCGCCGCTCGTGAAGCTGAGGAGAATGTGAGATACGCTTTTTTGGGAAGAAAGAGAATGATAAGGACTAACCTGTGTGTCTTCAGACCAGAATTAGGAGTGTATTTGAACTTGACGAGATAATATTTCTTATTTTCAGCCTTCAACTGGACTTTGGCCCAACAGCTGCCCCACAACTTCGCCTCTTCGATGTCCTGGAAAGTAATATTAGTCCAACGGCAATTCGGAAGGACGAAAGAAGGGCATACCGAGAAAACATACAATGCCCCCGAATGGGAGAAATCTCCTGGGACAGTCGTATGACTTGCTGGGTGTTGCCCCTCCTTGTAAATGGTCGAAACATGCGCGAGCTCCCCCCCGGTGACGGCGCGGTAAAAGGTGCCACCAGGGTGCAGGTGCGATGCAAGAGCGGCAGGCGTGCGTGCTTCCAGAGGGTATGCTGGAAGCGCGGCCACGGAAAGGACGGAGACCGCCGCGGTGAGGGTAGAGAAAAGGGCAGCGAATTTCATTGCAAGTGACAGTGGATGTAGTTTGTGAGGAGACCGGCTCTGAGGAAAGTTGAGTCGTGGATAGGCTGCATTTTATAGTGTCCATCGTGTGAGAGGACGCGTCGGCAAAGTGCCCGCTATTCCCGAGTCAATGTTAGGAATCTGAGGGCGATGCCACTGCGATGTCATCAACAACGAATGACTGAATTCGGACGTGCCAGTGGGTTCGGAGTTTAACACCCCGATGTCTGCTTGATTTGCCCTGGCGAAGGCTCTGTTGAAACAATGTTTTCAATTTACTGGTCGTCTCATTAGAGATCAGATGCAAAGATTGATCGTAGTAGATTCGTACGTACGCCATGATGTTGAATCAATAGTCGAGGCTATGACACGAGCACTCCGTCGAAGGCGGAACATGTCACTTCCAGGTTGCTGGTGGTGAGAACGGACATCATTTGATGCGAAAGTTGAACAGCGAAACCCCATCAACGCATACATAGATTCGATACCCACCCTCTACTCATTCGGGAATGTACGACGAAATCACGCATACAGCAAGATACACGTACATATACGGTCAATCATCTTCAAAAGCTCCCCATATAAGCTCGATCATCGCATCTTTGAGTTTCAACACAGCTTGAATCGCGCGAATCTTCCTCGAGAGAATAGAAATGGAGTGCAGATCAGGGGCGTCTGGAATGTATATTTTGGCCGATGTTATTATGCCTGCAGTGGAGCAACCAGACTGCCGAGCCTTTATACTGTCAACCCAGCGTGTCCCCAACATGGCGATAAAAATGTCCATATCTGCATAAGCAACCCCAGTTACGAGTGAGGTCAGCTTTGGAAGATAATCTTTTTGAGCCATGATTCGAATCGTAGAAGGATCAAGAACGCTTTCAGGGGCCTTGAGTGATGTCACGAAAGGCAGAGCGCTGGTCGCTTCTGCGAGGCAGTCACTTTCCCCAATATATAACAGTTCCGATTCCAAGCTAGATCGACGAGAAAGGCCGTTAACGATCGCTGGAAGTTCAGTATCCGGCTCCTCTTCTAGAGAAAATTTGAGAAGTTGAAGGTTCGGCATGGCCAACGGTCTAAGGAACTCGCTAAACACGCCAGCGAGGTATAATGACCTGTCCTGATGAATCTCCAATCTCCACAAATACGGGACACGGATGCTAGAAGGAGGATGGGACTTGATCCAAAAAGGTGGGAAAGTTTCCCAGTTTTCTTCAAGGTAGATGTGGCACTCGCGGAGGTTGGTACACGAGTTCATGAGCTCGTGTGCTATGGATACTTGGATTGGCATATCCAGGAATGTGATATGCGTCAGCTGGGGCCAACACAAGCACAGATTCATAGGAAAAGAATCCGGGATCAGTTCCAGCTGTGTCCCTATATAATCAATGCGTCGCAAGCGCGCTGCGCCTTGAAAGACGCTCACAACCGAGTCAGGGATATGCGGAAATCCCAGCGGCACCAGTTCCACAGCTTCCAGCGCTGGAAAAGAATCCGAAGGCAAAGAAAGAAACTCCAGGAATGCCCCCCCAAAAACGAACAGCGTCAATTCCGTGATCCTTTTGGATTGGGAACCGACGACATCACGAAGGAAACCATGGTAATCCCGGTCTTCGCTTGCAGAAAGCCACAACCGGGATTGGCCTCCCCGTCTGAATGCCTCGTTCAACATCGGCCGGTTGCTGTATTCAACTGCAGTGACGCCGATGGTGCCCCAGATTCGTGGGTCTGCCAGCACTATCTGCCTCCACCTTGAGCAGATCTGGCCTAGCACCCAGGGAAACTGCAAGAGATGGCGATGGAGGGGTGTTGTTTCGTAGATGACCTGTTCAGCGATCTCTGCGGCATAATATCGGAAGATCTCGATGAGTATCTCAGGAGGAAGGTATTTGTGTGGTGCGATCCCAGGACGAAGTTTCTTCATGTCTTCGGTGTAGCCTGCTCGTTTGCCCTCGAGTAAGAGCATATGTTCTTGGGCGCCTTTGATCTCACTGATCTGGATTGCGATATCGATATTCTTGAGTTCACTTTCGATGTCCTGCAGGAGACTTCGGATGCGCGATCGCTCCGATTCGGGCACGACCTCGTTCGTTTGTATCAAGGATGAGTCAAGGATGGATTGAATCTGGAGGGGAGGAGTCAGCAGAGATGGAAACACGATACTAAGGGCGACGTTTGACTCGTCGTTCATGAATCATCACCTCCATATCTAGGCTCGGGCCGTTGTCGCATTGCCTTGGACGGTTTTTATTCATTCTGGACGTTGGTGTCCTCTTCAACAGTTACGGTAGCCTTGAAGGTTGGGTCGTCGCGATACCGGTTCACTTCCAGGTCGTTGACACTGGTTGTCCTAAATTGGAAAATCCAACTCATGTGCATACTGCAGTTTTGGATACGCACATGGCACCCAAAAAACCTGGGGTCGCAAGTACATGACATAGTGCTGCCTACACCGGAAAGAAACAGTATCCGGATGTCATCACGAGTGTATCAACGATCCCCCATTTACGGAAGCCCGCGTCCAACCGCCGCAAAGACAGAGGCAGCGTCCACTATACAAGCTCGACGTTCAACGTTCAACCCTCGCACGATTGAGTTTTAACTGATTTCGAATCTCGCGAATCCTCCCAGAAAGCATAGAAAGAAAAAGTGGGTTGGGGGCATCTGCAATGTATATTGTCGCCGATTGTATTATGCTTGCAGTGGAGCAACCAGACTGCTGAGCCTTTATCCCTCGTAGTAGTTCATGAATAATCACCTCCACATGCAGGCTTGGACTGCTGTCGCATTGCCTGAGACGGTTTGTATTCATTCTTGTCCTCTTCATTGTTCAACGGTCACGATAGTTTTGAAGTCTCGCACGACTGACACAGCGAAGTTGGTCGCGCCCAGTTATTCCCGTCTTGAATGCTTCAGTGTCCGATGGCTGAGTAGTATTGTAGCCCCAGAGGTCAGTGAACGATGGCCGTAGGTGTGAACTTGAAAGACATCAGCAAACACTGGCCTACTTACATGAACAGCCAACTGCAACTTGAAAATGTGTAACTATCATGTTTCCAAATCCAACAAACCAATCCGCCAATCTGTGCTATGGCTCGGTAGATCTGGCTTGGGCACTTTGTCGATAGCATTAATCCTCTTCTCCTTTTCCACCTCCATTCGAGATGCCCAGCTATCCACCGGAGCCTCTTCAGGCGCTTTAAACCAGATCTCGTCCAAACTATTTGTCAATTCCTTCTGGAACTCTGCCACGCATCGCTGCATGTTCTGGCCGTCATGACGATGCTCCGGCGTGAACTGGAGTAAGTGGGGTAGAAGGACACCTGCTTCACCTGCAAGTCAAAGAATGAGTTGGAGTTAGGCGGAGCAAGCTCGTACGGCTTACTTTGTATCGTGGCAAACCTCGCAGTGAGCTTCGTAAGGGACTTCAAAAGGTATTCTTCCTCGTCAACCGTGCCTTTTCTACCAGATCCCACCTTTCTTTCCAGCTTTCGTTTCGACCGCGAGCTTCGTCTGTGTGGTTTACCTAAGGAACACACTACAGTGAAATGAAAAAAGAGACGAACTTGGAGGTCCGCGAAGCGGTGGATGGAGCGATCGTATATCGAGTAAAAGTAGTGGGAGCCGTCGACACGTCCGTCATCACATCGACATCGTGCAGATTTATGTCTTCCGCCCCGTAAAACACATCTGAACAAATTTTCATTAGCAGCTGCATATACAATCATCAACGACAAGAGCCTACCGGGTTCTTCCACCTTTTTAATCCGGAGCTCGCGCAGCCGGTTGAACTGCTTCAGTAGTTGCTCTTTACACTCATTCAGATCTTCCAAGATTTGCATGCAACTCTCCAAAGCCGCGGGATGTATGATATCTTCCATGAGCTCTGGTTTAGAGTGGACCATCAGCTAAGGGCGAAAGTCAACAATGAAAGACAGGAAGTTGATGACTGCATACAATCCGACGGGCTTCGGAGAAATGATTTCCCTGGACCAATGCAACGACAGCTTCGCGAATATTCATGGAATAATCCAACAAGACTCGGGCGGCTTCCGAATGACGCTTCTTCGCCACTAGGTCCTCTGAAGATAGAAACATCACTGTGACATTGTCATCAAATAGCGAATTCAAACACATACCTGCAACTCTATATCCCATATCAATAACATCTCCATCAGTCATTTCTGTCTGAGCAGCGAGACAGAAGAGTTCCTGCCACTGGAGTGCCTTTTCGTGGGCAATCATTGCTTTCGTCAAATGCCCTGCCTCCACAAGGACTAGAATATTATGAATCAATACCCGTACATAAGGGCACAAGGACCACCACTTACCTGAAGCTGCCTGTCTAAACTCCCGGCGCTCAAAGAGGTAATCACCATAGAGCTCCAGCACCGTCTATGGACAGAATGAGACATTTGCACAATTATGAAATCGTAAAAGTATACTTTATATTGCTCTGTATTTCGCCATATCGAAAGAGCTGCTTCATGAAGACGATGTAGTTCAAGATATGCCACAGCTTCCTCAAAATGTTCGGGACCTAAAAAAGATGTGTTATCGGCCTACCAAAGCACAATGGCAAACATACCAGCAAGACTTAGATGCCGGAGAGCACTCTCGTAGCGTTTCAAATGGTCGTCTATCTTGAACCTTTGGTAGTATTTCTCGAGCGCCCTCAACTCCCGGAGGAACGGAAGATATTCTCTCGGATCCTGAAGGCGATTCTCGTGGATCAGCTTCGTCGTCAAAGACAGACATGACCTACCTTTTGAGCGTGTTGAGCGATCATCAGCACCAGCGAGAAATCGTACATCCCAAGGGCTGTGTCGAAAAGCTGATCTGCATCAACGAGGAAAATGATGTACTTCACAGCGTCTTCAACCACGTCCGGATTACTATCTAGCAACGAAAAATCATTTGTGTTGGTTAACATGAAAGTCAAAATTCAGAATTACCCCGTAGACGATGCAATACAGATAGTGCAGCCTGGTGGTCAGGAGGCGTTTTGACGACGTATGCTGTTAAAACAGAGTTGACGTATTTCGTCAAATCTTTTCTTTCGAGCTCTACTCTGACGGCATCGCAAAGCCTCGCAATCGTCTCAGCTGGTTGTTTACCTTGCCTTGAAGAACAAAGTTGAGAGAAGCGACACCGTACGTGACCAAACGAAAACAGACCCAATTCCGGTAAGAAACAAATTGAGATGGTCAACTTCGGGGATCTGCTCGACGAAAGACGATACGCGATCCAGAAACTTGGCTTCATCATGTTCGGCAAGGACATTCAAGTCAATACGATGCTTCCTGCACGCGAAGAATGCCTTGCGGTAGTTTCCCCTAGTTGCCCAACTGTAAGGATCATTAAGGAATAGGGCGAAGAAACTTACTCGTCTATGTCCTTTCTGACGACTTCCATTACTAATGGTCTAGGATTGATAGTCTCCAGATTTCCCCGAGGCATTTGCAAAACCAAACTCATGGCACTCGGAACAGCCACAACAATTCTTGATCCACGTTCGACGCGCCGCGTTTCCCAGTTGGGTTCACCGGGCTTCACTGCGCCATTACTGTCATTCAACAAGCCCCTGAGTTTATCCAGCGGAATGAAAGTCGCCTCATGAGCGGTCGTAGTGAAAATCATGAACCCAGAAGCGACAGCAAAGGACGTTGCGTTGGTAGCCAAGGTGTGACTTGATTCACCCGAGGCAATGAATAGTTTTCCAGAACTGGCCAAACCCGCGTAAACTGCGTGCGAAAATGTGCTATGAGCCGAATCGCCAGAAAACGGAATATTCTGAGATTGGAGACAGGATTCGGGGAACTGCGCCACTGGAGACAAGGTCTTCTCTTCAAAATTGTCTAGAGGAAGAAGTTCAATGCTCGTAAACGGATTAACATCCTGAAACGTACATCCATATATTGTCCCATTAGGTGACTGAAAAGCAATGTGTTCCTCCGCGGCAACCAAACGATAATTTCTTTCTTTCAATGGAACATTGACAAGGTCCCCACTAGACTCCTTGTCGAGGTCGGCCAGTCTCAATAAAGTCAGAGTGTCTGAATCTTGCCCAGACCTTAGGACAGAAAGACTTGATGTCGCATCTGCAGCAGCAGAACTGGACAGTTGGATTTGTCGTGCACTTTCGCCGACTTCACCGGACCACGTCCGGGTAGGGTCCATGACCTTTTCTCGGCCAACTTGCAAACGAGTCTTCAGCGACCAAAGTTCAACGTATCCAGACTCCCAAAGTACAGCCAATGTATCTGATGATGACGAGAAGGCCATATCGATTGGAATTCGAGAAGGTGACAAGAGAATCTGGCAAGACGACATTGGAGGTGGTACATTCTGAACGCGAAACAGCGTCAGAAGAAAGCGGGCTGGATGGCTCTTCGTTAATGCTGAGGACTCGTGATCCCGAAAAAGGGTTTAGACATACTGCCGTCAACTACCGCGACAGCCCCAGAATCGATAGGTGGCTGTGAAGTGGAGACACGAGTTTCCCATGCGTAAGTACGTCGGATGATGGCAGCTAGATAATTTTGAGATCACTCTCAGCGTTAACGAGTATATACATACTATGAGTAGTCAGGACGATTTGCAGAGCTTGCTCAGGATGCCAAGAAACCGAAGTGAATCGACTAGGTTTGCCAGTCGGAGAGGCAGGCGCGGATATTTCCTGCTTTAAGTACCTAGACATCTTCATAAGTTTCCATAGAGCGATAGACGAGGAGTAGATACCAGTGATAGTTGCCAGTAGTCCATAATTGAACTAAATCAATACTCAGTATATGAGAATAGATGATGTGAAGTGGCATACCGATATCTCCCCCACTACCCTCTACCCACAAAGCCAGGACATTGGAATCTGAGCTCCAGCTCAACTCGCGAACTCTATAGCCCCATCTCAAGCGTTCGTTCCCATCTTTCAATCCTAGGTCAACAGATCGGATCCCAAATTCCCCGTGCCGCAGCCCATTGCGCTCAAAGAAGACTACGTCATGCCTTCCCTCCTTCCCTGCTCCTCCACCTTCGAATCCAAACCTCTGAGTCCCAGCGATCAAGTTTCCAGAAGGTCTCCAGGCTAGGCTGTGCTCCAGACCAGCTACGGGCTCGGAAGTGGATTGCAAACCCGCTTCACGATTGTACACCCGCAGAACTCGTCGGCGCATATTATTTCTTGGAGGCGAGAGTGTTGACACAACGAAGACAGCCCCGTCACCCCGCCAACTAATACGAGGGATTGCATCATCGTCTGGACTGGAACCGATCTTGGCTGTGGCCGGAGCTTGCGCAGCTGCCTTTCCAAGGGAGCCATGAAACTGGGTCTGCTTTGAACCCCAGCCTACATTGATAGGAGTGTCTGCCGGAATAAGCTGATTAACGCGAGGGAAAAAGACAAAGACAACTGCGAACCTTCTCCAAATTCCGTAGTATATATTAGCGCCTCCGAAAGGATATCGAATGACGAAGTCATCAAGATGAGCTTATCTTCGCCTGATATGTGACGTTAACAGTATTTCCGTTTTACGCAATGGCTGCCGACCTGTAATCAGAACAAGAATTGTGCCGTCCGGGCTCCAGGACGCCGCCAGAATCCCGGATTCTACCGTTCCCTCAACTTCGGTCTGACGTTTCCAGAGGATCAGGATCAGTATATTCCCCGTTGAACGACAATCAAAACCCACCGTTCCATCGGCATCAAGAGAAATCATGGTGATATCGCCGCTGCGCATGATAACGGCCAACTTTCGAAGTTCTGAAAGAACTCGAAATGACAGGACCTGGTTTGCATCCAATCCATGTGAAGTGGCTATGGTGGTGAACACCGCGAAAACCGAGGGAGGAGATATCTGTAAAGGGCAGTTCAATGAGCATCCTGTAGGTTTAAATGGGTAAGACTCACTTCATCCGCTTCTCCTTTCCAGATTTCGACATCCACATCGCCATCCAGGTGAAGTTTTTCTGAGGTCGCGTAGATCACGCCTTCGTCAAGATCGATGGCTGTTGTGGTGATATCGACGTTTTTAAACGACGTAAGAGTCGTGGAGGAGAGGGTTAGGTTACGCATAGTTCACAGTCGAGGGATGCATTGGGAGAGATTTCTGATTAGAGTCAGTGGAAAGGGCTTGGATAGACTTGTTTGATTTACACGTTCGCGACAAACAACCTGGAGTCATCCGTTCCAACACAATCACCTTCGAGCGAATGGGACCCACAAGAACATTCAAAGCAACGCCTCAAGGCGAATCATCGTCGAAAGGCGCGGCAGAAACCTCAAAAGGGAAAAGAAAACACAGACCTCCCCAAAAAGATGAATCGACCCTCCCTGGTGTTCAAAAGATCAAGTCGTCACTTAGGCAGACGAGGAGGCTGTTGGCCAAGGTGCGTTTCCTCTGCAAGGTCGGAATCCCATCTGATATGAGTGAAAGGATAATCTCGCAGCAGATGTCAGAGTTGAAACAGAGCGACGTCTGAAGGCTCTCGAGGCAGACCTTGCACAAGCAGAAGCTTCGAGAAAGGAACGCAACATGGCATTACGGTATCACAAAGTCAAATTTTTCGGTGTGCCATCTATCGAAACTGCCGTTTCATTCGCTGACGGAACTGGTAGAACGGCAAAAGGTTGTTCGGAAGCTGGCTCAGGCTAAGAAACGACTTGCTGCTGCTGCAGACGCGTCTTCACAGTCCTTACTGGAAGCTGCAGTCTTCGATTTACGCGTCGGCTTGAACTACGTCCTCGTGAGTATGCTCTTTGCCTACCTTGTTGCAAGATTACATCTTCGGGATAGCATTACCCTAAATCAAAGAAATATATCTCACTTTTTCCTCCGGAGATCAGAGAGGGGGCAGCCAGTGATGCAGAAAAAATGCCTATCAACCCTGAATCTCAGGAGGTTCGAAGTTGGATACGAAGCCAGATGCAGGCAGGGGAGCTTCCTCTGGAACCCGAAGTTCAACTGGAGTCCGAGTTGCGGGGTCGCAACGAGAAACGGGGGAAAGTCTGGGATGGGAATCAACCTTCATCAAAAGTGGTGCCTTCATCGAAATCAAGCCATTCAGCAGCGCTCGAACAAGATGCGTTCTTTGGCGAAGAAGACGAGGATTCATCGGAGGAGGACAACACTTGAATGTGACTCTGCAAGTTATACCTAACGAGTGTGGCAAATGCCTGCGATTTCCTGACGCGGACTTGTGTCTCAAATTTGGGGGTGGAATTGATGATGGGGCATGAACGGGAAAAGCGGCGCGTCACTTCGAGCCCATCATGCCCGTCAGGTTCAATCCTCTCTAGATTATCGATAATTAATTGACATTGATATGCCTAACCGTCAGTCGAGTCAGGAAGCCACATTCCGGAGGATTTAAAAGTTGACATGGCAATAACAAGTCCCAGGGAATTTGAAAGGTGAACAACCGATCATTCTACTTGGCGCAATACCATCGTCACAGCTTTCCTCCATACGGATGTGATCGTGAATGCACGATTCCTCCCGAACATTCCCAGTGACGATTCGAATCCCATCGAATTCGACAATTATACTCAAGGTCATCCAGTGACCATCCATAGCTATTAAGGTAGACAACCAAAAATTACGCGGGTTGAAACTAGTGCTCGACGGATCCGGAATCCGGATTCCTGCAGTCTGGGCGTCTTCCATTTTGATCATATCCAACAAGGAACCAGGTTGCATGACGTAGTCGGTGCTGTTCTCGCACCTGCTACTGGTCGCAGGATCTGGCAAGGAAAGGGTGTACATGTAGGCTTAGTCGTCACAGCGTCAGTGGTAGGGCCATGAGCCCATGCATATGAAATACATTCCCAGAATCGGGTTCGCGGCGGATACGACTCTATGTCTATTTGAACCCCCCACTGAGAATGGTGCGGATGTGGTCTTGGCCAAGTTCTTTCTGAGGGCCAGTTTTGGGCGGGACGTCTGGTTCTTGAAACCATGGTGAGCCTCCTTTACCTCCGATGGCGGTTCAATCGTGGCGAAAGCCCTCTGTTTCCCGTTCAAACGAGGTTCAACATGCGGGGCTTCGCAATGACATGTTAGGTTTAATAATCCTGGTGACTGAAAGTGTCACCAAGTGCCCCTCCATCTCGTGGGTGCCTGGCGATACATATTTCAAATATAAGGGTATCGGTGGACGTTTGATTGACGACTGAGTTGATTTCAGTGAGAGTCCGAGGTCGTCTCATGATTCAGGGTGGAAATTTGAATGTCGACACAAGGAGTCATCGGAAGGGGTAGCCGCAGAGTCGCAGATCGGTACATACCTCACACCATGACGGGGTCGTCGAAGGCTGCTATTCGTGGTTAAAATAACATCATCATCCAAGAGAGTAGTATTCCTGGAATTGAACTTCTATCGAGTCATTTCGTTAAAGTTCGCCTAATGTTGTTCATTCGTCGACTCAGGATCATTAAGGTGCTTCAAATTCACCCTTCTTTCCGCAGTTAGTACTTCGGCGTCATGTTGGTATAACTATGTACTCTTGCACCTCATCTCGCCTCATTCACTGGATACCGCCGAGTCAGGGTTATGGCAGATGCGGGGCAATCGATCAGAAGGTTTATTCGGGGATCCTACGGAAAAGGCCGAGTCAGCGGTTAATTATAACAACGATCATGATCACGCGGTGGCACTTCCCCTCATTTCATTCTGAATTGTTATTGACCTATTCCTCCACGTTCTCTTACTTGCTCTTGCTCGACAAAACTGCTGGCGCCTTCCGTATCCCGATTCACATTCTAAATAACGGGAATGGGTGGTGGAAGTGCAACCGCATACCTACTATGGGCTATACTCGCATCCATGGTTTGTACTTGCGTCTTCATAATCGCCTCAAAAGCTTGATCTCCGCCTAGTTTCTCGTTTTTCTACTCCTTCATCTCTGGAACTATGATAGGTTCAGTTGCTTGCGATGGAATGGCGGTCGACAGCCAGGTGCTTTCAAGCGGGTTATGACGTGCGTTCTTGGTTAATGCAGCAAAGCCGCTGCTCATCTTTTCTCAAATCTTTCCGCAGTTACTCATACCTTGCAACTGTCCCGCTCATCGTAGCTTTTGCCACATCCATCACCACGCTCAAATTCAGAGAAGGTACGATGCTATGCGTGATTTGGTGAAGCCAAATATAATGGCCATGCAGGCTTCCTAATAACACCAGACGGTCAAGGTCAGCGCCAAGTCTACTTGTGGCCTGAGTCATATCTCATTCATTGCATTCCTAGTCTTTCCTCGGCCATTTAGCTTGTGGCAACCGGTCAGCCGACGTTGGGTGTTGCCCTTATTTTTTACCATAAGCATCGCATGGTCATTGGAACTGTAAGACAGATTCATGACATTCTGCCAATAGTGCTCAACTTGGTCTTGTTTTTATGGTTACAGCGTAACACATTTCGAAGGTGACCTACTCAGCTGACTTGAAGTGCTATCAGAACGACTGATTAATTTCGTTTTATCCTAGAACTGACATTCTGGGTCTTTCTAATGAACCAGGGACCTAACAAGCGGGAGTGGTTCGACAGTTGGGAATTCCGGATATGGACATTAGGTGGGTCGTTCTCAATAGTCGGGTCTGAACCATCTTATCCGCTATTGCACAGGAAGTACGGGTGCGTTGCTCGTCATGCCTGTCACGGTGCTTATTACTCGGCGAAATATTGATACCGTACGTACATGGCAAGCTTCTTGAGCTTCTTCCTTTTTAACGAAATGCCTCCAGTGTCTCGCCTACGTCTTTGTGGTGGGGTCCACGGCAGGCACCTCCACGACACTATTGTTTTTATATGTCCTTGCCCGTTTCCCGGGGTTTATTCGGCATGTGAAAACAGAAGGCGCTGAACCCGAAGTCGTCCACCGCTTAGCAACTTTCTACGAGCTAAACGTAAAGATCCTGCGTTTTGACTCCGGTGAATCCTTCTGATTGTGGATTGACAGCGGATACGCGTCGTCTTCCGGTTCCTCTTCACGGTCCCTATTCTTGCACTGGGCGTGGATGGTCTCGTTGCGCCTCATGTGATTGCGCGAAATTCGTAAGTCTTCTGTTCCTTAATTTCGGGTGTAAAAACAACAATTCAATTCTCTCATAGATTTGCTACAGGTAGAACGTTTGCGGTATTCGTCCGATCATCGCTCACTATCTTCAGATTTCCTTCTCATTTTGGGTGGAATCGGCTGCCTTGTCTCATCTGGGATAACCCTTCTCGTAAGGATGGTTCCCAAAGCTGTTCACACATGATCTCATCGTCTGTAAGATCTTCTTTCCTCGCCCTCTGACGCGAGATATGGACCATGACACCCAAGCGGAACCAGTGCGCATCAAAACACCACCGCCTGCTGGACCCTACCACTTTATCCCCCACCCTGCTTCCCCAAAATCGCTGGCATCAGAACCCCCCATGAACACTTACCACTTCCATCACGCAGCCTCTACACCCTCAATTGACCAATTTCCTTCCCGGCGTGCAATCTCCATCAGCGGCGATATAAGTCCCAACTATGGAACTGAAACATTTGCAGAAAGTTCACTGCGGTCTCCTGCGCCTCTTCAGACGAGCAGTCCTCATCTCATGCCGAGGGGGAGTTTCGCGACGCCTTCCTCCCATGACACCTTTTGCGAGCCGGAGAAGGAGGCGTATGTCAGACAGCGTCGATACTCTGACGGGCACATTCTTTTTGAAAGGGCGGTGCAGCCTCTCACGGGCTCATCGTGGGTTTCGTCAGGGGGTAGTCGACGAGATCCCGCCTCGCTACGATTACACCCATATGTTAGTGGCTTTTTCACACTACACGCCGTTCTTTGTCTGACATCCCCTTTTTACAGTTGATCACCTTCACATCTCCAATCGACCTGATGGATGAGGGAAACGATAACGAAATTGAATATATCTACCGCCCCCCTGCATGACTACACTATTTGTACTTAATCTCCGTTCCTTTCTTCCTGATGTGATCTGTGGTATTTATTTCTTAACTGTATCAATGTTGTTCATATGTCACTGTATCCATGCTTTCGTGGACCGTCTCGCTATCCCAGCTAATTTGTTTCATTATCATACTCCATACTTCTGACAGTGATGGCAAGAAGAGGGTTCACGCATTCATGATGGTAGATTGATGAAAAACAGCCATCTTGAAGATTGGGAATGTGTATGTTACAGGTAGTTCGGACTGCAGGATAATCTATTGTACTTACTACTAGGGTTAGGGTTAGAACCAATTAAGGTCGAAAAAAAAGAAATGAGCCCACCCAGCCAGAGTGGCCAAAGCGGGACAGGAAAATATTGAGACGGTGCATGAGCCGAAGCCCATACAAGCCGCAGCTACTCCCTGTATGGACAAGGTCGCCGTGCTATGGAGAGTCTCCACTGCCCACAAACCCGGGTAGGTGAAGGGGCTTGTGCCATCAAGGTAAGTATGAGGT
>Ga0307516_10003480_pt1 | contig 20165 bp, 17 predicted proteins | sample 19_EM_MG_FD_203310 | JGI IMG/M metagenome (GOLD analysis project Ga0307516, IMG submission 203310) | Populus trichocarpa ectomycorrhiza microbial communities from riparian zone in the Pacific Northwest, United States - 19_EM | ecosystem: Host-associated > Plants > Roots > Unclassified | place...
CGCCAGCGCGGCCTCCATCCAGGCGATCTGGTGCGGCCCGGAGGGCGGCCCGGAGACCGGTACGCGGGTCAGCCACGGCCGGCGCCGCAACACCGCGCGGTGGGCGAAGGCCCAGCCGCGCAGCCCCGCGCGCCAGGGGCCGGTGCCCAGGTCGGGCGGCACACCGAGGGCCGCGTCGGCCATGAGCGTGAGCAGTTCGTCCTTGGAGCCGACGTAGCGGTAGAGCGACATCCCGGTGACGCCGAGGCTCCCGGCGACCTTGGGCAGCGTCACGCCGCCGAGGCCGTCGCGGTCGGCGATCTCCACCGCCGCGGCGACGACCCGGTTGACGTCGAGGGTGGCGGGCCGTCCGAGGCGCGAGGACTCCGACATCCCCCACAGCCGGCGCAGCGACGCCGGAACGAAATCCTCGGTGGTCATAGCTTCCTCATCGCCCGCGGACAAGGGCCCTATCATGCCAGACCCAATTAGTTTGCCAGTGATACTTTCTCTCACATACTAAAGACCGACCATGGGGAGAGAGACGACAATGAGCCTTGCCACCGCCGCGCCGACATCCCGGGGGCCGGTGCGCCGCGCCGAACGTGCCCTCGCGCCGGACCTGACCCGGGGCGCGATGCTGCTGATCATCGCGCTGGCCAACGCCGCCGGGGTTGTCTTCGCCGGCGAGCCCGGCCTCGACGCCACCCCGGCGGGCGCCGACCGCGGCCTCACCTTCCTGCTCTTCGAGCTCGTGCACGCCCGGGGGTATCCGGTCTTCGCCGTGATGTTCGGCTACGGGATCGTCCAGCTCGCCCGCCGCCAGGACGCCGCCGGTGCCACCCCGGGACAGGTTCGCTCGATCCTGCTGCGGCGCAACGCCTGGCTCGTCGGCTTCGGGATCGCGCACGCCGCCCTGCTCTACTACGGCGACTTCCTCGGCGCGTACGGGATCGTCGGGATCGTGATGACCCTGGTGCTGCTCCGCCGCGGCGACAAGTTCCACCGGATCGTGCTGGCGATCTGGGCGCTGACGGCGGTGGAGGTCCTGGCCATCGGGGTCTTCCTGGTGGGCGGCATCGCCGGTTCGGTCGGCTCGGCCCCGCTGCCGTCGGACCACGTCGACTCCCTCGCCGCGTCCGGGTACGCCGCGTCCGTGCTGGACCGCCTCGGCGAGTGGCCCGGGCACACGCTGGCCGTCGTGCCCTTCATCATGATCACCTGGCTGGGCATGTGGGCCGCCCGCCGCCGCATCCTCGAGGAGCCGGCCCGCCACCGGCGCCTGCTCGGGTGGACCGCCGCCGCCGGGCTCGGCGTCGCCGTCGCCGGCGGTCTCCCGGCTGCCCTGATCGGCGCCGGGTGGCTGTCCGTCGACGAGCGGGTGGCCGGTCTGGCGCTGCTGCTGCACGGCGCCAGCGGCATGTTCGCCGGCCCCGGCTACGTGGCCGTCTTCGCCCTGATCGCCATCCGGGTCACCCGGCCCGGTCCGGTTGTCGGCGCCCTCGCGGCCCTGGGCCGGCGGTCCCTGTCGGGCTACCTGCTCCAGTCGGTGGCCTGGCTGGTCCTGCTGGCGCCCTACACGCTCGCCCTCGGCGACCGGTTCGGCAGCCCCACGGCGGGCGCACTGATCATCGCGGCGGCCGTCTGGCTGGCGACCGTGCTGCTCGCCCGCCTGCTCGACCGGCGCGATCAGGCCGGGCCGGCCGAGATCGTCCTGCGGCGCCTGACCTACGGGCCCCGCAAGCGATAGTCACGCGGGCCGCCACCCACGCGCCGCCGAGCAGCCCGCTCGGCGGCGCGCAAGGCTATCGTTCCCGGGTGCCCGAGGAGACGAACGCCGCCGGTGGCGTCGCCGTCCAGGACCGGATGGCCTGGCTGGACGGGTTGCGCGCGGTGGCCGTCCTGCTGGTCGTCTACGCCCATCTCAGCCGCATGCTGTTCCGCGGCGCGCGCGAACTCTCCAGCGAGTGGCTGCACGCCGGCACCGCCGGGGTCATGCTGTTCTTCCTGGTCAGCGGCTACATCATCCCGGCATCCCTGGAACGGCACGGCAGCCTGCGCACCTTCTGGGTGAGCCGGCTCTGCCGCCTGCTGCCGCTGTACGTCGTGGTGAGCCTGCTCGTGGTGGCGCTGGGCGGCGCCGGGCTGATGCCGCTGGACCCGGCGCTGACGGCCGATCCGCTGACGGCGGCCGTCGCCCACCTGACGATGCTCCCGCAGCTGCTCGGCGTCCCGCTGATCACCCCGGTGCTCTGGACGCTCACCTTCGAGATGGCGTTCTACCTGCTGGTCGGCGCGTTGTTCGCGCTCCGGCTGCACCGCGCCGGCCCGCCGCTGGCGGTCGTCCTGGCCGTGACCGCCGTCGGCGCCGCCCCGCTGGCGCCGACACTGCTCGCGGCCACCCCCGCCGCCGCGCGGGAGCTGACCGTCGTGGTGGCGGCGGTGCTGGTGCTCGCGCTGGGCGCGGTGGCGAGCGGGCGGCGGCCGGCCGTGGTGGCCGGCGCCGTGCTGCTCGGCGGGGTCGCGGGCGTCCTGCTGGTCGCCGACCAGGACCCGTCCCACGCCTGGGACGGTCTGCTGATCATCGCCGTCATGCTGGTCGGCACCGCGGTCCACCGCGCCGACCACGGCCGGATCCGCTGGTGGCAGGCGGGCGCGGTGGCCGCGGTGGTGGCCGCCGCGCTGCTGGTGAACTGGGTCGCCGAGCTCGCGTCACTCGGCGGGCTGACACCGCGCTACGTGACCCGCTCGGTGGTCACGCTGGTCGTCTTCGCCGGTGCCTTCGCGCTGGGCCGGCTGACCCGGCGGTGGCGGACGCCGTGGCCGCTGGCCCGGCTCGGCCTGATCAGCTACTCGGTCTACCTGGTGCACTACGCGCTGGTCGAGCTGCTGCGGCCGGTGCTGACCGGGCTGGGCGACCGGCTGCCCGCGCTCGCGGAGGTGCCGGTCGCGGCCGCGTACCTCGGCCTGGTCGTCGGGATCTCCTGGCTGACGTACCGCTTCGTGGAACTGCCCGGGCAGCGGCTCGGCCGCCGGATCGCGCGCCGGCTGACCGCCCGGTGGGGCTCCGACGCCCGGCCGATGGACCTCGATGCGGCCCAGCCGCCGAAGCGCGACCTGCGCGCCATCGCCCGGTAGGCCAGAGCACCGCGCCGCCGGCCTCGAACCCGGCGTTGACGGCTCACCGGTCGGTGTCGGCGTCGCGTGGGTGGAGCTGCCGGCGGGATGTGACGCCCAGCTTGGCGAAGACCTTGCGCAGGTGCCACTCGACGGTGTGCGGGCTGAGGAAGAGCTGCGCGCCGATCTCGGCGTTGGTCAGCCCGCTGCCGGCCAGCCCGGCGATGTGCGCCTCCTGCGGGGTCAGGGTGTCGCCGGCGCGGTTGGCGCGCTCGGCGACCGGTTCACCGGCGGCGGCGAGCTCGCGGTGGGCACGGTCCGCGAACGCGTCGGATCCCGCCGCGGTGAGCATGTCGTACGCCGTACGGAGCTGGCCGCGGGCCTCCTCGCGCCGGTTTTCCCACCGCAGCCACTCGCCGTAGAGCAGGTGGCCGCGCGCCAGTTCGGTCCGGATCCGGGTCCGGCCGAGATGGTCGATCGCCTGCCGGTACAGGGCGTCCGCCGGGTCGCCGGTCGCCAGGAGCGCCCCGGACCGGGCCTGCAGGCCGAGGGCCCACTCTGTCCCGCTGGCTCGCGCCGTCGCGGCGAGGCGCTCGTAGGCGCCGGCGGCGAGCTCGGGTTGGCCGCTGCGCACGGCCGCCTCGATCAGCTCCGACAGCGCCCAGTAGACGACGGCGGACTCCACCGGATGCTCGGTCGCGGCGCGGGCCGCCAGTGCGGCGTCCTGGTACCGGGCGAGGCCGTTCAGCAGCAACGATCGCGCCCAGTGGGCGACCAGGACCCCGGTGTCCTCGCCACGGGCCACCACGTCGGCCAGGCTTGCCTCGATCAGCGGGGTGGCGGCGGCCTCGTCGCCCCGCCAGGCCGCCAGCGCCATCGCACCGTACGGCGCCAACGCGACCCCGGTCGCCTCGCTGATGGCCTGGATCTCCCCGACCACCGCGGCGGCCGCCGCCCGCTCCCCGGCGAAGAGATGCAGGTAGACGAGCGAGTTGAGGGTGAGCGGGAGCGCGCTGAGATCGCCGTGGTCGCGGGCGGCAAGCACGTGCCGCCGGGTCAGGATCGACCAGCCCTCGTCGTCCAGCAGGTCGGCGGCGGATATCGACGCCAGCCACAGCCAGGACTGGTCGGCCGCCCCGGGGGTGTCCTCGGCACGGAACGCCCGGATGGCCTCTTCCATCAGGGGCATGGCGTCGGGATATCCGTCCGTGCGCGCCACGGCGAGGCCGTCCAGCAGGAGGTCGCCGGGCCGGTACCGCGCCGGTTTCGCCGCCGCCCGCACCGCCCGGGCCACCTCGACGACACCGGAACCGTCGGCGAATCCCCCGGCGAGCACGGCAGCCCCCATCGCGTCGCGGTAGGTGTCGCGGGCAAGCTCGTTGTCCAACGGCTCGAGCCGGCGGGCCGCGTCGAGGAGCAGGCGTGGCGCGTTCATGTCGTGACCGGAGGCGAAGGCGATCTGCGCCCGCATCAGGTGCACCCGGGCCCGATGGAGCTCGTCGGCCGGGCCCTCGTCGGCCGTGATCAGCAGCTTCAGCGCGGTCTCGAAGGCGCCGGACCGCAGTTGCGCCGAGGCGGCGGCCAGGGCGCGGACCGCCCGCGTCGCCGGGTCGGGGGTCAGCTCGGTCGCGCGCCGCAGGAACTCGGCCGCGGCCGCGACCCCACCGCGCTGCTGGGCCCGGCCGGCGGAGCTGACCAGGTCGGCGGCGACGTCCTCGTCGGCGTCGGCCGTCGCGTGTGCCCGGTGCCAGGCGCGCCGGTCGGGGTCGACTGCCGGGTCGGTGGCCTCGGCGAGGACCCGATGGGCGGTACGGCGGTCGGCGGGTGTCGCCGCCCGGTAGATCGCCGTCCGGACCAGCGGATGCCGGAACCGCACCCGGGGGCCCAGCTCGACCAGCCCGGCCGCCTCGGCCGGCGCGCCCGCGTTGAGCTCCAGGCCCAGCAGCCTGGTGGCGCGGAGCAGCAGCATCGCGTCACCGAGCGGCTCGGCCGCCGCCGTCAGCAGCACCCGCTGGGTCGGCTCCGGCAGCGCCAGCACGCGGCGGGCGAAGCTCTGCTCGATCTGGCTCGCCAGGGACTGGGCGTCCGGGCGCCCGAATCCGCCGGCCAGCTCGGCCGCCGTCAACCCGCGCGGCAGCTCCAGCAGGGCGAGCGGGTTGCCCCGCGTCTCCGCCACGATCCGGTCCCGTACCTGTTCGTCGAGCCGCCCGGGAACGGCCGAGTCCAGCAGCGCGCGGGCGTGGTCGCCGGGCAGACCGGCCACGGTCAACTCCGGCAGGCCCTGCCAGGCGGGCTCGGCCGCCGGTTCGCGGACCGAGAACACGACACCGATGCGCTCGGCGAACAGCCGGCGGGAGACGAACGTCAACGTCTGCTGGGAAACCTGGTCCAGCCATTGCCCGTCGTCGATCACGCAGAGGAGCGGCCGGTCCTCCGAGACCGCCGACAGCAGGCTCAGCACGGCGACGCCGATCAGGAACCTGTCCGGCGGGCTTCCGGCGCGGTGGCCGAAGGCAACGGCCAGCGCCTCGCTCTGCGGACCCGGGAGGCGATCGCGACGATCCAGCATCGGCGCGCACAATTGGTGCAAACCCGCGAAGGGGAGCTCCATCTCGGACTCGACGCCTGCCGCGCGCGCCACCCGGAAGTCGTCCGAACGCCGTACGAGGTAGTCGAGCAATGCCGTTTTCCCGACTCCGGCCTCACCGCGGATCAGCAGGGACTGCCCTCGGCCGGAGCGCACTTCACCGAGCGTACGGTCGAGCGACGCGCACTCCACCCGCCGGTCCCGGAGTTCGGGCGTGGCCGCGGCGCTGGTCATGGCTCCATCACCATGATCAGAGGTTAGATCCGTCCCGGGTCTCGCGAAACGGGTCGAGGGAATCATCACCGCCGGCTCCGCGTCACGGATCCGCGGGTTGTCCGGTCCTCGTTTCGGTGCTGCCCGCCGACCGCGGGCGGCGAGTTCGCTGGTCGGATGAAGGGATATGTCATGAGAATCGTCGTCATCGGTGGAACCGGGCTGATCGGATCGAAGGTGGTGGCCAAGCTGGGCGAGCACGGTCACGAGGCGGTGCCGGCTTCCCCGGACACGGGTGTGAACACCCTCACCAGGGAGGGGCTGGCCGAGGTGCTCCAGGGTGCGGCCGTCGTCGTGGACGTGTCGAACTCGCCGTCGTTCGCCGACGGCCCGGTCATGGACTTCTTCACGACCTCCACCACCAACCTGCTGGACTGCTCGGCCGAGGCGGGTGTCGGCCACTACGTGGCGCTGTCGGTGGTGGGCACGGACCAGCTGACGGAGGCGGGCTACTTCCGGGCGAAGAGCGCCCAGGAACGGCTGATCCGCGCGTCCGGCCGGCCGTATTCGATCGTGCACGCCACCCAGTTCTTCGAGTTCGTCAAGGGCATCGCCGACCTCAGCACGGTCGACGGCGAGGTTCACCTGCCGCCGGTGCTGTTCCAGCCGATGGCGGCCGACGACGTCGCCGCCGGGGTCGGCCGGGTCGCGGTGGGCGCACCGGTGAACGGCATCCGCGAGATCGGGGGCCCGGAGCAGTTCCGGCTCGACGAGTTGGTGCGCGGCGCGCTCGCGGCCAAGGGCGACCCGCGGAAGGTCGTCACCGACGAGCAGGCCGGCTACTCCGGCGCGCGGGTCAGCGAGCGGACGCTGGTCCCCGGCCCGGACGCCTGGCTCGGGGAGATCACCTTCGAGAAGTGGCTCGCCCAGCAGTAGGCCCCGAACCGGGCGGCCGCACCGAGCGGCGGTCGCCCGGCACCGGGCCGCCGCCGGTGGGCGGGGCCGCCCGCACCCGATCAGGCGGCCACGACGGTGTCGGTGAGCACGTCGATGAGGTGCGCCATGTCGCCGGCCCGGGCGGCGCCGAGAAAGGCGTCCAGGAGGCTGCTCCGGCACGCCGGATCGACCGGGTTGCCCCGTTCCCCGGCGAGGCGCGTGCGCGCGCGGTGCGCCACCTGCCGGGCGTTGGCCTCGCTGAGCCCGAGGACTTCGCCGATCTCGCGGAACGAATAACCGAATGCCTCGCGAAGCACGTAGACGGCGCGCTCGACGGATGACAGCCGTTCGATCAGCAGGTGGACCGCGAGTTCGAGTCCCTCCCCCCGCTCGGCCTCCACCGCCGGATCGGCGGCTGCGTGGTCGTGCTCCGGCAGCCTGGCCCCGACATTGACCTCGCGACGCGCCCGGGCCGAGGTCGCCGTGTTGAGGGCCACCCGCGTCGTGACGGTGGCCAGGAACGCGACCCGGTCGCGGACCTGCGCCCGGTCCGCTCCCTGCCAGCGGATCCACACGTCCTGGACCACGTCCTCGGCGTCGCTGGCACGGCCCAGCAGCTGGTAGGCGATCCCGAACAGCCGATAGCGAACCCTCTCGAAGTCGGCCACCGCCTCGGCCATCAGCGGATCGGCCAGCCCGTTGTCGGCTTTCCGCCGATCCGGGACGGACATGCGCATGGAGATCACCTCTGATCACGGTGCCCTGGACCGCGGGGCGGGCGCTTCGTGCCACGCACGCCGCCGCGATGACCAGGCCACCGTCCTACGGCCCGGGGTCCGCCCGCGCCCGTAGGAACCGTGGTCGCACCCCGTGGTCCCGGCCCGGGGGTCCCGGCCCGGCCGGGCCGCGCGGGCTCCCGGCTGTCACGTTCAGCCCTCCGTCCCGGTCTTGTTTGCCGAGTCGACGCGAGAGGACGGGACGCGATGAAGATGGCGGTGGCCGGGGGAACCGGCTGGGTCGGCAAGCTGGTGGTCGCGCGGGCGCGCGCGCGGGGCCACGAGGCCGTGGTGATCTCCCGGTCGGGTGGCGTCGACCTGATGACGGGGGCCGGTCTCGACGACGCGCTGCGCGGCGTGCAGGTCGTGATCGACGTGGCGAACGTGTCGACGCTCAGCCGCAAGGCGTCGGTGGCGTTCTTCGAGACCGAGACGCGCAACCTGCTGGCGGCGGAGGAGCGGGCGGGCGTACGCCACCACGTGCTCCTGTCGATCGTCGGGGTCGACCGGGTCGACTCGGGCTACTACATCGGCAAGCGCCGCCAGGAGGAGCTGGCGCTGGCCGGCCCGATCCCGGTGACGCTCCTGCGGGTGACGCAGTTCCACGAGTTCGCGGCGCAGATGCTCGACAAGGTGCCCGGCCCGGTGAAGGTGGCACCGTTGATGGTGAGCCGGCCGGTCGCCGCCTCCGAGGTCGCCGCCGAGCTCGTGCGGCTGGCCGAAGGCCCCGCCCAGGGCCGGGCGACCGAGCTGGCCGGCCCCGAGGTGCTGAAGATGGCGTCGATGATGCGCCGCCTGGCCAAGGGCAAGCTGGTGCTGACGGTCCCGGTCGGCAAGGCGATGGCGAACGGTGGCGTGCTGCCGGCCGGCGACTTCCACAGCGGGAAGATCACTTTCGAGCAGTGGACGGCGTCGCGATGACGGTGGCGGCCAAGCGCTGGGTGGCCGGGGTGCTCGCGGTGGCGGCGGCGTACCAGGGGGTGTGGGCGGCGGCGTTCCCCCTGTCGTTCTACCACGACTTCCCGGGCCCTGGGCTGCACTGGGTGGCGGCGCTCGGCCCGTACAACGAGCATCTGGCCCGCGACGTGGGGGCGCTCAACCTGGCGCTGCTGGTGCTGAGCGGGTGGGCGCTGCGCCGCCCGACCCGGGAGGCCACGGTGGTGACCGGGGGCGCCTGGTTGATCTACAACGCGATCCACTTCCTGTGGCACATGCTGCACCTGGGCGTCTTCCCGACCATCGACAAGGTCAGTGTGGCGGGGATCCTGGGCGCCCTCCTGATCCTCTCCATCCTCCTGATGCTGCCCGTCAAGGAGATCAAACCCGGTCCTCCGGTACGCCCCAGCGAGGTCGCCGAAGCAGGAGGAAGCGCATGAGTACCAGCCGGCTGGAGGCGATCAGCGATGGGGTCCTGGCCATCATCGTCACGATCATGGTGCTGGAGCTGAAGGTGCCGGAGGGCCACGAACTGTCCGATCTCGTCCACACGACCGGCGGCGGCCTGCTGACCTACCTGCTCAGCTTCGTCTACGTGGGCATCTACTGGAACAACCACCACCACATGTTCCAGCTGGTGCGGCGGATCAGCGGCGGCGTGCTGTGGGCCAACCTGGCGCTGCTGTTCTGCCTGTCGCTGTTCCCGTTCTCGACCGCCTGGTTGCACGAGTCGAGGTTCGAACGGATCCCGGTCGTCATCTACGGCGTGAACCTGCTCGCCGCGGCCATCGCGTACGTCGTGCTGCAGACCGTGATCATCCGGGGGCAGGGCGGCGAGTCGCCGCTCCGGCAGGCCGTCGGGACCGATGTCAAGGCCAAGGTCTCCCACGGGCTTCTGCTCGCCGGGATCCTGAGCGCGCTGGCCGTCGACCCGGCCGGGCGGGTCGGAGCCGGGCTCGCCCTGGCGTGCTTCATCGCCGTGGCGGTCATCTGGATCGTCCCTGACCGCCGGGTCGGCCGCCTGGTCCACCAGCAGGAGAGCCCGGGCCGAGAACAAGCGCCGATCGCCCCGGGAAGCTAGCCCACGACGGACCGTGCTGGCACGTTGATCCGGCGGCGGGTGGGACCAGCCGCGCTCTGCTTGACGCATACCTGTTCAAGGCCGTCTGAAACCCGGTGCTCCCGCTCTTGTCTCGCGACTCGGCCGGATCTGGCGGACGTGCCGGACCGCCACCGACAAGGACCGGATCGCGACCGCGTTCGTGACCGGGATCCGGGCGACCGGTGTCACAAGCCGTCGCGACGCCTTGTCCTTGGTTCCGATTGAACACAGGGATCGCCTGATTCAGGAGGCACTCATGCTCGACAAGCAGGGTTGGCCGCAATGAGCACCACGGTCGTACGCGGCGCGCCGCCGCGCGGGGACGAGGATGGGGCCCCGGGCCGGCCCGGGGAGCGGCGTTTCGGCCTGCCGACCGCCACCGCGCTGGTGGTCGGGTCGGTCATCGGCACCGGCGTGTTCGCGCTGCCGTCGGCGCTGGCCGGCTTCGGCCCCATCTCGCTGGTCGCGTTCGTCCTGGTGACGGTCGGGGCGATCGCGTTGGCTCTGACCTTCGGCACGCTCAACCGGCGGATTCCGGGGTCCGGCGGACCCTACCTGTACGCCCGGGACGCCTTCGGTGACTTCGCCGGCTTCGTCAACGCGTGGAGCTACTGGATCACCGCGTGGGCCGGCAACGCCGCCATCGTGGTGGCCTGGGTCGGCTACGTCGAGGTGTTCTGGAACGCCTCCCACGCCAGGGGCTGGTCGATCCTGATCGCGCTCGTCGGGTTGTGGCTGCCGGCGGCGATCAACCTCGCCGGTGTCCGCAGCCTCGCGGTGATGCAGGTGCTCAGCACGGTGCTGAAGTTCGTGCCGCTGCTGTTCATGGCGACGGTCGGGCTGCTGTTCATCAAGTCCGCCAACTTCGGCGAGTTCAACGCCGGCGGTGGCTCCGCGCTCGGGGCGATCAGCGCCGCCGCGGCGATCGCCCTGTTCGCGTACATCGGGATCGAGACCGCCGCGGTCGCCGCCGGCCGGGTCGTGGACGCGCGGCGCAACGTCGGCCGCGCAACCGTTCTCGGCACCCTCGCCTGCGCCGCGGTGTACATCCTCGGCACAGTCGCGGTGTTCGGCACCGTCAGCCATGATGCCCTGGTCGCCTCGACGGCGCCGTTCGCCGACTCGGCCAATGCGATCTTCGGCGGCGAGTGGGCCGGCGACGCGGTCGCGGTCACGGCGATCGTCTCCGGGTTCGGCGCGCTGGTCGGCTGGACGCTCATCGTCGGGGAGATGCCGCAGGCCGCGGCCCGGCACGGGTTGTTCCCGGCCCCGTTCGCGCGCGACAGCCGGCGCGGCGTGCCGGCCTACGGCATCGTCGCCGGGACACTGCTGGCCTCCGCGCTGACGGTGGTGAGCTACACCAGCTTCGCCGAGGTGTTCACCACCGTGGTGCTGCTGTCGGTGCTGACCGCCGTCGTCCCGTATCTGTTCTCGGCCGCCGCCCAGGTGTCCTGGCTGCTGACCGACGGCCGCCGGGTCCGCTCCGGGCATCTCGTGCGTGACCTCGTCGTCGCGGTCACCGCGTTGGTGTTCGGCTTCTGGGCGCTGGCCGGCAGCGGATATCAGGCCGCCTACTACGGGCTGTTCTGCCTGCTGCTCGGCGTGCCCGTCTACATCTGGCTCAAGGCCGGACGCCCGGCCGGGGAAGGAGCACGGCGATGACCCTCACCAACACCGGCCTGACCGTCGGCGTGGACTCCGAGATCGGCGCGCTGTGCGAGGTGATCGTGCACCGCCCCGGCCTCGAACTCGACCGGCTCACCCCCGGCAACGTCGCCGGGCTGCTCTTCGACGACGTGCTGTGGGCCAGCCGCGCCCGCGGCGAGCACGACGCGTTCGCCGAGGCACTGCGCGAACACGACGTGACCGTCCACCTCTTCGGCGAACTGCTCGCCGAGGCACTCTCCACTCCGGACGGCCGGGCCTTCGCCCTCGACCGTACGGTCACCCCGGAGCGCCTCGGCGCCGGGCTTGCCCGCGAGGTCCGCGCCCTGTTCGACGACGCCGCACCGGCCGCGCTGGCCGAGTATCTCATCGGCGGGGTCGCCAAGGCCGACCTCGCCCCGGCGACCCGGCCCAGCCTGACCTGGCAGGCCCTCGACGTCGACGACTTCGTGCTCGCCCCGCTGCCCAACACCCTCTTCCAGCGCGACAACGCCGCCTGGATCGGCGCCGGTGTCACCATCAACCCGATGGCCAAGGCGGCCCGCCGCCGCGAGTCCGTCAACACCCGCACCGTGTATCGCTACCACCCGAGGTTCCGCGACGCCGGCTTCCCCGTCTACTACGGCGACGACGACGCCGACCACGCGCCGGCAACACTGGAGGGCGGCGACCTCCACGTCATCGCCCCGGGCGTCGTCCTCGTCGGCATGGGCGAACGCAGCACGCCGATGGGCGTCGAGGCGCTCGCCCGCCGACTGTTCGCCACCGGGCAGGCCCATCTCGTCCTCGTGGTGGAGCTGCCCAAGGCCCGCTCCGCGATGCACCTGGACACCATGCTCACCATGGTCGACTTCGCCACCTTCGTCGCGTACCCGTATCTGGACTGGAACCAGGTCCGGTGCTGGCGGCTGACCGCCGAGGGCACCGAGCACGGCCTCGATGTGGCGGAGAGCCGCGGCGTGCCGGCCGCGCTGGCGCAGGCCCTCGACGGGCCGGTCAGGGTGCTGACGGCCGAGGCGGACCGCGGCACCGCGCAGCGGGAGCAGTGGGACGACGCGGACAACTATCTGGCGATCGCGCCCGGTGTGGTCATGGGCTACGACCGCAACGTCGTCACCAACACGATGCTGCGCCGGAACGGCATCGACGTCATCACGCTGGCCGGCAGCGAGCTCGGCCGCGGCCGCGGCGGCGCCCGCTGCATGAGCTGTCCGGTACGCCGGCACCCGCTCTGAGCGAAGGAGACCCTCATGACCGGCTCACTGCTGCGGGACCTGGACCTCGACAAGCGTCAGGTCCTCGACCTGCTGACCCTGGCCACCGAACTCAAACACGACAAGCTGCACGGCGACGAGATCGCCCGGCTACGCGGAAAGAACATCGCGCTGGTGTTCGAGAAGAACTCCACCCGTACCCGATGCGCCTTCGAGGTGGCCGCCCACGACCAGGGCGGGCAGGTCACCTACCTCGGGCCCGAGGGTTCACACCTCGGCCGCGAGGAGTCCGTGGCCGACACCGCCCGGGTGCTGGGGCGGATGTTCGACGGCATCGCGTTTCGCGGCTACGCCCAGGAGACCGTGGAACAGTTCGCCGGGCACGCCGGCATACCGGTCTGGAACGCGCTCACCGACGCCTGGCACCCGACCCAGAGCCTCGCCGACATCCTGACCATGACCGAGCACCACGGCGGCGGTGTCGAGGACATCGCCTTCTGCTTCACCGGTGACGGCCGCGGCAACATCGCCCGCTCGCTGCTCGTCACCGGTGCCCTGCTCGGCATGGACGTCCGCATCGCGGCGCCCGCGGGCCTGCGGCCGCCGCCGGACGTCGTCGCCGCGGCCGAGGACGTCGCCCGATCCAGCGGAGCGCGCCTGCTGGTCACCGACGACCTGCACACGGCGGTACGCGGCGCCGACTTCGTCTACACCGACGTGTGGGTCAGCATGGGCGAGCCCGACGACAGGTGGGCGGCCAGGGTGCCGGCGCTGTCGCCGTACCGGGTCACCGACGACGTGCTGGACGCCAGCAACCGGTCCGGGGTGCGGTTCATGCACTGCCTGCCGGCGATCCACAACCGCAGCACCGCCATCGGCGCCCGCCTGTACCAGCAGTTCGGCCTCGACGGCGCCGAGGTGACCGAAGAGGTGTTCGAGTCCAAGCGGTCGATCGTGTTCGACCAGGCCGAGAACCGGATGCACACCATCAAGGCCCTGCTCGTCCGGGCGCTGGCGGGCTGAGCCGTGCGCATCGTCATCGCCATCGGCGGCAACGCCCTGCTGGAACGCGGCGAGAAGCCCGACGCCGCCATCCAGCGCCGGCACGTGCACCGCGCCGCGCGGTCCCTCGCGCCGCTCGCGGCCGACCACCAACTGATCGTCTGCCACGGCAACGGACCACAGGTCGGCCTGCTGGCCCGGGAGAGCGAGACCGACCCCGAGCTGAGCCGGCCCTATCCGCTGGACGTGCTCGGCGCCCAGACCCAGGGCATGATCGGCTACTGGCTGGTCCAGGAACTGGCCAACGCCGGCGTCACGAAACCGGTGGTGGCCCTCGTGAACCAGACGGTCGTCGACCCGGAGGACCCGGCCTTCGCCGCGCCCACCAAGTTCATCGGCGCCGGCTACTCCCGGAAGCAGGCCGAGGAGGGCGCCACCCGCTACGGCTGGACCATGGCCGTCGACGGCGACCGCTGGCGGCAGGTCGTGCCGTCACCCGAGCCGCTCCGGGTCGTCGAGGAGGACACGATCCGCACCCTGGTCGACCGGGACGTCGTCGTCGTATGCGGCGGCGGAGGCGGGGCACCGGTGACCGAGGACAGCATCGGCCGGCTGACCGGGGTGGCGGCCGTGGTGGACAAGGACATGACCGCCGCGCAGCTCGCCCTGGCGCTGGGGGCGGACCGGCTGCTCGTGCTGACCGACGTACCGGCGGTCATCCGCGGGTACGGCACCCCGGGGGCCGAGCCGATCCGCACCATCGACGCCGGCGCCCTCGCGGAGCTCCCGTTCCCGGACGGGTCGATGGGCCCGAAAGTCGACGCCTGCGTGTGGTTCGCCCAGACCTCCGGACACCCGGCGGCCATCGGCGCGCTCACCGACGCCGCCGACGTGCTCGCCGGCCACGCCGGTACGACGATCACACCGGCCCCACCCACGCCGGAGTCACTCAGCGGGCCGTGAACGACCCGCGGTGGCGCTGTGCCGGGCACGGATGATCGCGATCACGGTGTCGGCGGTGCGGTCGAGGTGACTGCGGCCATCGGGCAGCCGGGCGTCCGGGCTGATGTAGCTGCGCGGGCCGATGTGGGTGGCCGGGTCGAGCGGGTTCACGGTGATCTTCCCGGCCCGGTCGGCCCGGTTCCAGCCGCTCCGGCGCAGGAGCCGCCATCGCTGCGGGAAGATCCAGGTGCCGACCCGCTCGATCCAGTCGCCGGCGCTGGTGAGCCGGTACAGGTGCTGGGCGTGGGTGATGTCGTTGGCGCCGTTGTGGAACCCGCCGAGGGTGATCAGCCAGATCGGGGAGCGCAGCTGGGACCACAGCTCGTCCACCGCGCCGGTGGCCACCTGGGCGCCGCCGCTGTAGCTGAGCAACACCACCGGGACACCGCTGCCCGGCCGGTAGCCGGCGAGCCGGAGCTGGGCGGCGATCTGCGTGCCGACCGCGCGGTTGTACAGGGGACGGTACCGGTGGTCGGCGGCGATGAAGATCTGCATGACGTTGTGCAGGAACAGCAGCAGGCCGATGTGGCGGCGCAACCAGTTCCACAGCGGCCGGTCGGCCAGCGGGTCGGCCAGCGGGGAGTACGGCAGCACCTGGCCCAGCACCCGGAGCTCCGGCGCGCCGGCGATCAGCGCCTGCACCAGTTGGCCGCCGTCGCGGGTATCGCGGAAACGGCGCTTTCCGATGCCGTCCAGGTAGACCAGGTAGGCGTCCGGAGGGCGGCCCGGCTCCGCGCCCCGGGCGTAGGGCATGCCCGCGGGCAGCGTGGTGGCGGGGGTCCGCCAGCCCGCGGCGTAGGCCAGCACCTCGTAGCGGGCGAGCAGAGCCTCGGCGAGCAGGACCGGTCCGAGCCCGCCGAGCACGAGCAGGAGCGCCACCTCGATCATGTCAGTGGCTCCCCTGCTCTCGTCCTGGTGAGTCCCCCGACCAGACGGCGGACGCCCTCGACGGCGACCGCAAGCCCGCATCCCGCGACGGCTACGCAGCCGGCGGCGACCCACCAGCCGAGCCCGGCCACCGTGGCGAGTTCCGCGGCGAGGCCGGCACCCACACTCGTCAGGAGCACCAGGTGCAGCAGCGGCCCGAGCAGCGGGAACGCGAGGACCGCGGCGAGCAGCAGCGGCGCGACCAGGCCCGGCGTCCAGGCCAGCACGGTCTCGCCGGACGGTGCGGTGGGCGGCACAAGCTCGGCGAGGGTCCACGCGGACAGTGGCCAGAGCGCGAAGACGGCGCCTTCGACCACGGCGCCGGCCAGCAGCAAACTGACCGCCTTGGCACGCGACGCGCCGGATTGGCGTGCCACCACGGGCAGGACCCGGCCGGCGGCCTCGGACAGCCCGGCGAACAGCAGCAGGACGGCGACGGCGGGGGACATCGGTCAGCCCCGCGCCGACATGACCGGGGCCGTCCGCGCGTAGCGTTCGAGCTCGTCGGCGGCGCGCCGAAAGCCGCCCGCCTGCCGCTGGGCGACCTGCAGGGTGCTCGCGGCGGCCCGGAATCGGGGCTCGTCGAGCAGGCGGCGGGCGAGGGTACGGACGACCTCCACGCTGACGTCCCCGGTGCGGATCGAGAGGCCGGCACCGAGCCCGACGACGCGGGCAGCGACCAGCGGCTGGTCGGCGCCCTGCGGAACCACCAGCATCGGGACGCCGGCGTACAGGGCCTCGTTGACGCTGTTCATCCCGCCGTGGGTGATGAACAGCGCCGCCCGGGCCAGCACCTCCGGCTGCGGTACGGAACGGCGGGCCAGCACGTTGGCCGGCAGCGGACCGAGCGCGGCGGGATCGGTCTGTCCGGTCGCGACGACAACGGTGCCGCCCAGCGGGGCGAGCGCGGTGGCGAAGCCGCGCAGCAACCGCGGGTCGGCGTTGAACACCGTGCCCAGCGAGGCGTAGAGCACCGGGTCCCGCAGCCGGTCGGCCCGGAACGACGGGTCGATCGGGCGGGCGCCGACGCAGGGACCGACGAACCGGTACGACTGGTCGAAGTCCTCGGCGCCGAGCTGGAACTCCCGCGAGGTGTAGACCAGGTTGAGCGGCTGGCGGATGTTGCCCAGGTCGAGCCGGGGCAGCCCACGCGGGTGGAACCGGCGGCGCAGCTCCCAGCGGGACCGCAGGTAGCCCCGGACGGTGCCGGGCCGGGTCGTCGCCGCGGCCAGCAGGTCCCACGAGCCGCGGGTCGGACTGGGCACCTGCCGGTTGAACGCGAAGGTGGTGAACGACGATGCCGCCGGCACCCCGAGCTCCCGGGCGGCGACCGCGCCCCACAGGCAGGCGGCGTCGTGGACGATCAGGTCGGGCCGGACACCGCGCAGGTCGGTGAGCACCTCGGGCAGCACCCGGACGGTGGTGCTCGCGAGCCCCTCCAGCAGCGTGATCGGGATCGGCGGATCGGGCAGCGGTTGGTCGCCCCCCCGGGTAGAGGTACACGGCCGCGCCGGTGGCCACGATCTCCGCGCGGAACGCGGGCGAGGTGTGGTAGCTCACGGAGTGTCCGCGACGAACAAGCTCGGCCACGACGGGCAGCGTCGGATTGACGCGCCCGTGCATGGCGATGCTGAGGAACGCGACGGTGCTCATCGACCGACCCCCGTTCCGGCGGCGGCCGGTTGATCCTCGGTCCGGTACAGGCCGGGCCCGCTGACGTGCAGCCGGTCGAGGAAGCGGCCCGCCGCGGCGGAGGCGGTGCTGATCAGCCGCTGCGAGTGGCCGAAGTCCCACGGGGTCGGCCACGCCTCGATGCCGGTCGGCACCACGACGGTCGGGATGTGCTGGGACACCTCGTGCAGGTCGCGCTCGATCTGGTGGTGGAACAGCAGCATCCCGGCCCGGGCGGCGATCGCACCGGCCCGCCGGCGCGGCAGGATGGGACGCAACGGCCAGCTCTCCGGCCCGATCGACAGCACCACCACGCTGGCGGCCCCGGCCTGCTGGGCCGCCCGGACCGGGACGTAGGCGATCACCCCGCCGTCGACGAGCGTGCGGCCGGCCCGCACCACCGGGGGCAGGATCCCGGGAATGGCCGCGCTGGCCAGCAGCGCGGACTCGAGGTCTCCGTGGTCGAGCAGCACCTGAGCGCCGGTGACCAGGTCCATGGCCACCGCGGTGAACGGGATCGCCAGCTGCTCGATCCGCGCCGGCAGCGCGGCCCTCGCGATCAGCCGACGCAGACCGCGGTCGGCGAAAACGCTGCCCCGCGAGGACAGGCGGCCGAACGGAAACACCTCACGGCGGCGCAACCGGCTCCACACGTGGTCCAGCCACGGCGCGGCGCTGCCGGGGTGGGCGGCCGCGATCGCCCCGGTCAGGGCGCCCACCGAGGTGCCGACGATCAGATCCGGGACGAATCCGCGCTGCTCCAGCGCGTACCCGACACCGACATGGGCCGCTCCGAGCACGCCACCGCCGCCCACCACCACCGCCACCGGACGCGGAAGGGCACGCAAGCCCGCCCCTGCGGCTGGTCTCCCGCGACGAGTCTCGCTCATGATCCACCTCTCACGACTGGGATCGCTGGCGCAGAACCGCCTCGATCTCGAGATTGACCTGCACCTTGTCGCCGACGACGACGCCGCCGCCGTCGAGCGGCAGCTTGGTGTCGACGCCGAAGTCGTTGCGGTCGATGGTCGCCGCGGCCGAGAAACCGGCGCGGGTGCCACCCGCGGCGTCCGGCCCGAAGCCGTTCACTTCGAGCGCCAGCGTGACCGGGCGGGTGATGTCCCTGATGGTCAGCTCCCCGTCGACCGCGAAGCCGTCGCCGTTCGCCCGGACGCCGGTGGAACGGAAGGTCCAGAGCGGGTATTTCTCGACGTCGAGGAAGCGGGCTGAACGCAGATCGCCGTCGCGCTGCGCATTACCCGTGTCGACCGAGGCCGAGTCGATCGACGCGGTGACCGACGAATCGGTCACGTCGTCGCCGGTCACGATCTCACCGGAGATGGTCGCGAACCGGCCGCGCACCTTGCCCACCATCATGTGGCGGACGGCGAAGGAGACATCGGTGTGTACCGGGTCGATGTCCCAGGTGCCCGCGAGATAGCCGGGTATCGAGGTCTTGATTGCCGTGGTCATCGGATTCTCCCAGGGTTGGTTGGACGCTCGGCTGCCGGTTAGCTGCCCACGGTCGCCGGCAGCTCACCAACGAGGACAGAACAGCCCGCAGATCCGTGACACGGTTTCCGGTGTGCGCCGCGACGGGGGTCGGCCGGTGTCACGAGCCGCCGCGGTGCCGGGTCCTTGCTGACGAGGGATCGCTTGAAGGGCGGACAAACCATGACGCTGACGACGGCGGCGCGGGAGTGGCAATTGGAGGTCACGGCGACGACGCGCCCCGCGGGCATCCGCCTCCGTGGCGAGGTGGACATATGCACCCTGCCGACCCTGGAGCTCGCTCTGGAGATGCCCGTGGGCCGGGCCGGTGACGCAACCGTGGACCTGCGCGAACTGATCTTCATCGATGTGATCGGATTGCGCGCGCTGGCACGCGCGGCGATCCAGCTTCGTTCCGTCGGCCGGTGCCTGCTGTTGAGCGGCGTCAGCACGCAGACGCGGCGCATTCTGCGCCTGCTCGGCTGGGCGGAACTGTTCGAATTCCGCAGCTGACCGGTGCTGGGCCGCTCGATCAGGATCAGCCGCCGAAGCGGGACCTGCGCACCATAGTCCGGTAGGCCGCCAGCGCCGTGCTGTCGGTGTCCGGCCGGAAGTTGTGGGTGCTGTCGTCCTGGGTGTCGGTGTCGAACCAGACCACCGCGCCGACCGCCGGGGTGTCCTCGACCCAGGAGGCGAGCTTGGCGATCCAGGCCGCCTTGCTGCCACGGCCGTGGTCGACCGCGGCGGTCTCGCTCAGGATGATCGGTTTGCGATCGCCGTACGCGGCGCACACCGCGCCGAACAGTGTCCGCGGCGATTCCGAGAAGAAGTCGTAGCCGGAGACCCCGACCCAGTCGACGTGGTCGTCACCCGGGTAGTACCGCTGGAACCGGTTCCAGGACGTGTCCGGCGACGAGTTCCAGTTCGGGCTCCACACCCAGGCCACATTGTCCGCGCCCTGCTCGCCGAAGATCCGGTGCAGCCGCCGCCAGGCCCTGACGTAGCCGGCCGGGTCGTCGCCGTTGTGGCTGCCGTCCCACTCGAACCAGTCCCCGTTCATCTCCCAGCCCCAGCGCAGCAGGATCGGGCGCCTCATCCCGGCCAGCTTCCGGGCCACCCGGGCGATGACGCGGTCCGACGAGCCGTCGTTGATCCTCCGGTACGGCGCACCGTGCCAGGAGACCATCAGAGTGCTGGCGGCGGCCACGGCCGGCTCGGACGACGGCACATAGCCGTCCCACGGGTAGAACACGTGCACGATGCGCTGCTCACGGCCGAGTTGCCGGCGGCGCAGCGCGAGGCTCTCCTGCAGCGACATGCCGCTCAGCGCGAGGTAGGAGCCGAACATCGCCTTCCCGGACGTCGCCGGCACCGCTCCCCCACGCACCGTCTTCCGCACGGCCGACGGGGACGCCGAAGGAGATGCCGACGGGGACGGCGCGGCCGACGCGGACGCCCGCACGCCGGGTGCGGACGAGGCCGCGACGGCGGCACCCGACGCGGCCGGCGGGGCCGAGGAGAGCGGGGCCGGGGCGGTGGCAGCGGCC
>Ga0307516_10003481_pt1 | contig 20162 bp, 27 predicted proteins | sample 19_EM_MG_FD_203310 | JGI IMG/M metagenome (GOLD analysis project Ga0307516, IMG submission 203310) | Populus trichocarpa ectomycorrhiza microbial communities from riparian zone in the Pacific Northwest, United States - 19_EM | ecosystem: Host-associated > Plants > Roots > Unclassified | place...
TCAATCATTTCTTCTGCTTCTTTGGTTGTTCTGGTATGGGAGTTGGACTGCAGAAGGCTGCACTCCTTTCTCATACCAAAAAGATCATTATTCATTGGATTCTTTCTGCTTCTTGACGGTTCTTGTGTGAGTGATGACTGCTAGACGTTGGCATTCATCTCTTGCATCAGGATAGTCATTCTTGTGCGATAGATGACTACGATGAGCTTGTATTCATTCTTTGCATAAGGATAGTCTTGACTTTGTGTGATATGGATAGTGAGGGCTGTCTGTATCCCTCAAGTCAGAACAATCTTTCAACAGATCTTGTGTGTGTTCTTCACATTAGTTTCATCGGCTAACTTTCTCCATGTCCACAGTACCAAACACATTTGGCGCATGACAGCGGCATTGTCTGTCACGACCGTGTGATGCCTAGTGACTCTGCAAGGCCTCTAGTCTGTTGGAAACTCAAGTCTGATTGTGATCACACACCTCCGACGCTACATATCCATCTCCGCTCTGACAATAGACGCTCCGTCTCCTTTTAGTATATAGTTCCACATCTACACCTCTGGTTATCGTATGCTTCTGTTCCATTTCTGTTCCTGTTTCCTTTGTTCCTGTTTTAGATTAGATATGATTACTCATAGCTGTGATCCATTAACCTTTTGATCTGTTATGCTTATCACTGATCTCCGTTCCGTGTATGTTACTCATCCATTTGTCATCTGCAGACTCTTACCTATGTCTCTGCTGTGTTTCTCTCCGCTTCTCAGTTACTGTACATTCCCGATGTAAAGTATAAGTACTCCGCACACTGAGGGGATTGTCCCTCAGTTCGAATATCAGCTTGAATACCTCCCGCGAACTCTCCTCTGTCTCCTCTGCCTTCTGGCAACTCCAACCTTCATCGGACCTCCGTCTCTCTGTCCCTTAGTCCTCCAAAATACGAGGATGCAGGTATCGCAAGGGTGCAGCACATACGCTGAAGCCAAGTCCTCAAACACTTCCGCATCTTCTCCGCCCGTCGTCGACAACCCTTCGTATTTATCTCCACTCTCGTCGGAGTTCGTCGGAGGAAATGGTTCTGACATGCTCTCCAGACCTTCATCAATGAGAATCTTAATACAGGGTTCATCTGTCCTACCACTTCCTCTCACGCTGCTCTGATTCTCTTCGTAAAAAAGAAGGATGGCTCCTTATGCCTCTGCATTGACTTCCAAGGCCTAAACAAAATCACCAAGAAGGATCGCTATCCACTCCCCCTTATCTCTGACCTACTAGACTCCCCTAGCCATGCTAAGATCTATTTGAAGATCAACCTCTGGCACGTGTATCACCTAGTCCAGATTGCTCCGGGCGATGAGTGGAAGACCGCCTTCCGTATGCACTATGGGTCTTACGAGTGGTTAGTCATGCCCTTCAGCCTCACTAACGCCCCTGCAGCATTCCAGCAGTTTGTCAACACTATCTTTGCTGACATGCTGGATGTCTGCATCATCATATACCTTGACAACATCCTCATCTACTCCGAGGATATGGAGTCCCACCAGCAGCACGTCTGGGAAGTGTTCCACCGTCTCTGGTTACATGGCCTCTTCGCCAAACCAGAGAAGTGTGAGTTCCACTCAGACTTGGTAGAGTATCTTGGCTACCGCCTATCTCTGGAAGGTTTGACTATGTCTCTGGACAAGATCCAAACCATCTCCAACTGGTCTGAACCTCGAAAGGTAAAGGACATCCAGTCCTTCCTAGGCTTTGCCAACTTCTACCGCCAGTTTATATTCAACTACTCAGACATTGTGGTCCCTCTTACCCGGCTCACCTGGAAAGACGCCCCTTGGAACTTCTCCGAAGACTGTTGATGTTCCTTCAACGCTCTCAAGCACACCTTCACCACTGCACACATCCTTACCCACTTCATTCTGGACACCCCTATCATCATGGAAACAGATGCCTCTGACTTCGCCATCACTGGCATCTTGTCTATCACCTGCGCCAATGGAGAGATCTGTCCGGTCATGTTCTACTCCTGAACCTTGACTGCTCCAGAGCTGAACTACGACACCCACAATAAGGAACTCCTTGCCATCTTTGAGGCTTTCTGGAACTGGCACCATTACCTTGAAGGTTCTGCCTCTCCTATTGACATCATCACAGACCACAAGAATCTAGAGTATTTCTCTACCTCGAAAGTCCTCTCCCACCGGCAAGCCCAGTGGTCCGAGTTCCTCTCTCAGTTTAACCTTGTCATTCATTTCCACCCCAGAAAACTTGGTGCCAAGCCGGACGCTCTCACTAGACGATGGGACATCTACCCCAAAGAGGGGGATAGTGGCTACGCCCATGTTAATCCACAAAATCTCAGGCCGGTGTTCACTCAAGAACAGCTGACTAACTCCCTTCGCACAACCATTTTAGAGTTCCCAGTCCTTCGTCAAGCAGTTGCCATCATGGACGTGGAAACACTCCACAATGACATCTTATCTGCTCTCCCCTCAGATCCCATTGCCCAGATCCACCTCTCAGACCCACCGGACTCTTGTTGGTCCACTGATGAGGCAGGTTTCCTCCGCCTAGATGGTTGCATCTATGTACCGGACCTGGACAGTCTCCGCCTCCAGGTACTCCGGTACCACCATGATCACCCACTCTCTGGCCACTTCGGGCAAAACCAGACTTTGAAACTAATCCAGCGTAAGTACACCTGGCCTGGTCTCAGGACCTTCGTCAAGGACTATGTCTGGTCATGCACCTCCTGTGCTCAAGCTAAGACACCGTGCCATTGACCCTACGGGTTACTAAAACAGCTCCCTGTCCTGGAAAGACCTTGGAATTCCATATCCATGGACTTTATTGAGCAACTCCCTGGCTCTACCAGATTCACAGCTATCCTGGTTGTAGTAGATAGGCTCTCTAAACAAGCCATTTTCATTCCTACTCATGACACCATCACTAGCCCAGAGCTCGTGAAGCTCTTCCTTCTCCATGTATTCTCCAAGCATGGTGTTCCCACCCACATCACTTCAGATCATGGTATTGAGTTTGTCTTGCACTTCTTCTGGTCACTCGGAAAAGCCCTTGACATGCGCCTCCACTTCACCTCTGGTTACCACCCGGAGGGCAACAGCCAGACAGAGCGATCCAACCAGACACTCGAACAATACCTCCGCATCTACTGCAATTATCAGCAGGACAACTGGGCGGACCTACTCCCACTGGCAGAGTTTGCTTATAACAACGCACCAAGTACTACCACTGGAGTCTCTCCGTTCTTTGCTAACAAGGGCTACCACCCTAACATCTCTGTCTACCCAGAACGTGACATGACTTCCACCAGGGCTCATGACTATGCAGTCGACCTTGAGTTGCTGCACCAATACCTTAGGGAAGAAATGGCTAATGCACAACTTCACTACCAAGGTCCAGCTGATGCCAAACATACTCTGGCACCGGACTTCAAGGTTGGCAACCAAGTATACGTAAAAGCCAAGTATTTCTGGTCTACTCAACCATCTAAAAAACTATCAAAGAAGAACCTTGGGCCATATACCATTATTGCTCAAGTAAGCTCACTCTCCTTTACCCTCCATCTTCCAGATTCCATGCATGCAGTTCATCCTGTTTTCCACATCTCCCAGCTCGAACCGGCCATACCCAATACCATTCCGGACTGGATCCAACCTCCACCACCAGTTGAGGTGGATGGCGAACTGGAGTTCGAGATCTCTGAGATCCTCGACTCCAAGGTTGATCATCGCTGCAAAACATGCAAACTCTTGTACTTGGTATGTTGGTCCAGTTACGAAGGGACTGACAAAGAAACATCTTGGCTTCTCGCCACTGAACTAGGCAACGCAACAGAACTGTTAGAAGATTATCATGTCCAGTACCCAGACAAACCTGGACCACTCGCGTCCACATAGTAATACTCTTGTCTCTGTTTCTCTCTTATCTGTTTCACTCTCTGTCTCGCCCCTCTGTTTTCATTTTATCTTGTAGTATCACTCACTAAAACTCAGTTCACTTCTCTTATAAACAAAAATCAAACTAATTTACATTTCTATTTACAAGGAGTCCGGACCAGACCAACTACTCTGGCACACCGCTGCCAGGGTTCTCCTGCTCCTCTTGGAGCCCCTGGACTTCCTGCTTGACCTCCTCCGGGTCGACCTCCGCCTCACTGACCTCCGACTCCTTGTCCTTGTCCCAGGGTGCCATAAAAAAATGGCACTCCTCGAGGAATGTCTCGAGGCCGGCCATCAACTGCTCATTTCCCCTCACCACTGAGCAGGTGGCATCCGCAACCCGGCGCATCTGGCCGGTCATCTCTTCCACTGCTCCAGTCAACCGGTCTAACCATTCCAGGAATGGCCCAGGGTCAAACCTGGACCGTTGCCCAGATGGCCCCGGCACCTCAACAATGTCATCATCGTCAATGACCTTTGCGACCATCTTCTTCTTCTTCCGCTTCTCCCCTCCTCATGGCAATGTTGCGACTTCCTTTGCCTTGCCTTTCCCCTTGTCCACTACCGGACCCGGACCACCCACCTCCAGCCACTCACACTGCTCTTTGAGCCCCATGCACTTCATGCACGTGCGCTGCTTGGGCTTTTCTGGGTCTCGTTCACACTTGGCCTTGTGCTTTGCACAATGGACGCATCTGCCAGGAAGTTAATAAAAGTAGCAAGGGATAAAATAAAATACTTACCGGACGTTGTCGCTCCAGTCTCCACTCAGACCTGCCTCTGGCTCTTCCCTTGCTCTTTTCTTTGATACCTCTTGCACCAATGCTCTCTGCCTTGCTGCAACCTCTGCAGCCCTCCGCTGCACCTCCACCCTGTCCTTCTCCGCTCGCTCACACACCTGGCGCTCCACCTCCTCTTGGGCCTTGTGCTCCGCCTCCGCCTTGGCCCTCTCTGCCTCCTCTCACACCCTGGCCTCCGCCTCTTCATGTGCTTGTCGCTCCGCCTCTTCCCTGCATTGCTTCTCCTCTCTCTTGACCTGCTTGCATTGATGCCTCTCCTTCATTTTGGCATTGAGGACGGACACCTCGTCTTCACTACCAGACTGGAGCTCTGGTGTAGCCACCTTGGTCCACTCCTTGAACTCAACCGCAGAAGGGGCAGTAGGGGTGGTGGAATTGGCAGTGGCAGACATGATAAAATCAATGGCAGAAAACTGAGGGTAAAGGCAAAACCGGTCTGATCTTTATAGATCCAAATTTCATACTCAGACAATCACTCCGGACTCTGCATTGTTCTAAGTGACCACACGACAGCCTCATTGGGGCCTCATGGGTTTGGCCCCTAAAAGGGGGATACTGTTATGACCATGCCCAACTCCGGGTCTTATCCAGTCGCTCTGGTTGTATCACAGCTCTACAGCTCAACTCCAGTCACTCAACACTTACTCTAGTCATGCTCGTGCAGTTAACCCTCTGTTAAGTACAACCCTTGTTCTATGCTCCATTCGCTCATTACCACACCTCACCGTTTACCCTGCCTTGACGTGAGTTCTCCATGAACTCAATATGTTCTATACCTTGTATCATTTTCTCCAGACCTGATTTATTTTACGTGGACCTGACTTTATTTTCACCAGACCTGACCTAGTCCTTACTCTGGTTATCCCTTGTCTGCCTTTTAGGCTGTTTACTTGTCACCGTAAATACTTGACCCTAGTTTGCACTTAGTATAAGTACCTTGTAGATTATCCTGTACTTCTCAGTCTGAAATCAACTTAGTCTCTACTCCAGTTCTCTGTCTGTCTCTGCCTCCGTCTCTGACTCCATTGCCTTGACCGGAACCTACGCAAGGGATCAACGCTCGACCCCCTTGTTGTTGAATCCAATCGGTCTCAACTCTGGCCAGACTAAGCCTGTGTCCAGCCCCCTGCCCTTCTCCTTTGTCCGTCTCCATCTGGACCTGACCAGACCCCCTACCAGAGTAGACCCGGACTTGACAGCCTCCAGTGCTGACTCCCACTCACCTTTGGACTGCCATCAAAGCAACCAACCAGGATGGTGGTCTCATTTCCAAGGCGCGACTGCATCGCTCCAAGCAGACCAATCAACCCACATCTGGTGCATCTCTTGATGACAACCCATCCCTCCTGTCACCCAAAATTTGATGTGCATCAGAATTATTTCCAAGCTTGGAAGATGTTGTGCCTGTAAATTGTTTCCTGATGCCTCCAAGATATAGTCCTGCACCCAGTGGTATGTATGATTTCCCCGATTCATTATTATTCTTTTTCTGATTGTGTGTGCTCGTTCAGGCTCTCCATGGTCACCAACACCACAGGGGAAGACCCTTAATGATCAACAGAGATTCTCAGTGGAGCATGGTAACGATGCATGCATTCCCCTTGATACTGGGATGATTGAAACATCCCCTGGTGGTTTGACACTTGGTAGGTCCCAATGGTTGGTGAATTTACGAGCAGGTTGATCTCCTGTATTACAGACACCTCATGCAGCACAGTCCGAGTGCCGTCGGAGGCTCCATTGCCTACTTGCAGTGACACTCCAACCATTCAAACAGCTGGTATAGCCTTGGGCACTGTCCAAGTGCCACCACAGGATCCATTTATTGATAGCAATGTGCCTGCTTGCCAAACCACTGGTATAGCTGGTAGGTTGTCTAATTTGTGTCCAAATCTCCTCAGCATACTGACACTTCAAATTGTGTCTCTTCACTAGCATCGTCATCTACTGAGGCCAAGGTTACCCTATGAGAATCTAAGTTTATGATCCCTTCTAGACCTGTCAGAGCGCCTGCTTCAGAACTGGAACTAGGTTTTGAATGCAACAGTTCAAATGGCCCCATCTCACAGGGTGATGGTGCTGTCATGTCACATTAGGATCTGCACTTTGGTGGCAACAATATCAATGCCGATGATGTGTTCGATAATAGTACCTTCACAGTAGGAAGACCCTTGGATGCCATTCTAGACATGATACAAGAGGGTCTGGACCATATCAATGCATACCTTATGGACCTTGTGACATGCTCTGGACAGCTGCCTCGGCAGATCATTGATCGTTTCCTCAAGCAACATGCCTGATCGAACTCAACAAACGACTGGAACAGCTACTCGAAATATTTTACCCACTACACAGAACAAGAACTAGGATGCCTCCAGAAATCCAGAGAATTTGCCAGCTCTGTTGATGGTACACCATGTAAGGGCGCATTGAACGGATCACCTTATTCTAATTAAATCACAGCAGCCACCATGCACAAAAAGTGCTACAAACTGTTCAAGAAGCATTACCCTGATACATGGCAAGATATACTCATCAAATTCAAGGAAAGCACACTGTATATTGAAATGGGGAAGACTGTTGCCCAACGGCAACAGTTATTCAATAAATCTGTCAAGCGGTTTACCCAGATGGTAAGCTTCCATATGACGGTGCTATGAGCACTTCTAATCATCACCTAGTTTTTGGCTCTATCGAAAGTGCAAGGTATCAAAGCAGTCTTTGTAATGGCAGGCAGTATCATGAACCAAGATGCCTCCCTAGGATATGTGTATTCTACACCCAACGTGGAGGATGTAAGTTCATACATTTCTAACCCTTATAATTAACTTGTAGTTGTCTGGTTGTGCATAGTTTTTCATGGAGCGCTGTCGTGCTGACAACAATGCAATCATAGGCCACTTCAAGGCCCATATATAGTATGACTTATGATTGTTCTGCTCTACTTATCGTTCTCACATTTTGTTGGTTTTGTCAGTCACCGGTGAAAAGACAACAAAGTGTTTGGGTGGCTGCTCCCTCAGATGAGGTGCATTCAACCCAGGAGCTTCTGGAGGTCAGGCAAGGCTCCCAAGGACTGGGGAGACTAGAGGGAATAGGAAGAGTAGAGGTGTTCAGTCACTCCAGGACTGAGATCAAACATATACACAGGAAAGAGGGAGATTGCTTAGTAAGCTAATACAAGCCTACATAAGCTAAGGTAAGAGTCCAGTGTCAGTACTACTATCAGCAACTCTACACACCTAGAGACAGAACAGTCTCTACACTGGTCGTCTCTAGCATGTGTAACAGAGATGTTGCATACAGACAAGTCAGACAGCAAAGGAAAAGGAAAGGAGAGTGACAGAGGGCAGAATGTCGTTGATCTGACATCTGATCATGATGACCTGGTGCTGGACAATGGGGCCGATGAATGTGAGGATCATAAGTTAGTGAAGAAGCTCCTCAGCTCGATGCTTGGTTCATTATATTTCCTTATGCAAATGATGTGGCTCTGACAAGTTATTAGAGAGCCACAGTCAGTCATGGGCCTCCAGGAAACTGTTTCCCTGGAAGCAACTCCACAGAAACTTGGCCAGCACACACTCATCTGTGTAAACTGGCCAAATGCAGTGTTGTTTCCTGGACAAGAATGTGTGTCACGTAGCAAGCCTAAAGGAATCTCTGACCTAACTATACCAGAATGCATGCAGGATGTTGCTGCACTACAAGATAGTGGACCTCATAGGTTGCATTTTAAGTTCAAACCAAACAGCAAATGGAGAAGGTTGTTGTGTTACTGGTGACCAAAGCTAATTTACAACTAGTGGACCTTCTCACCTCCAAAAAGCCTGTAATCCTTGGTGCACTGCCATTACATGATTCAGGGTCGCTGAAGGCAGAGAGAATCTTTTACAATGGCAAGGTTGACTATGAAGGCCCAGCACACCTTATTAATCGAGCTGTGACATGGATTAAGAGGCAGATATGAGGTGGAAAAGCTACTAACAGTGCGAGAGCCCAAAATAGTGATGATGATGAAATTTCCAGCCTGTCCCCATCACCTGCCCCAGTGGCACTATGCTCCAAATCACAGAAAGTAATGTCAGAATCTGAGGATAATATAGTCCAAGAAAGAGACCCATCATTGCAAAAAGGTGTGCCGAAACCTACATGTGGCCATAAGAGAGTAGAGGTGGTTCTGGCTACAACTGCAAGGAAGGCATGCAAAAGGGCTCCTAGTGTTATCGTAGTCAGGGGTTCATCTGGGTCTGAAGAAATGAACATTGGTGGCAAACACAAGGTCTTGGACCACTCTGATAAGCCTTTTGTTTCCGAGGATGAGCAGGACTCATCTATTCGAAAACGCAAAGCAAAGTCTCAAGAGTCCTTGCATCCTATGAAAAGAGTGGCATCCTTGCTGGATACGAATACTATGCAACCCTCCAATCTCAAGGCAGTGAAACCCTTGTTACGGGCAAGATCAGTGAAGAAGATCACTAGACCTTGGATCATCTCGCTGCCCAACTCTGAGTCATCTGATGAAGAAACCCACCCTCCTGAGGATCGCGAATTCTGATCAACTCCAGTGCCCGTTCAAGATGTCAGACCCGATGCACAGCTGGCCATGCAATCGTCCAGGGTGCCCATCCAACATCCATTACCAACCAAAGAGCTCAATGTCGAGGAATGTAAGTTGTCATTTACTTATAGTACATACTCAACAAACTAATGCATGATTTTTAGCGAAGCAACTACTCCAGGAAGATCAATGAGGGAGCACACCTTCCCCTGTATGTAAGTAACTGCTGCTTGAATATTATATGTAAATACTCAACAATGTTGACTAGTGAACATGCCTACTCCTGCTCACAACCCTGCTGGCAATCAAGTTCCAGGCACGCGAGACCAAGCACCACAATCTAATAGCACGCCCCTAGCAATGCAGTCACAATGCACTCTTCCATCTCAATGCCAGGAGGCTCAACTGACCAGCGTGCCTTGTCATGAACCCTGCCATGAGGCTTGTAAGTATCTGCTGCTTGTACATCGTATGTAAATACTCAACAACGTCGACTAGCAAGCATGCCTACCCATGAGCCTGCTGGCAATCAAGCACCAGGCACATGGTCCCAAGAACCTTGTCGCCATGAAGGTAAGCTATCCCAAGTCTTGAGACATATACAATCCAACAGCCCATCCTTAGCAATGCAATCACAACGTGCTCTTTCATTTCAATTACAGGGGGCTTGACCGACCAGCATGCCTTGCCATGAAGCTCAACACGAAGCTTGTAAGTAATTGCTGCTTGTACATCATATGTAAATATTCAACAATGTTGGCTAGTAGCCAGCATGCCTACTCCTGCCCGCAAGCCTGCTGGCAATCAAGTGCCAGGAGCACGATCCCAAGAACCCTGTCACCATGAAGGTAAGTGACATAACAAGTCTCAATGTGTATAGTCTGATCACCTATCCTTAGCAATGCAAGCCCAACATGCTCTATCATCACAACCCCAAGAGGCCCAACCAAGCAGCGTACCTTGCTGTGAACCTCACGATGAATGTAACTACTACTACTTCTATATCATTGCTGACCTGACATGCGTCCGAATGACAGTGATGGAACGTGAATCATCCCTAAAAACTCAGGAGGTTCAAGGTGCACCCTCCAAAGGACCACAACACGACAAATGTAAGTTATAATTTCAATCATTGCTGTGTCAAGTGGTGACACTTCATAGTGGTACAATTGCAGCGCACTCAAGAACAACCCCAGGAAGCTTGATCCCACTTGTGTGCTGTAACAAAGGAGTGTGAGGTTGTTCCATGTGAAACAGGTAAGGAACGGCCACCTGCTGAACCTTGCTGAGGGGTTAACCTTCTTATTACATTGCAGGACATGCATCTCAGAAAGCACAGCTTGAAGTCACAGCCCTGCTGCCTGCTGTCGAGACCATGGAGAGTGGAGGAAGTCCAACAGATTTACCTACACACCTTCACCCCCAGTCCAGCCAACCAAGGCCATGTGCAGTGTGGAGAGTAGGCCAGAATAATGACCCAGATGAAGCATTCAACCTGTGCCGAAGAGTATACCCCTTGGATTCCGATGTATCCATGGCTGAGCCTATGGCCTCCATTTCACCAGCCTCCAGCAAACTATTGGCTGCTGAGGAAGGTCAGATTGGCATCTCATCTGGGGTTGGAGAGACAAGGCTGGACCCTCCTATAGGCAATCATCCAAGAGAGCTGCACCTAAGTCAAGTATGCCCACCCCCTCCTCGCCATCCCTACGAGTTGCCACTGAATAGAGACCACAACCAGCCAATACATGGGCCCCTCCCCAATAGGATGTATAGTGGGGATGCTCAGTATGGCTGCAAGGGAATTCCCTTCCACCTTGCTGGTATCAACACTGGCTGATACAACCCTCCGGGTTTGGGCAGAGGCCCAGAGGCATGCTATGGCCCTTATCATTCCCAATACATCCTCCCACCACCATTTGCTTCGCATCAGTATGCAAGTTATACTAATGATCCAACAATACACCTGCAACACATAATGGGATGAGGGCACTATGCCAACGCACCTCCCCCTTTCCATCCACACGCTGCTGAATATGCCAATCCCAATGGTGGCTGTGAGCCACCTGCCTATTGACATGCCCACCTTTATGACCTGATTCTATCCAATGCTGGGGTGGGCACAAGTACTCAAGAAAGCACAAACCATTCTGCAGGGGCCACTGTGACCCACCCAGAAGTCATGTCAGATCCATCTGACCTGCCAGCTGGTAGTATCGCAAACACCAGAGGTACATGAATGCCTACTGTCGAGCGCATCTCCAATTTCTCTTTTCTGATACTGATATCTCTGAGGTCATTGCCTCAGCGGTGCCTGTTCATCATCCTGGAACAATGAACACTGCTCGTGTCCCTCTGTCTTTCTGTTGTCATTATTCATACGTATACTCCTGTGCAACTGCTTCAACAGCAGTGGCTGCATCTTGCCTTCTGTATTTCTTCATTTCTGCATTACATCATGATGTCCTTTAACCAGACCTGTTATACATATTGTTGCTCTGAATTGAACTAGTGTGAAAGGCAGCTACCATGACATATGGATCCTCCCAAGAGCCTCCTCCAGTGGAGCACAGAGGGCCAGGGGTGATGCTGAAATCCACACATAGCACAACAACTTCTGTTTGCAAATAACCTTGGAAGAGCCTCCGACGACCTATATACTAATATATTAGTAGCTTGCCAGCATACTGAGGTTACCTACAGCTTCTTCTCCCTTCTTTCAGGCTAGACCTTCCCTGTGCAGACCACCACCTTTCTATACGGTCATCTCCAGCCCCGTAGCTGCACTCCAGCTCAACTCTGGTCACTATGTCCATCTCCACCTCAGGACTAACCCCTGTCTTCCTACAGACAGATCCATGGTCTAACTCCTCCGTGTTGGACCTGTACCTACCACTAGTCGCTACTCCGGTTTCAGTCTGGCCACTCCCTTAGCCTTGTCTGTGACATAGCCCAACTCTGGCTGGTACATCCAACTCCGGCTCAGTCCCACTCCTGCTCCTGCTCCACTTCCTCTGTCAGGTCCACCAAAGGCTTAGAACATTTCCATGTCCAACTCCAGACCTTCCTCCAGCTACTCTGCCCTTCCTCCACCTGCACACTCCCTCCACTCTTGCACTTCCTCCAGTCCCACTTCCTCCAGTCCTGGACATTGCTCCAGACTTAACATTAGTTAAGTCCACCTTCGACCCTTACCTGTCCTCTTCTGACCTAGTTCCCTTGTCCCTGCTTTTCCTCTGTCGTCCCTGTAACTCTAGTTCCCCGTGTCTGCTTCCGCTCCAGTTTATTTTCCTGTCCCTGGTTTATTTGTACCTGGTTTATTTTCCTGTCTGCTTCTGCTCCATCCCTTGTCCCAACTAAGGTGTTTACTTGTCACCATATATACTCACCTCTAGTTCTCTTTACTATATAAACTACCGTACTCTGGCCTAGTAGTCCTTAGATCAAATCTCAACTAAGATACTCCTCCCTCTGTACTACCCACTATGCTCTCCTTAATCCATCTGTCCACCTGAACTCCCAAACTCCGGCCAACTCTGGTCTTTGTCCTATCTCATCCCCTTGGTCCTATGTCCAATCCTAGCAAGTCTCCTACTTGCACAAGGGCAAAAGCCAACTCTGTCCCAGACTCGATGCTAGACCCCTTAGGACTTATCCCACCTTTGGGATGTCCTTCGTCCAGACAAGCTGCACTACTCCAGTCCACTTTCCCGCAGTCTGGACTTACTCTGCAAAACCCAAACTTACTTCTAGTGCTCCTCTAGCACCCAGACTTCATCTGTATGACCTGGACTTGACTCTCTGCACTAAGTAGCACATACTAGTGTCTGGACTTACCTCCTCATTAGTTCCCTGCACCCCTGGACCTCCTAGTAAGATCGTCGAGGAGAACAAGTCTTGACAGACTGCAGCTTGATTCCTTTTTCTCCTACAGCCTGTGTGACATCAACACCATTTCGAGGCCCCTGGGCATACCCTGGGAACCCTCCAAAGACCAGCCATTTGGCCCATCCACCATATACATAGGTTTCAAGTGGAACCTACAAGCAATAACAGTATCATTGAGCTCTTCCAAAGTTACTAAGTACCTTGAAGCCATCGCATGTTGGCATCAGCACAGTAGTTATGTCCTCCAGGATGTACAGAGCCTATATGGGAAACTTCTCTATATGTGCGCAGTCATACCTTGAGGCCAAGCTTATCTAATGGGCCTCAAGCATATGATTAAAGTGTGCACACCTAAGCCATTCCTCCCCCACTGCCCAGAAAAAACAATTGCCAATGATTTAAACTGGTGGCATCACGTCCTATCATCCAACCTTGCAACTCATCCCATCAGCAGCCCCCCAAACTATGTCAACATATCTGCCTTTTCCGATGCTAGCTCCTCATTTGGAATCAGTATCGTCATTGGCACCAGATGGCGAGCCTGACGCCTCCACCCACACTGGCAATCCCTTGGGGGCAAACAAGACATCAGCTGGGCTGAAGCCATGGGCTTTGAATTCCTCATTTATACCATTGCCACTATAAAATCTCCCCACTCAGCTTTCATCACTTTCGGAGACAACATGGGCATCATTGAAGGATGGCTCAATCACCGCCACAAAAATCCTCCTGCCAATGAAGTTTTCAAGCAGTGTAGAGACATGCATGTCTCTAGGTGTGTATCCACGCATTAGGACTGGTTTGGCCAGGAGCTATGGAGTGCAGGTACCCATGCGCACTGGAGGCACTCTAGTGCATGCAGGACTCCCTGTTAGGTGCGCATATATCAGTCCCACAGAGCTGCAGCCTTCTGTCTGTGTCTCAAGCTCCTTCAGTCACCCATAGCAGTGTCAGCATGCTCAGTATTCACCCAGCCTTCATCTGTGCTACTCAGCACAGCCACCCACACTTCTCACACACACTAGCTCTCCAACACGCAGCCATATGCGCTCTGTAGCCCCCTGTGAAGCTCCTGCATCAGCGCACTCTCCAATATCTCTCCCTGCATGCGCTTCAGTCACTCAAAACAACATCGGGTTGTCTCTGCTTGCTCGTGCTTCTCAGCACAGCCACGTGTGCACTCCATGTGCACTCCCACATCTGTTAGCATGCTCTTCAACCCACAGTGCTGTGCGTCAGAGTCCTGCTCTCCCCAGGGATTCCTCAGACTCGTCTGACATCATCAGGGACAGTATTTGGTGTTCTGCTCTGTGTCTCTGTCCTGCTCCTTCCCTCTCCTGTGTGTCACCTTTCCTGGGCTTGCTCCTGTTCCTTGTGCCTCAGGGCATGCACACTTTTCCTTATTTGGAAGGATGCCATCACTATTGGAATTTGAAACTCGGAGTTTGAAATATGTTGGTGAGCGGGGCGTCACTCTTCAATAGGGGGGCACCACTCTCCTCCCACTCCCTTCCTCCTCCCCACTTGTACCCCTCTCTCCACAGTAGATTACTTGCAATATATGCATTGTCTTCGTCAGTAATGGCCCCCAACCAACCGAGATCAATGGTATGGAATGCTGACAACAACCTTAATGATGTACCTGCATTACGAAAGTCGACAACGAAAACAACGATACCAACAAAACTACTTTTGTCTACAGAAGCTATGCATGCGATGGAAGTCCACATTAATGCTGTGGGGTTGGACTATTGAAGGTTCTTGCATAATCCTAAGGAACAGCATAGGCTCAGGGTTGTACTCTATTGAACCCCTTACTGATGACACCAGATGACGCTGTAGAGACGCACGCGTCTCTAGGTGCGCATATACCGATCAGTGTTCACCCGAGCTCGTTCGCGCTACTCAGCACAGCCACCCGCACCCAACCTGCACAAGAGCTCTCCAATGCACAGCTTGGTACACCCAATAGGGTCCCGCGAAGGTCCTGCATCAGTAGCTATTCCCTACCTCTTCCTGCGAGCATCGCGATCACTCAGAATAGCTTCGGGTCTGTTTGGACTAGCTCGCGCTACTCAGCACAGCCACCCGCACCCAACCTGCACGAGACCTCTCCGATGCGCAGCTTGGTACACCCAATAGGGTCCTGCGAAGGTCCTGCATGCGTAGCTCATCCCTATCCCTTCCTGAGTGTCTCAGTCACTCGGAGTAGCATTGAGTCGCACTACTACATCGCATCGGGTCGCGCTGCATCAGGTCGGGTCACTCTCCTGGGTAGGGTCTCACTGCATAGGGTCTCACTGCGTAGGGTCGCATCGCATCGGGTCACGTCGCATCGGATCGCGTCGCATCAGGTTGTGTCACTCTCCCTGCTAGGGTCTCGCTCCATAGGGTCACATTGCATCAGGTCGCGATGCATAGGGTCGCGCTACATAGGGTCGCACTACATAGGGTTTGCTCTCTGCTTCTCTCCCTGTCACTTTAGCTTCTGCCTTTGTGTCCCTGAGCCCTTCCTCTTGCTTTAGCATCCCTGACAGCTGTCATTATGTTAGTATTACGTTCCCTCTTAGCGCTGTCATCCTCTCTCCTTCTCTTTGGGTCGCTTGCACCCTTCCCCCTGGATTAGGCTTCAGTATATAGCCCTAGTCCTCACAAAAATAAGAAGTTTCTTTTCCGCCCCCATCTGAGTGTCTAAGTGCGAGTCCTGTCGTTTCTGCTGTTCCCTATCGTTTTCTCTCGTGTCCTGCTGCTCTCTCTTCGTTTTCTGACGACCCTAGACGACCCTATTCAGTCCTCCGACAATTTCCGGTGGTTCCTGCTACTCTCAGCTCTCCCTAGCGCGTGTCTACACGCTCCAGGCAACCTCCCTGTTCCCTAGTCGCGCACTCCCTGCGCATTTTCGCTGCGCTCCTCACCCCTACTCTGCTCTCGACTCCCAGAACCTCCGAGCGCGCTCCTGCGCTCTAGTCTCCTTAGCTCTCCTAGTCAAGCCAGACCAGGTCTCCTTGGGCGGACACCCATTTTTGCGCCTTCAAGGGACTCACCCCCTACAACGCCTTTCACCTTTTACAGCATATAGGTTTCACCCATTCACACAGCTTTCCAGTTTAACTGTCTTATGGAATGTAGGTCTACATATCCCAGATGAAATACCCCGAGACGTTCGTACGAAGTACTCTATTCGCAACACCGACCACAAAGACCTGAAAGCAAAACTCAGCAAGAAGACTTATGTTCGATATACCCGCCTTTATCAGTGCCTATGTGGAATGGACCACCAAACTGGCAAGAAGCCATCAAAGGACCGAGAGATTGGCTGGAAAGATGTGGCATGCACGAGTTGGGTGAAATTAGTTACCACCCATGACAAAACAAATTCCAGTTTGTTTTCAATGCATGACATTCTCATTACTCATTGCAATTAGATAAGAAGCTATTATGCATTGATGAAATCTCTGGCATTCTCGATCACACTGATGCCTGTACAGAGGTTGTAGAAATGGATCGCAACCCACGCATTGCCCTTCACCCCGAGATACGGCAATACGCACTGGACTTAATCAAGCTTAGTGTTCCATTACCACAATTACAGCAATGCTGTCATGATTTTGCTCAGGATAGGTTCGGTGATATTGCTGGCAATTCCCATCATTGATTCATACTGAGTGACCATGAAACCTCATCACTTTACCGGACGATCTTTTCTCAAATGGGAATCAAGCAACGCTCTGCTGCAGAAGAAAATCTCGATCTGTGGTTCCGCACCCAGAATCCCCAGCCTCCTTGCCCGACAATGTCCAAGTCTTGCCTTTATTACCAGCCATGTGGCGATGACACTAATGACCAATTTGTCATAATTATATCAACACTGGCACAACAAGAAATGGCTTGGCAATATGGCCATAAGAAACTCCTTTTGCTCGACGGGACATTTGGTGTCAATAGCGCAAGATCACTCCTCTTTATTGGTATGGTAATTGACATGGACCACAAGGGCATACCAGTTGTTTTCATTCACTTCACTGCCCGAAAGTCAACAATGGCTGCTCATGCAGACTATAATGGTGATCTCCTTCAAAGCCTACTCCTCAAATGGAAGCAGGGTATGGGAAAGAACCCAGCTGATGGAAGCGACTTCGACATCAGGGTTGTGCTGACGGATAACGATACACGAGAACGTAATGTGCTTTCTGAGGTATACCCCAATGCCCTGCTACTGCTATGCTGATTCCATATTACTCAAGCATGGCATAATGCCCTCAATTGGAAGCTTAGGGTCATTCCTCGTGGCAATGACCGTCAACAAACTCACTGTTCTCTTGTTGAGTTCCTCCTCTCTCTACTCAAGAATGTATATACCTTCGAGGATGCTGTCGAACTCTACAACAAGCAACTCTTGCACTTCCAGGATCTTGGCAAGAACTCTGATCCAATCTCCAAAAAGAAATGCCAAGGTGGCTTGGTGTTCCTATCGTATTTTCACATGTACGTCAAGATGAAAGACTTCTGGCGTGCATGGTCACCTGCTGGATTCCTTGAAGCTGCAAAGCTCTTAGACATCTCTGAAGAGTTTCTCCCTCATACCACCAATCACCTGGAATCCTTCAATCATTGTATCAAATCCTGTTACTTTGCATCCTACCAGCATTCAGGACGACTCCCACGTATTGATGTGTGGGTGCTTGTCCTGATTACCAAGGTACTCCTTTTTGCCGTCTTTTTCCTCTACTAATGCCTCTAGGTTGTTCCCACATTCTTTGAGGAGCTGCACACCAAATGTGCCAAAGCAAAATATATGTTGGAAATGCGCAGCGCTATCCCTCATCCCCCTGTACCACCATTGGAATCCATCACATCTGTTACCTCAGATACATCTCTAATTCTGACAGAAGCCCAGATAGAAGCCACAGAAGATTTGGATGCACTCGGACAGTTGGAATGGCTGGAAGATATGTGTGAGGGTGTAGATATTGATGAAGACACGGATTCTGGTGATGAGGTCGACACTTTCATGCATTCCCAGCTTGTTATTTCATCTGACAGAGATGGCACTTGCTTTGAACCACCCGCTACGCCCCCTGGTAAGTTTTTCTCTTAATTAAATCTATTCAACCATTCAATGGTGGTCATAATAGATATGTCAGTCGAACTGCTGCTTGTCAAAATCTCCCGAGATTTTGATGACATGAGCTGGCAGGAGTTTGCCTTGGATGACGACGCAATCCTTTGTGACATCCCATCTGAGCCCCAGCCTGGTCTGTATGAAGTTGCGACTATATTAGGAACATCACCGCTTTCGACACCACCTTCGACACCAGCCCTTTCTGACAGTGAAGTTATCCATCCCCCATCTAAACACCGGTCAATTATCTCTGCCGAGTTGCAATCCGAAGCAATCAAAAGCAAGAAAGCGATTTTCATGCAAATGATTGTCGCAGCTGAAGATGACCTTTTCAAAGCTCTTTGTGGAGCACTTTCACTTTGTGACAAATCAGAACATCAAACTCTCCAAGGTCACATCAGTCCTAGTATTGAGGAACAACTGTCTGGAAGATACAATCCCCCCCCCCTCATGCACAATGACAACAACGCGAGCTCAACTTCTGTGCTGTCTCCACCAAAGCATTCCCGCACTGTCATGCACCAAACAGGTTTGGTACAGTGAACATGGAAAATAACGTCTATATCAAATGATCCTGATGCAAAGGATGAGTATGATGGAACCTTGTCGTAGCCATCTATCGCACGAGAAGACTATTCTGATGCAAGAGGTGACTGCAGACGTCTAGCAGTCATCACTCGCACAAGAACTGCCAAGAAGCAGAAGAAACTGAAGGAATAACGACCATCTTGGTATGAGAATGGAATGCACACATCTGCAGTCCAACTCCCATACCAGAATGAGCAAAGAAGCTGAAGAATTGATGGAGAAATGAAGGAGAAAGAGAAGAAACAATTTTTAGCGCCCAAATGTCATTTTTAGGTGCCCAGTGCCGGCATTCCGATATTTTGAATAGCTCCATCGTTTCTGAAGCTATCAAGCACGTGACTATACCATCAGAAAGCCTAGAGCATGGTCTATCTGCCTGTCAAGTTCCGACGAAAATCCATTCATTTCCCACGGAGATATTCCCCCCGCAATCCAGACGTTCGTCTCATTGGTCACTATGGAGTCCGTATTTTCTCTGGATCATTTCTCCGCTATTACTGCAGACCTCCACTATGTCCTGCTCTTAGGACAGCCTCTCCCTGAGTTCCTGTGCACTGCCTGGCACATATCTTCCCAGCCTGCTCCCTCAGTCCCCCTCATTCTCGGTCAGCGCGTTCTCCTCGTCAGTCCTGCATCAAGGACGTACTTTGGTCATCTTAGGTCTATTGTCAAGCTTGAAAAGTCATCTCTGGTCGTCTCTGTGTCCCCTGAGCCCTCAGCCTATGGTCCCTTCCTCCCAGATACTTGCCATGTCCATCTTCCTCTGTCATTCATCTCACTTCCCTGGATGCGTCAAATTCAGTACTCTGTCTGCTTCCCTACTTTCAGACGTCGTCCTCCAGCACCATGGCAGCTATATCCCCACTTTATAGTGCTAATAGGAAGAAGAACCCTCTCTCATTCTTTCCCAGAAGAGAGCTCATCAAGGGAGCCCATGGTTGTGCTTCAGCGGCGCTAGAACACATGCACTACACCTTAGTGTATGCTGACCCCCCAAAGACCTCTGGACCCCTGGTACCCTTCTTGTGGCTGTTTTGTCTCGGATCAATCCACCTATTAATCCCAGATCTTCCTCATTGTTGTCCCATCAAATTCCTGATGGTACACAGCCTCCCATCAAACTTCTTGGACTGTGCATCAATGACTCCCTTCTGCTGTGCAGTGACTCATCCCTTGCTTACTGATGCTCTCATGTCATCAGTATTACTCTATCCCTTTCGCATTTTTGGTATATTACTCAGCTGATGACTCAC
>Ga0307516_10003482_pt1 | contig 20152 bp, 26 predicted proteins | sample 19_EM_MG_FD_203310 | JGI IMG/M metagenome (GOLD analysis project Ga0307516, IMG submission 203310) | Populus trichocarpa ectomycorrhiza microbial communities from riparian zone in the Pacific Northwest, United States - 19_EM | ecosystem: Host-associated > Plants > Roots > Unclassified | place...
TACCCTAAACATCGATACTATATAAGTAGCTCGTAGGTAGCTGATGTATCTCCTTAGATTTTGTCAACTTAGGATTCTCCCTCATCTCTGGTGTCCCCAGTCTCTGAAACCTGAAACCAAGTTGACCTCCGACGTCTCCACTTGTTCCCTCCTCGTCTCAATAAACTCTTCCTCTCACCCTACCCGGTCTTAGGACCCCTGACTGCGACGTCAAACTCGAGTGGCTGCAGTAAGCCCACAGTAAAGATCCCTCGACACCCCAGCATCTGACTGTTAGCCCAGACCAGCTCGTCGACTGCTTTCATCAGAGTGACCTTTGAGGTCGGCCCTGACAGTCCTCAACAAGTCAATCCGTAAGCTCACGCTCTTCCTACGTTGTTCTGTGATTGATCGCATTCACTCTACCTCTAGTGGACCTTTACCACAGTGATCTTTGTGCCATGGTAAGCTCACAGTTGGCATACGTTCAGTCGCTAACCATACTGATCCCCAGCTCATCAACGACGCACAAAACCTCCGAGGCAAGCTTCAAGATAGATTCATTGATATCCTCAAGGACGATCCTATCCTTGTGGGCCCTGGTAGCTGTTGAGCAGACGCGAGGTCAGTGCCAGACAGGACGCAATGACTTACCTGGTGAGGGTGAGGAAGTTGCTAGTGGATGGTGAGAGTTAAGAGCAAGAAGTGTTAGATCATATTCACACGCCTAATGTGGTATATATACAAACATAAGAGTGACGTTTCACACGTTACTGATGTGTGACATATGATCACGTGACTATCTACTGGCTGCCCTCTAACGGCGCCATTACACAATGCGGCTGTAAGGCGCATGCCATAAAGGCGGGTCGAACTTCCCGAGTTCAACAGTAGCTCTCACGAAACCATTGCAGAACGAGCGGAAGACCTCCTTCATGGATATCGTTTCTTTGACTCATCTTATGTAACAGTTCCTGGTCTTATTTCTCAACAACGGCCTGATGACGCACTATTTTATAGGGTTCTGTTCGTACCTCAGATGTCATGTACCGGTCGCCGATCCTCAGCAAGGTTCTCGTGGACGTTTATTCAAGCAGGCAGTGGAAAACTGCGATGTCCGTTTCTTACGGCAAAGCCAATACGTTCGAATGTCCGCTCAATGAACCATTCCCTGAAGAGGATTGGGGAAGGTGCCCCCCCCCCTCACTCATCACATTCGTCGGCACACTTGTGAGTCAACTTTTTCCTCGCATGGCAGACCTGATGCCATTGCGTTTCAGCTTCATAATGCACTGGAGTGTTGCGCATCAGACCGTCCCCCAGTTCCCCTCGTTGAATCTGACTACCAGAACACCTACGCATTGCTTCGGAGGTTTGTCGAAAATGATTGGAAGAGCCGGGACTGGGGTGACATTGTACGATCCAATCTCGAGAGGTCAATTCTCTCCGTTCGGTGTGTAACCCCTTTGCACCCTTACCCATTCTTACCTGTTTTCCTAGACTTCTATTGCCCCCCGCCCATGACTGAGCCAGTATCCCGTCGCCTCCGTCAGACCTCTCCTCCCCTCGTTCGTTCGCCGTTGCCATCGTCATGGTCGTTGTTGTCGTTGTCGTCGTTGCCATGATTTGTGGTCATCGTTGTTGTCGTTGTCGTGGATGTTTCTGTCGCTGTTCTGTGGAGGTTCCCATCGTTGTTTCCGCGGTTGTTGCACCCTTTCATTGTTCCTGTGGCTGCGGTAGGTGCACCACTCTCCCTGTTGTGTTCCCTTGCCCTCGCCCACCCTTCTGTCTTGGTATTATGTTTCTTTCGCCCTGTGGGCCCCTTTTCCACAAGTAGTACTTTTATTTGCGACCGCTTGTTTTTTACCGTACGTTGTTGACCAATGAATCATTCTTCTCCTTCCATTCTACCTGCCGGCTTACATTTCACACCACCATAAGGGGCTTGGTCGGCATTACCCTGTCGGGTAGTGCCATTCATAACATGCGGCATCGGGTACCTCGGGTACCATTGCCGGAATGAAAAAAAGAAGCATTGGTATTTCAGATGAACATACCCGAGGTTCCTGCTACCCGGGTCGGGTACGTACCGCGTAGCATCGGGTATCGTCGCGTATGGGTGGAGGATTTTGCTGATGCTTGGGCGAGTGGGCTCGGCAAAGAACTGACCATAAGGCAATCGGCTAACCAGTTGCCCAAGAGGAACGTGAGGTTGGGAATAATGCCAGTAAGAGCCTTGGAGTGGATGAGCCAGCGGTATCCAAGCGGTCCGGGGGGTAACACACCCTCGACGCTAGGGAATTCGCGGTTGTCGATCAAGGAAATGGATTGAACGTTGAGGTACGTCCCGGTGTAAATGGTCACAACCGAGAACATGAGTATGGTGTAGAACACGAGCCCCCACTTGATACTCTCCCCTCTGCGATGGGTAGGGTCAAACAGCGCGGCAATGCATTGGAAGAACAGTACGATGACGATTCCTAGAATAAACCGAAGAAATGGAGTTAGTATCGGCAGACGGTCACGCCTAGCACGTACCATAGAGGATCGAGCCGAGGAGAACTCCGACGAAATAGACCTTCTCCTCAAAGCACTGATCGTATGGGATCTTTGGAGCATTGGGACTATCGGACCAGGGTTTGAGCTGAGAGTCCGACATGGTCCAGACACGCATGGGGAGGTTTTCTGTGGAGCGCGGATCAGAGGTGGGGATGGGGGGTTTCCAGATGAAGAACACAGCTTGATGGGAAAGGGGGGGCTACGGGTTATAAAAGCCTAATGAGCGACGAATACGAAACCAAACCTTGGAGTTTCTGTTTCAAGTGGTGGACCCCCGCGATCGCTCCCCACCGTTGCGAAACATGCAGGGTCAAGGATTTCAACAATCCTCTGGGAACTGGCGGTCCGTCTTCGAAGAGGCGCACTCCCCCGCGTACGACATGCAGTCGTACACCGTTGCGTTGCACACCGCGCAGGGTAAGGTGCTGATAGGGTCAGAATTGTGAGTATTGAACGTTGAACATTGGATGTTGTGTGTTGGTGATACTTGCCTGGTTCATTGTGGGCTTTTAACGGCGTACACCCCGAGGGTCCGATACAATCCTGAGGGTCAATCATCGCCGTGGAGCGGGCAATATATATAGTAGCCCCCGACACCTTTCTTCGACCTTCACAGGACACCCCTGGGAATCAGGAAAGTGTCGTGACGTTTTCCATGCAAGGCTGAACTCCAACCGTTCCGAGGTTCACCGTCCACACGATAGATCAGATAGACGCCAGCACCAGCAAGCCATGCAGCCATAGTCGCCAAAATCGAACACTAGTGCACAATGACAACGGATTGTAAGGCTTCGGAGTCCTGGAGAGCCTATCGCGTAGTACCCCATCGAGGCAAAAAGGTCGAAGTACAGACGGACCGGGTACTGTCCAGAGTTTGTCTGTGACCCACCCCAGGAGCGAACAGTGAGGGATGGCCGATGGGAGAGCGAGATCATCAAAAGTCCATCAGAGTCGGTCACCAAGGATGGATACAGCAGGGCGCTAAGGGGGCAACTCCTTCCTCCCCACGGCCATGTCGGCGATATTCTCGAGCAAGGTGCACTTTCCTCTCCTTGCGTTCCTTTCGACCTCCCTCCTCCTCTTCTTCGCTTACAACGGAACGGAACGCACGCACCACGGTCGGTTCCGATATCCGGACATACCCCCACCCGGTGCAAGCGATGGCGATCGGCTGCGCTACTGTAAGTGTTCTCTCTCCAGATCCAGAACTCCTCACTCACGCAAGCCCATGGAATTGCATTCGCAGCATACAAAATTAAGCATGCGGCAGAACATACCCTTCCGTCGTGGTTCACGAAACCTCTTCCGATCGCGCACCTACCGATGGAAAACACGGTCCACTACGACCTGGGGACAGACCTGGGGATCCTCGAATGGAACAACGCAACTCTCCCGGCCCCGAACCACGATGGCGTCGTCTGGCTGACAATGAAAGGTGGAGAGAGGAAACCGTTCACGTTCTCGTTATTCCACCAAATGAGATGCCTCAACATCATCCGAGAATCCCTCATGGCCCGTCGAAACCCACCACACGCGGAACCGAGCCGGCTCGCGATACACTGCATGAACTATATCAGGCAAATGGTGTTGTGCAGGGCCGACTTGACGATGGAGAGCGCCAGGCACCCTGTCGGACCGAACACGGTGGTCAGCGACGTAACTCACGTTTGCCGTGATTGGAGCGTTATTTGGGATGAAGTAGAAGGGAACGAGAGTTATCACAGGAAGTAGGGGGGGGAGTTATCGTTCGTTTGTTTCGTTGTATGACTTACCCCTGGAAGTTGCTCGGTCACTATAAATTATACGTGGATGTACTTTGTGTGGTTATACTCCAACTACAGGGTTTCAGTGTTAAAAGGGTATTTAAACATGCGACCTACCAGTGGCAAGCTTCAACACTGAATGTCGGATTGACTGGTCCACGTTCCCTTTCCCGATGACACTTGCTGGGGGTGAGTTCAACCTACTCTCCTCAAGCAGACCACGTATATACCTCTGACGATCACCTACTCGGGAAGTAGCGATAATCGTATGTACGACAGAGCTATCCTCAGGGTCAGAGGCTACCTCACGGCGTTCCAACCCGCTTCCTGTACCAGTCAACCGGCACTTCGTGATCCTTGGCGCCCCGGAATACCACCTCGCCGTTTTCGTCGTATACCAATTCAGGTATCCATCTCTGTCGCCAGCGCGCCGGGCTAAGAATCCGTAAATCAACGTTCAACGCCTGTAGCAATGGTGATCGGAAACCAAACCTGAAGCCTTGAGACGTCCCAACCGGAGGGTCCAGCTGCAACAATCCCCCTTTCTTCTGTTCTTCGAGGTAGATGATCGTGTCAACGCTGATGTTTCCGTGAAGGTCGCCACCGGACTTTTTGTAATAATGGAAGTGAGCTACTCGCCAAAACAGCTACCATCAGCGATCTAGCCTTTAGGGAGGCGATAAATGATTCTGTAGGACTTACCAAAGAATGCGTCCAAATAAGCCATGAGCATGGCATCTTCCCCAAGTTCCATGATCTTGACGAAGGCGGATTTGGGTTTGGTCGATGGCACGGAACCTGACCCAGGCGGTTCACAAGGTGCAGGGTCGGGTGCGCCTTCGCCCATATCCGTGTCCATGTCCACACCCTTTCCATCGCGGGTTTCCCCTGGTTGGCCGGCAGCATCGACATCCATTATGTCTTGTGCGAGTTGATCCACAGACCCCTCCACTCCTGCTGTTCCCCTTCCGTCCGCGGTGGGATCTGATTGGTCCGGTAGGACGTCGCCAGACGCGCCTTTCGCGTGTTCTCCCTCCATAGAGAGCCCCTTCAGACGGTTGGCGGTTTAGGGGATAGTTGAACGTCGGGTTCCCGTACTCAGAGTGGTCGGGTGGATAGTTTCAACGGCGTGCCCAGACCCCCTTTCCGGAAGTGTCAAAGTCACACTATAGGGTCGTGCTTGAGATTGAGACAGAGGCCGAGATGAAGGACCTTGGGATTCCAGGAAACCCGGCCCTCGCGCCCATACCACCACGAAGCACATCCGAGATGAACTTCGACCAACGTATTGTTTTCCTCACGGCCGTAACGTGAAGACGCCACGCGCAGGAGACCACGACCCCACGCCGTCGACCCCAAAAAATACCCGAAAAATCGATCAACTCCCCAACAGATTGCCCCGCAACCAATCTCGTCTCTCCAGAACGCCCCCCGAAATCGAATTTATAGTGGAAGAAGAGCAGAGGAAAAGATGTCTATGTTTCCCATGGCCACCGTTGCAGGTCACCTCTCGTTAGAAGATATCGCGAGCGCCGCTGCTGATCGCGACCCAAGCTACGAAACGCCCATCCTCCGATTGCTCTCGACCAGCAAAGCCAAAGGCTACGATACCGTTTGTATACCCCTGACGAACGAGAAATGGCAGGCGAGGTGGAAGGGAATGTGTTTGTCCCCAGAGGACGAAGCGGCGAAGGATGTCGGCGCTGAACGGGTTTCGGAGGCTTGGAGATCCAATCCGGCGTTTTTGAGGGAGGAAGTGAATGTTACCCGGTTAGGTGCGTGTCCTGAACCCTCAAACTGCATCTTCGTGCTCACGCTTGCTGTTGGAACGGTAGATGAGGCTGAGAATACGATTGTCATGTTATCGGATTGGCTCGAACTCGATTCCCAAGACGAATGGGTCAGGTGTGACGCGGAAACGGTACAACGGCCTGCTCGGTCACCTTGAAGTCAGACTGTCCTAATGTGGTCCTCCTAGGCACTCATGCAAGAGTTAGCATACGCTTCGTATCTGAACGTCTCGGTCGCTATCCTCCCACCACCGCGAAACCGGACCCATGTCCCTTCGTATGCTCGCGCGATCCACGCGTGCCTGGACAAGATACCTTATATGCACCTCTCCGTCCGGGTACTCGTATACGACCCTGGAGTGTTCCAACTCATGACGCCCACCCCGCGATCTACCTCGCCTTCCCCCAGCATCGGCTCCTCCTCGATTGCGAGCGGAGTCTCCGCGACGTCTTCCAAGTCTATCAGTTTCCCGCATGCGACGGAGGAAGAGTTCAATAGTACCTGGGAGATGTGGGATGTGATTAGGACCATTTGCGAGAGTAACCCTCGGTTGAGTTTAAGTAAGTTATTTGTTTGATGAGGTGTTTGGTTGCTCAAGCGGTTGGGTCAGCCCTTGATTTGAGCCCACCGCTGCCCTTGACCGCTGGTGTATTGGACAAGTGGCTCGCAGAGCCTACCAGGCAGATCTTCCTCCCTGCTTCCACGTTCATTGCAAACGCCAAGAGCTATCCTGTGTTACCAAAAGGCACGCAGTCGTTTATTCGCGATATCATGAAGGTGAGCGCATATACCCAATGCTTCGTGGCACCTTCCATGATTGAACGCTTCTCTAGTTACAACCCACGGTCATCCTTTCAGGAACTAACACCGGCCAACACAGTCGCGGTGGGGAGAAGGCGTATTCCCAATACCTCAGACACCTTGAGAAGACTAGTCCTGGGGTGCAGGTGATGGCTAAATTGGGGACCGTGGAAAACTTTGCTATTGGGTACCAAGATTATTTGCAGGCACCGCTCCAGGTTCGTGGTTAATCTCTTGGTTTTATCCGTGGACGGTGACAAGAACGGGTGTTATTGGGCTCCTGATCGTTTTTCAGCCCCTGGCGGATAACTTGCCAAGCACGACATACCAGACCTTTGAGCAGGATCCTGTCAAGTACGCCAATTACGAAGAGGCGACTTTCCGTGCTTTATTGGAATGGCCGAAAACCGACGAGCGAATGTGGGATTTCTTCCTGGAACTACAGGTTCCGCGTAGCTGATCCAACGTTCAGATTGTTGTGCGTAGCGGGTGCGGGGAGAGGTCCACTGGTAGCTCGGGCACTAAAGGCAGTATCACGAGCGAAACGAAAAGCGTTCATTCATGTTGTGGAAAAGAACCCAAACGCGTTTGTGACGTAAGTGGCTCACCTCCTCGGTGGCCGAATCGCCTCCTGGTTAGATCCTCACCTCGCCCAAGGTTACAGGAGAGGCAGAAAAAAGAATGGATGGGACAAGTTCAACTCCATTTTGGTGACATGAGGACGCTGGAGTTGCCCGAAAAGGTCGATATCCTGATAACGGAGCTTCTGGGCTCGTTTGGAGACAACGAACTAAGCCCGGAGTGCTTGGATGGGGCGGTGAGATTCTTGAAACGTGGGCATACGTATACAATGCGCCTTATTTTTTCGACTGAGCCTTGATCTAGCTGACGGGATTTCGATACCATCATCATACACCGCACACATCGCGCCTCTCTCTTCTACCAAGTTATTCAATGAAGTCCGAGGTCACGAGGGTCTGAAGAAGTCTGAGACCCCGTACGTTGTGATGTTCAACGCGGTCAACATTCTCAGCGGCGAGAGCGGGGATATAAACGCTGGATCTCGGGTCCAGGAATGCTGGGAATTTGTACACCCGATGAAAAATGTCGTGCTGAACGAACGAGGTAGGAGAATCAAGCTGCTTCCTGGTGCGTTCGAAAACTGAACAACCTCTGCCCCCTGTAGGGCTCCCTGTGACAAACAGCCACAATTCTCGGTTCGCCAACTTGGGTTTTCACATCCCTCACGCAGGGGTTCTACATGGCCTCGCGGGGTATTTCGAGGCGATTCTATACGGAAGTGTTGGGCTCAGTATTCATCCGCATAGAAAAGACCATATCTCGAAGGATATGATTAGCTGGTTTCCAATATACTTTCCGTTCAAGGTGAGTTTCCATGCCGCCGTTTTACCTGCGAACCAATCATAGCCGTCGCAGGATCCGTTGTATCTCCCGGGGAATTCAGAACTGCACGTATCAATGTGGCGACTTACGGACCAACAGCGGGTGTGGTACGAGTGGTACGCTGAGGCGTTCTTGCCGGTAATGATACCGGTTCTGGACTTGACAGTTGACCGCGCGTCAACGAGCCTCACCGCGATCTCAACGCCTATCATGCAGAGCCCCACGATTGACGCGTTGGACGTCCCATGGCCACCGGTCGTCAACAAGACGGAGACTCCACGAACTGTCGACGATTCGTCAAGGGCGGAGACGCGGCTAGTCAAAGTCGGTCAGACGGCATTACACAATCCTGGCGGAAGGAGCAGCTGGATAAGATTATGATGGACACGTGGTTCCGCTATGATCATTTCCGTGGTTCGATCAGTGTATGCATATGTTATGGCTTACATCTTAAATACACCGTGGGCTTGGGGGACAGAGGATGAGTGTGTGCTTGAACATATATTTTGTGGCTGGTGCGCGGTTGTCTCCTTTTGTTAGTGGTGATGCAGGAGCGCGCAGCGCCAGTGGGGCTAGATATTCTCGGCTCTTTGGGGGTTTGCCGAGGGATCAGGCGGAGTTTGAAATCACCGGCTGAGGAACCAGCGGTTGTGGAGTGAACTCATCCACTTCTCTCTGTTGACGACGACCACAACCCGTCTCACTTTCTACCTTCCCTTTACACTAGCCATGAAGTTCTTCGTTGCCGCTGCCACCCTCATCTCTCTCGTTCCTGCCGTTCTCGGCTTGACCATTAATACTCCGTGAGTTGGCGACAAACCCGTGTTTTTTCCTCAGTCGTCTGCCTGCTGACGCGCCATTGCCGCTACAGATCCAACGTTGTCCAGTGTCGTGAGTGGCGTGTCCGGAATCGTTTGCTTAATTCTCAACGTCTCGTCTCTGTCTTTCAGAACCAATTCTGTAAGTTGGAATTTGACCCGTCTGCACCATCACTCTTTCTCTGATATTCTCTCGTAGTCTTTCCTGGGCTGATGGAACTGCCCCTTTCTTCCTTTCCCTCATCCCTCGTGAGTGCCTTATTTAGAATCCTGTGGGTTGGGCGATCTGTCAACTGTTTCGCACTGCCAGCCGGTCAGGTTTCCGCTCCGGCTGTAAGTGACGCCTTGATGCCAAGGAGAACCCCAGTGTCGACGCCCTTGGCCTTTTAGATCAAGACGTTCCCTACCCAGCAGAGCAATCAGTTGACATGGACTGTTGACCTCGAAGCCAACACCAGCTTGTGAGTATTTTTGGATCCGGTTTCTCATGCTATTTATGGTGCTGAACCAATCCCGCCCTCCGATAGCACTATTGCCCTCAAGGATAGCACTGGTGCGACCGCCTACACTGATATCGTTACCGTCCAGGCTAGCGGCGATAGGACTTGCCTCACCGCTGGTTCCAGCAACATCAGCTCCCCTCCCAACACCGGTGTCAGCTCCCCCACCAACACTGCCACGGGAGGTTCTTCACCTGGGAGAACGTAAGCTCTTATGAACCAACGTTGGATGAGGAAGCCAATTCTAACTACTTCCTTAACAGCTCCACCAAGACCTCGAGCACATCCTCCCCCTCGAGCGGCAACAACAGCAGTGGTGCCGTTGGTCTCACGCTCAGCAGCTTCAGCGTTGCTGGTATCGTTGGTGCCATCGCTGCTTTGTTCTGAGCCGACACGGCAAAGGATATTCTATACTGGTTTGCAAAACGACTCACTCCTTGTTTTATCTCACTCCTTTCCTTGGACAAACTTGAGTTCTTTTTGGCGCCCGATATCTAATGGAACTCTTTTTCTCGCTACCTTGCCGCTTGTTGTTCTACTTTCAATACACGCGCCTCAACCCGTAGGCGACGAGTTCTATACCCGTTGTTGAATGAATCGTAACTTTGCGCTGTAGGCGAAAAAGATGTTCTCTCTTGAAAAGGCCGTCGGAACGAACCCCATCTCTTCCTCCTATGTCTCCGTAGATACCGGTTCACGCTTCGGGATAAGCTCGCGGTTTTTGTTCATCCGGTGCACCGACTCCGCCCGGGGTGAGGGTCGTGTGCTCGGGAATGGGACGCGGCCCGGTCTCAGGTCTGAATGGAGGTTGATGATGATCACGTGCGTACGTGTGGATATCGCGGGATTTGGGCTACGCTTCTTTCGTTCTTCAGTTCTGACGGTCATTGTCCAGTGACATTTGGCTGTCGAGAGCAGACTCGTCTGTCTACTTTACCACCCTACCCACTCTCTAGTCTCGGATTTACGACCCATGTCAGCTCAAGAACCTGTGATTGCCGTCTCCAACGAAACCACTGAATCCGACCGTGTCGATTTCTCCACACTCCCACCACCGGAGCACACAGCGGTGAAGGATGTCTCTCCAACTGTGGATTCCTCGCCGGCCGAACCTGTGACCGGGCTGCCAACAGAGTCTACTCAAGCCACCTCTAACGATACCATGTTCATTCCACCGAAGCATGACACGAATATACCAGACTCTACGCCAACGAATCCCAACGGCTCCGTCAGTGGATCCGGACCTACGCCTTATGTGAGTGTCGTGACGTTGAACCTTTGAACTTTTCTCTTTTCTTTCTCCGTTCCGGGTTGAGGGGCATTGCTGTATCTGCGTCAGTTTAACACGGTCTTTACGTGATAAGCCCGATTGGTGCCACCCGTGGTCTTTTCATTTATTGCCGCCCCCTTCCGAATGTGTTGGGCTGTACGTTTTCTGACGTTCGTGGTCGGGTCTGTTGGCAGGTTAATGAACCAGACTACGCAGCAGTCCAAGTTGAAATTCGGAAGGCTGATGACGCCAGTGAGGCTGTCGAGGATAAGGCACCGATCAAGCATGAAGTCAACGGTGATGTCGAGGGTACCACCTCCGGTGGTGTGTTTGAGGGAACGGATTTGGACCTCGCGGATCAGACCCTCGTGGGGGATTTGTCCCAGGATGCGGATGCTTCTGTGGTCCAGGAAATCGCTGTAAGTGTTCTTCCAATTTAAGGTTTTATCTACGCCCTCTCGTCTGTTTCGGTCTCAAAGCGTTGCCTCTTTTTTTTTTTTTTTGGCTCCGTGTTTTTCTGGGCGATCGACTGGGTCCGCGTGCTCATTCCGATCTTCCCTTGTTCCCGCGTAACAGGACGTTCCCTTCAAGAAGATTGTGGTTGAGGAGGATGAAGGCGACGCCGTTCCCGGTGTTACTCCTGTTCATGTCGAGCCCGAGTCGGGCGATGCGGAACCTCCAACTGTCGAGCCTGTTGAGGTCGACGCAATTTCAGATTTCAAGGATGCCGAACCAGTGGTATGTTATGGGGTTGGGTCCCTCCTCACACCACCGTCTCATGCCACCGATTCACTCTCACTTCAGGTCGATCTCAAGAAGGATGAACCCGTTCCTTCGGAAGGTTTGATATACTTTTTACCTGGTGGGGCGACGTCACTCACGCCTCGCAGAGCCTGTGGTGGGACAAGATGAAGTGCCTGAGGGTGTCCTTGTTCCCGCTCTCACATCGGATGAACCCGTTGTGAGGCCCGCCGAGTCGAAGCCCACAGAGCTAGCAGACGATGTTCCCCCCGTCGGTGGGGACACCTTTTCTAGGGAGCCGGAACCAACTCCTGCCGAGCCAGTCATTGCTGGCCTTGATGCGGCCAAGGAAGTTGAACCACATGCAGCAGAGTTGGAGGTTGCTCCTGATTCTATCGAGACCGTCACCGTGGTACCTGGCATTGCACTTTGCGTGCTTGTTCGTGACTTACCAGCCCCTGCAGACCGAGGAAGATCACGAGAATGCATTTCAAGAGTCAGCCGACGCCGAAAGACTCGTGGCTGTGCTCGACCCCACCCCGGCAGTTCAGCTCAAGGTGCGAGTCGGGTTCCTAGTGCCTTATTAGATTGGGTTGTTCATCAGCACCCTCCGACAGGACGAGGAGAACGCCCCTCCTGTGACCAAATCCGCCCCCGAGCCCGTGGTTGAGGATCCCGTGATCGAGGACTTGACCGAAGTTAAGAAGGTTGAGGAACGTGGGGCTGAACTCGAGGTCGCTCCTGTTGTTGTGACTTCCAAAGTCGAGGTGGGTACCACTCCAATCGTGTCTGGGAACTAGTACCTAAAGCACCTGGTCGCGCCACCCCAGGAGGAGCCTGCTGAGGATCCTGTCGTCGAAGTCACGGAGGTTCCACCAGTTCCCAAGGAGGATGCTCCATCACCTACAATTAACGGGCACGGTCGTCTTGGCGAGGAATTGGTTGAGTCTGTTGAAGAGGAACTACCAGAAGCTGCAGTTCAAGAGGTGTGTCGTGGAGGTACGGCAACACGTTTGTCGCGGCTGACCATGTACCAGGAACCGACCCAGAGCACCCCTGAGGTAACTGCTCCTGGTGATGTTGAATCGAAGGTTGGGGAGCCTCATACTGCAAAGGGTGAGGTCGAAACGCTTATTGAGTCAAAGGAAACCCCTCCAGTACGAGGTATGACCGAGATGGGATCTCCTTTACAGTACGCAGACTAAGTCATCGGTTAGGCGAGGTTTTCCCCAAGGTTGAAATCGTTCTTCCTACGACTGGGGCTGTTGAACCCGAGACGGTCCAGGAAGACGAGGTCGCTGAGAATACCCCAGCAGTCGACTCTGTTGAGGGCGCCACCCCTGCTGTTCCACAGCCTCAAAAGGAGGCGGAAGAACCTGCACCAGTTGAAGAACCGGGACCGTCTCCCGGGGTTATTGAACAAGAGGTTCCCGCTCCTGCTGTATCTGAGCCTACCGTCGAGCAAGCAGTCGAGGAAGAAACCGCTTCAGGTGTTCTCGAAGCCGAAGTCCCCACCCCCGAACCTGCTTTGGATATTGTTCCTCCCGTCGAGTCCCAGCTGGTGAATGAACCTCAAGAACCTGGGCTTGTCCCCCCAGCCGTTCCTACTGAGGAGAAACACTCTACTGACGAGGCTACCCCTGCGATTTCCGAACCCATCGAGGCTACACAGGACTTGCCAACCTCGGATGTTCCCCAAGAGGAATCAAACGAGATCGAACATTCTCAGTCTCCGTGGACACCATCGTACAGTATCAGCTCCCAGGGCGGTGGATTGGATAACGCTGCGCCTGTGGATGAAGAGGCCGTTGAATCTACGACTGCTCCTGAACCACCTGTGGAGGAACCGATTGCCGAATCCGCACCCGCACCTGAGATCGTGACTCTCGCTGAAGTCCGTGGTTTCATTGCCCCAGTTTCCCTCGTCCGGGACTCACCGGCTTTTGTTTAGGAACCAACCGTTCCCGAATCGGAGGCCAACCCTGACGAGCTTCAGAGCTCCCCTGTCATCAAACCTTACAGCCCCCGCCTCGAGTCTCAGGCCATACCAGAGAGTGAACCAGAGCCGGGCCAAACTGAGCTCGAGGACGTCTCGACTACCATTGAGGAGGCAGAACCTAAGCTTGCTGTAAACGAATGGGCGGAAGAGTCGATTCCTCGGATTGTGTCGTCTGCTGAGGTTTGTGGCCGATTCCCTGAACTTTTTTCGTGCTGATTGGCCACAGGAACCCACAACGGTCGAAGCGGAGGTGATCTCTGATGGGGTTCCCAAGTCCCCTTCGCGGACACCATCCTACACCATCACAGTTCAAGGTACCAGCCCTCGCTTTGAGTCTCAGGGTGTCTTGAAGGACGACTCGGAACTCGTCCCGTCTGAGACTCTTGTTTCTGGTGACGTTCCAAACACGACCGAGGATACGGAGCCAACGCTCTCTCCCGCTGAACCCGCGGCGGCCATGGAGGTCTCTGAACCGACAGTGGATGAGGATTCTAAACCCGCCGTTGACGCGCCTTCGGAGGAACCTTTGGGTGTTCTCGATCCCTCGCTGGGTCAGGCTCGTCTCGCTCAATCAGAAGGGGTTGAAATGGAGAGGTCCAAGTCTCCGTGGACCCCCTCGTACACCGTCACCACTCTGCCAGGTTCCGGCTCCACCCCACGTGTCGACTCGAAGCCTGAGCTGGATGAGACACCAGCCGTCGAAACCGAGGTTGAAGTACCACCAGTAGAGGAGGTCAAAGTTGTGGAGACCCCCAAGATCATCACACCTCCAGATGAGGAGCTTCCAGGACCTGCCGCTGCCACGGAGACTCCTTGGGCTCAGTCCTACTCAGTTACCTCTCAACCAGGCAGCCCCTGCGTCTCACCAAAGGCAGAGTTGGAGGAATTAGGGCTTGAGCCACAGCCTGTTGAACCCGCCCAAGAAACACCCGCGCCAATCGCTGAGCTCGCCAACGTGCCCAAGACCGTCGTCACTCCCGCCGTCGAGGACGAGGATGAACACGCTGCCGAACCCGTTCTAGAGGAAGAGTCGCGGTCCACCTGGACTCAGTCGTACTCTGTCACCTCTCAACCTGGCAGCCCTCGTGTCTCTCCAAAACAAGTCTCCGAAGAGATCCCAGAAGTGGAGGTAAACCCATCATGGACTCAATCTTACTCTGTCACTTCACAACCCGGAAGCCCCCGAGCCCTGCCAAAGGAGGACTTACCAGAACCGGCTGCCGATCCTATCGCTGCTGCTGACGAGCCGACAATGGCTGTGACTCCCCCCATTGAGGAGGCTACGCCTGCTCCAGCTGAGGCTGAGGGTCCTGAACGGTCGAAGTCTCCTTGGACCCCCTCATACTCCGACACTACCCTGGAAGGTCAGACCGAACAGGCACCTCCCCAAAATGCTGAACCAGGACCAGAAGTCACGCCGATCCCCGAGACATCCGTTGAGGAAGCTCCCGGGCCAACTACAGAGGTCGACGCTCCAGTTACGGAAACCCCTTCCTCCGAACCTCTCGTTGTCGAGGGTGAACAGCTAGAGCGGCCGAAGTCGCCTTGGACTCCATCATATTCTGTCACCACACTCCCAGGTTCCGCGCCTGTCAAGGAGCCTGAACTTGGTTCCACCGCGGTTAGGCCACCGGTTGATGTTGAAGCGCCAGCCCCCGAACCGGTCGGAGCCATGAAAGCAGAAGAGAGCGGAACGACATCCGATGTCTTTGAAGTTCATGAGGCTGTTTCTCAACTTGTTGTCCACGATGAACCTCGAACTGACATGAAGATACCTAAACCAGCCCTTCTCCAATTTGACCCTGTGAGTCACGCCCGGCTTTGACAAGCGATTTCTTCCGTTCTGACAGTCGTGTCCAGCCCAAACCAGATGTTACCGCTGAAGTTGAGGAGAAGTCCTCCTGGACTCCTTCGTACTCGGTCACGCAACTTCCCGGGGCAACCCCGATGGTGGGGTCAAAGGAAGAGCCCCCGGCTCCCCAGGATGTCCCTACCGCGGACGGGCCCGCCGTAAAGGAGGTCGAATCTACTTCACTGTCAGGTCCTGCCATCGATGACACCACGTTGGAGGCAAAGAAGGGTGATGGACCCCATTACTTCCCCGAAGTGCCTGAGTCCTTGGACGAGGCCCCAGAGAGGTAAGCTAATCTCCTTATTTTCGTAGTCTCGCTTTTTGTGCTCACGCGGAACAACTCAGGCCGAAGTTGGACCTGCTCACATCAGTCGAACCCTCCAGCGTTTCGAAGGTCTCCCCTCGTGGGCGACACGAATCCTCAACATCGTCCCGATTGTTCCCTGGCGCATGGTTCTCGTCACCGAAATCACCTGGAGATGAGGGCCGCACGTCGATGGATGAAGCCGCTGGGGAGTTTATCCTCTCAAGGTCTTCTGTGGCCCCTAACGAGCCTGCCGTAGCGGAGGCTCCGGAAGATTTACCGGCCTCGCCCATCACCCCAGCTACACCGACGACGAAGAAAGACAAGAAGTGGAGGGCGTGCATGATTATGTGAAAGCCCCTTGGAACGCTTGCTATTCTCGACCTCCGCCACACACTAGTCTTGAATCTTGAAGGGAGGATCAGTTTGCTCTCTGTCTTGGTATATATGGATTTATCACAACCGTCAATATGCATTCACCCCTCACACACCTTTCCCCACCTCAACGACTCATATTTTAATCTTCACTCCGAGTTAACCACAGCTCACGCCCTCATGTACATGTTCATCCCTTCGAAGTTTGTCTCTTTTTTGAGAAAGGCTCCTTAGTTCTTTGTACATCTAATGAACACGCTTGAATAAGGCCTTGGGTTCAGATATAACGTTATTAAGTTACAGAATAAGCCATAGGGCCGGCAAGCGGCAGAGCCCACGACCGACTTACAATCCGGTCGGTTTCATCTTCTTTGACTCCCTCATTCACACTACTCACAAATCTTCTGCTCCGTTCCCCTTGTGTCCTCCCCTCGCATTCCGTCCTTTTTTTTTTGCTCCCTGCACCTCAATCTCACTCCTACGTTTCACGGTGATCTTCCACTTCAGCGGCATGTGACGAGTGAATTCATTCCTTAGTTTTTCTGACCGCTGTTGGGTGATCTGCCAGTTGTCAAAGATCCCAAAGGTGTCCCGGTCATTTGGTTAAGGAAATCACCCTTGAGCGCATCACATATGTTGCCTCAGTCCCAGCACAGCCTGCGAGATTAACCACCGCTCAATCTGTGCCTTGCAGGCAGTCGTAGAAAACCCAGGCTTGAGTCTCTCTTTGCCTTCGCACTGAGATTTTGCTCCCCTTCGCTCACGACGAAGCATGCGGCCGGCACAAGTGAGAGGGTGGGTGGAGAGGACCCATTACCACCCATTGATCTGACTGTTTCCCTGCACTACACTCCAGTTGTCTGCCCCGGTTTTTTCTTCCTTTGCTACACACACATGAACCCGAACCCAACGGTAGGTGTGAACCATCAAATTCGAACTAGACCGAAATTGGATCGTAGGTAGAAACGATTTCAAATTTGCAAGAAATTAAAGTCGATGTGCCAAAAGTTGATCGGACAAAAACAAGACCCCCTCCCTTCGGTCGTGGGGATTACTAAGTCAACCTGAGGGTCAACTCGAATCCCAGTAGGGTGGTCGCCTCATGTATGTTCCCCATGGGGAAGGGGGCACGGCCGCTGGCGGGGATCCGCGCCTCGAATGTGGGACCGTCACCATGGGGTGAATAGTTCACTGGAAATATCGCTGAAGACCGCTACTCCCTCACCGATTGCCAACAGATGACCACGGCTCGGATTGTTATACCTCCGTCCGGCAACTTATCCAAAACGCCCAACCGGAATTCGAAGCCGGAGGGAGTCTAACCCTCCTCATGTTACGCATTGGCCTGGGTAAATTTACCCCCCGTTATGAGCCTCCCTCGCTTGTTTGAATACCGCGCGCCTCGAGTTGAGCTTCTTTTGGCGCACTGTCGCTCCGTTCCCCTCGGGGGCCATGCCGGTCATGGATTGCAGTACTCACCGTCCCGAGACCTATATTCATCTCCCCTTCACCCTCCTCCCCTCCTCCCCTTCACCTCTAACCCCCCCCACCCGGGTTGATCCCGCTCACCGACGAAATCCTCCCTCCCCTGTACACATCTGGACCATGTCACTTGACGATCTACAGCTACGGGCCAACCACCCTCGCGATTCAGGATCCAAACCCCTTTTTTACCATATGGAGAAGGATGGATTTGCAGGATTTCTCCTCGGCGCGATACTCTACGGTACGCGTGAGCTTTCCCCATCTACGCGCCCGTTAGCCGGTGCTCACTTTTTCCTTTGTCCATTCTTTCTAGGGGTCCTCATCGTGCTGTTCTTCCAATGTATGGCTACGTTACTTAGCCCCGCCCATCGCAGAGGGGAGGGTATCAAGTGGGGTCTCGTCACCTACACTGTGGTCATGTTCTCGTTTGTGACCGTGTACACCGCGATGAACCTCCACATTCAATCTCTCGCTTTCATCGATAACCGCAGCTTCACCTATCTTGGCGTACCGTTTGGACCGCTTGGATGGCAATCGACCATTCGACGGACGGTGATCGGTATGTTCCCCACTGTCATGTTCGTCTTGAACTATTGGTTAGCCGATGGTCTCCTGGTCGGTTCTTTATTTGATGCCGCATCCGCCCGCCCAGTACCTAACGTCGTCCACTCTAGCTCTATCGTTGCTACATCATCTACGCCAAGAATGCCTGGGTCATCGTCGTCCCCTGCCTCCTGTACCTTGCCTCATGGGGTACGCATTTGACCTCTCCACAAACTGATGGCGATGATCCAGGCTAACGTCGCCAATGTAGTGATGGGTATTATGATGCTGACCTACCAGGGCGTGGGTTTCGCTGTCGGGTCGCCTCTTTTCCCCACCTACGGGATTCCATACCTTTCGATTTCGGTTTCGCTCAACGCCCTCCTCACCCTCTTGATCGTCATCCGGCTTGTCCTGCACAGCAGGGACATTCGTGCTACACTGGGGGCTCCAGGCGGATTCAGTGGACTGTATAGGACCCTCGCCACAATGCTCATCGAGTCTTCTGCGCTTTACACCGTGAGTTCGCTGTTGGTGATCGGGCCTATGGCTGCCAACGACCTGGCCGTGAATATATTCTACCCGGTGCTCGCTGAGACTCAGGTTCGTGTTCTCCCATGATCGTGACTCCAGAACGGGTCGTCTAACATGAAGGCGGATCTGACAGGTGATCGCTCCACTACTCATCATCCAACGCGTCGCCAACAAGAGCGCGGTGACAGGCAGTACCGTCGTTTCTGAGAACATCGGTTCATTCCGCGTTAGGAGCCGAGGGGAATCAAGGGGTGGTGGTGGTGCAACTCCTGGTGGGTATCCCACGAGTTCAGTGAACAAATATGGAGAGATCTCTGGTGAGCTCAGGGTTGGGGTTAAGACTGAGGCCACAATAGATTCCCATCGGAGTAGTGAGGTGTAAGGGTCTTCAAATAATTTATTGCTTTCTGCAGTTACCCTTTCACTCTTGACTTGGGCATTTTTTTATTGTGTCCTTCATCCTTTGACCTGTGGTTTTCTGTTTTATTTATTCTCATGTCATCACACCACCACCTGTCTTCATGTTGCTTTCCTGTTTATGTATATCAATGTGGTCATGTATGCATTCTCCCAAGTTTGTTCTCCTGGCAAGGGTCAAGGGTGGAATTCAATGTATATACTAAATGTTAACCATCCCCAAGATGATGGATCCCTCAAATGTGTGGGGATTCAACAACCACAGATGAGACTCAGGAGAGGAAGGATATTGAACTTTGTTTGTAACCTGGGTTTTCTAGTAACTATAGTATGAACTAGATGACCATTTTTCATTTGTATGTGTTTGTACTGATCATACCAGTACATACACAGGCTATGTATCTAGATTGGTGTAGACTAATTTGGGGGGTCAGAGGGAGGTTGGTGAATGAGCCTACTCTGTGAATTGGTTTTGTTGAGATGCGCCCATGCTGTGATATGTGTGATCCATGGTTTCAGACATAGGGCCAGCAAGTGGCAGAACCTGTCATGATTTTCGCCGGTTTTCTACCTTTTTCACCTTTTCCTCCTAAGTCCCAAGCGCCCACTCATTCAACTTTGCTCAACCATGACATGTTTCCACACTCCTTATCTTATCTTATCTCATGTCCCTTTTTTCTTTATCTTATCTCTTATCTTCCTTCAGTCATTTCGGTCAAGAAGGTGATCATGCAGTCATCTTGAATTACTCAGGCTAGAGACTTTTGGCCCATGGAGGAAAACATACAGGGGACTATCTACTTCAGAGCAATGTCCAACTCCTCCCCTACCAAGGAGTCCACCCAAGTTGTCACCATGGAGTTGATACTCTCCTGGGCACTCTCCCAGGTCAACTCTGGGTCCAGCTCAATCCTCTCCAACAACATACCCTCTGGCTTGGGGGACCCTATGATATGAGACCCCAGGGTAATAGGAGTCTCCAAAACATCAACCTCCCCTTCTGCATCCTTGTCAGGG
>Ga0307516_10003483_pt1 | contig 20142 bp, 17 predicted proteins | sample 19_EM_MG_FD_203310 | JGI IMG/M metagenome (GOLD analysis project Ga0307516, IMG submission 203310) | Populus trichocarpa ectomycorrhiza microbial communities from riparian zone in the Pacific Northwest, United States - 19_EM | ecosystem: Host-associated > Plants > Roots > Unclassified | place...
ATAAGATGAGTCGAGAGCGATCGGGTCGGAGCAATGAGTAAAAGAGATGTGGTCATGGTTCAGAGTAAGTAAAATTGTAACATTGACAGTAAGCCATGATGATAATACTCAGTACTTTGTGACTCACAATTGCATCTCCAGCTGCAGAACAAATGCTTCAACCTTCTATAAGTGAGTATTGGGCTTCTTGACATCAAATGATGGACCAAATAGTTCCATGCTGCTGAAGGCATTGTAGGTGTGCAGCTCTTTAGGGCGGGTGACAATTCATATCTTGCAACCCATCAATGGTTTGATGACTGTACTGAATCTATCGGCATCAATATGCCAACTGTGCATACACCCTGCTGTTGCCACGATAGCCCAGGTCAGATCAGATGTGGGGTATGGATCCGGATTCTTGCACCAGGCCAAGCCTTTCATTGCATTCCAAGCGATAGACTTGCTCACGACAGAAAATGTTGATTTTGTTAGAAGTCACATGACTGTGTGAACAAGTGTGGCAGCAACTTGACATGATCAAATAACCTCAGCAATGGAAGAGGGAAAATGTTGACACAAGCTGGAATTGAACCAGCGACACTCAGTTCTCTAGACTGGTGCTCTAACCAACTAAGCTATTGTGCTGTTGGCAGAGTATGAGTTGTTAAGTCATATCACTATGAGGGTGGTTAGTCACTCAACTGGTGCAACTTCATATTGTACTGAAGATGATTAGTCTTAGCACTAGAAGTGTATAACCAGGATTCAATTGCTCATACAACACATCCAACAGATTTGAGAATGGAAATCAGAAGATCAAGAGCATTGAGAGACTTGCCATCATCAAGGCACGATGCCTTGATAAGTTCGGCCACAGTTCCCAGTGTATAGCGCACATCCGGATCGCTCTTAACAGATATGGAAAGATCTGCAATACATTCAGATTACTTGAGAGCAGCTGGGTGCAGCTTACTATTACTCACCATGTATGGTAACAATTCTATTCAGTAACTCGCCTGGATTAAGGCTGCTAAAAGTGACATCATCAAACTCGAACTTGTGGCCTGGTGCACCAGTACATCTCGTAGAGCCGTTGGTTCGTATTTGGGCTTCTCAGTCCAGCCCGCTTGCACATCAGGATGGCTTTCTGGTGCATAAGCTCAGCGGGGGTTAGAAGGACGACGATATTGTCGTTCTCCTTCATCGTTTCGGAGGAAGAATCTTCCTTTCTTCGTTTCCCTTTATCCACGCGAAGTAGCCCTTCAACTGTATGAACAGCTTCATTGGCTGATGATTCTCGTACTATTTCAAGTTGTTGGGTATGGCGCTGCAATGCGCTCCATCTCTTACTACTTGAATCACTTGCAGGCGAGGCTCTCGCCTTCGAGTGCCTACTGGATTCACTTCCAGATGATTCTCTGTTATTTCTTGAAGAGTAGTTGTCGGATTTGAGGAATACACAACTTTGATGTGTAGTCACATTGGTTGAATGGGTGGAAGATGGTCCTCCTACTGGCTCCCTCACTCATATGATTTCTCGGTCGAGCGTTTGGAAAGGTTCAAGGTTCACTCTCACTTGCTTGGTCTTCGACGTACCCATCATTGTTCTCAACCTCCAGTTTTGAGGTGAGGTCTTCATCTCCCCTGGTCTGTGATGGCCACCTGAGTCCGGAGTCGGCATTACCAGTGAATACTCGCCTGGTAACCGTTGTCTTCCTTTCAGGTGCGCGGTGATAGTATGCCCTGGAGAAAATTCTCCAGGGTCCAACAATTTAGGTTCCATTAAGGTTTTGGTTGAAGGGGCCATAAGGCTGTGGCTAAGGGTTGTGACGTGGCACGATGATCGCGTTGTCCGTCTTGCTCCATGCAGTAGAGTACTTTCGAGAATTGAAAGCTCAAAAAAATGTAACGGTTCACGTTATGCTTGAGAGTCAATCTTACTCGTCACACACAACAGAGCTTGAACGATGTATATCAAAAGCACTGTATGTATGACAAGAGAAAGAACTCAAGATTATGTAATAGTCTGTAGTAAGTAATAGTCCAAGACAACATGTAAACAGTATGACATGAAGCAAGTCCATAACACCAAAGCTGCAGAGACTACAGTCAAGTGGAACAAAAATATGAAAGTTGACAGCTTACCTTGAGAATCCCCTTCTTACCTCCTGGGCAGAGCAGTGAATCACTGATAAGGATACAGAGCGGGGATGCAGCTAAGGATATCAGAAGGGGTAGTCTCAGACTCTTTAAATCTGGATGCCCTTTTTTCTATAGGCCGAAATGGACATCATTTAACTTTGGCTCTCTCCTGGTGACAACAGTCTGTGATTTTCAATACTGAAGTGTGGAGGTGCACACCTTCACAGGTCCTCCTCCAGGTCCTTGACTGTTTTTGGGAAATCAAGGTTCCCCTAGATGATATATCAGCTGAGGACTGCGAGTCTCAATGGGAGGGGGAACTTGCCTTGAAAAGATAACCCAGATAGAATGATGCTTTTTCAAAAGATGAGAGAATAGTGAATCCTTTCTTCTTGGTGTTTGCAGCACATAAGCTCATGTACCTCTGTACAATGACATCCAGAACATTCAAATCAGGAGGAGAAGCTGTGTCCACATCCTGTATCAGTAAGTTAGTCTATGATATCAAAGTTGGCCAAGCTTCAAGTTCAGGAAAGGGCTAGCAGATCATAACAATATCATCAAAAGGTGTGGACAGCAATAGAAGTTTGCTCACAAAATCAGCCAGAACACACGTAGTTTAGAATTCCCCATGTGCATGGATTCCACTTGCTGCAATCTCCAAATGCTAATGTTGATCAAATGATACCAAAGGAGGATCATCATGTAATTCTTGAAATCTGACTTCGGCAGTTGCCCACGAGACTTCCCATCATTCAGGATGGCTTTGAGGAGATGCATGATACCAGAAAAAAGTTCTTCACTATTCATATGGTTAATGAAAGCCTGGAGTGTAAAAGAATGGTCAACACTGTGGTAGAAACTGAGGATGCTCATAGAAAAGAGAGAAGACTCACCTCAGCAATTTGACCACCAGTACAGATATCATTCAACTTCTCTGGCGTTTTGTAGATGTTAGACAACCATGGCAAGGATTGGAATGCTGAACATGTTTCTTGGACCGACATTTGAGTGATGAGAGCCTGAGGCAAAGGGGATTACAATCTAAAAGTTATTCAGGTTACAAAATCATGGGATGTAGATCAGCAAGACAACACAAAGTCTAAGTCTCTAAGGAGTATGAGCGACACCAAGTCTAGCTTATATCCTTGCTGATGATGAAAAGGGAACTGGTACGCACCTGTGGTTGAAGACAACGCATGGGAGGGGTAGTGAGCTGAAGGCGGCAGTGGGTGGTCTTCCCACATCAAAAAGAGGACCATGCATAAATTAATTAAAACTCACCTCAATTTCAAATGAGGGCGGGGGAGGGAGGACAAATGACAGGTGTTGTGCAAGAATTGTAAGATAGTTAGATACATGTGTGCGAGAATGTAAGATACATAACATGTGACATGCATAGAATTTGGAGGTCACCTGCCCACGCTGTGGGCAAAGCTATTGCCAAATGCACACAAATAACCTACCTCATGCTCGCTGGTGAACACTGTGGCTGCTGACATACCCTATCCGCCCTGCCATGGTACGTCCCTCACATAACCTTGGTATCCTACTGACCATGTTATTATATTTACAGCATGCGCTCCACCACCTACCCCCACTATTACCCCACCACCACTTGTCGATGGCGATGATGCGACATGTATCTACTGGACTGCCCAGGGGTTAGACTTCACATCGCCCCTTGGTCACGAACGAATATAGACTTGGTGTTTGTTTGTTTGTGGACCAATTAGACTTTGCGTCATTGGTGTGCATTCAGCCAGACTCAAACCTATCAGGCCCTCGATGCGTATCTACCAGACTGCCCAGGGGTTAGACTTCGCATTGCCCCTTGGTCACGAATGAACATAGACTTAGCACCTGTTCATTTGTGGACTGATTAGACTCTGCGTCATTGGTGCACTCAGCCAGACTGCCATTCCCAAGTTTATCCCCACTCCTACTCCTTCTATTGCCACTGTCATTGTGCACATTGAGGAATCCAGGATTAATCTACATATAGGGATATGTGAATATTCCTCTCTCCTCTTAATCTCTTCACTCAAAAGGTTCTGCAACATCCAGCGGTATCAACTTCAGCACAGGCCTGTCTCATGTCATATACATAATGGATTGCCTGGGGTTAGACTTGGTGTCACCCTCTCACTACAAAAGAATATAGACTTGGCATCTGTTCATTTGTGGACTGATTAGACTCAGTGTCATCGGTCAGACCAACCAGTATAGCCTGTACTGCCAGCCATTTATTGTCATTCTAAGCCATTGTCAGTTCTCTTCTCACTATTTTCCTTGTATTCAACTGAGTCATTCTATAGGCACTTAAATTGCTGTGGCGTCTCTATCACCTGTCCCACATCTCATCAAAGACCTGTGAGTATTTCCATTTTTCTGTCCAAACCATTGTATATCACACCCCTCATTTGCACCCGAAACACTTCTCCTTCCACAACATACAAATAGATCTTGCTGAGACGATATTGAAGCTTGTTGTCAAGGAGATCGTCGCCCCTGAGAAGCATGAGTATCTGATTATTGTTGTCAATTTGGATGATGCATGCTGTAGTCTTATTGTTGTGAAAGAAGCTGTCCCTCATACTTCATTAAACAATAAGCCCCCTTCATCATCTATTTAATCCTCTGAACTACTACTAATCCTGAACAGATTTCCCCCGAGGCACTGCAATGAACAGACGGCGTGCAAGCTCCTTATTCAGCAATCCCGAATCTAAATGCCAGGACCTTTCCCTCAATATTGTCATTGATGATGCCCATGATCTCTTGCTCAATGGACCGTTGTCACTATTGACACCCCTGGAAGAGTCCCCAGAAGATTCACCAGGTGAGGTGCCAAGCAATGTACCCAGCTCTAAATGGCATCGGTGGATGGAAGATGGATGGCTGCTGCTGGATGAAGATGAAGATGATTTGTGCGGACTAATGTGGAATAGTAAGTGTATTAAGTTGAAGATAAAACTCAAGGGTATACTAACTCTCTCAAATTTTCACATCACAGAACAGGGCTGCCTGTTATGACTCAGTTGCCCAAGCAGCTGACAAAGACCATCCACAGAATCAATGATAATATTATAAGGGACTGGATGTCCAAAGATGCCACTGATCCTCTGTTACCATATTTTCTTGCTAATGGCAACACTTTCTATTATAATTTGTTTATGCCAGCGATGATGGAGGAAGTGAAGGCTGAACAGAGAGGGAAAATTCAATAAAGCAATGCAAAGAAGCTTCAGGAAACTATAGATGTGGGTACAATTGGATTGGTTAGAAAACATGCATACAATTATTGACAAAATTTTTGCAGAATGACCCAACCAATGCATGCAAGGAACAAGTCTTAGCAATGCTCATGGTAACAGTTACAACAAGGACATCGGACAATGCTTGCAAGATGATCGCACAGACTCTCAAAAAGTCAAAGCAGATTTTTGAACAGTTGAGGAATGCAAAACAAACAGGGGAAATGTCTAGGAAGAAAGCTGTGTGGATTGGAGTAATGAGGTATGTCGTCTCACATACGCGTTGCCAACGCCTCATGAGAATTGCAGGGAGAGTGAGGAACAAGTCAAGGAATGGTTGGGTAAAAGCATGGTAGAGACGGAGCAACAGGTGCAGACAGGCATTGAATCTGGGGCATTGAAAGAAGATGGGTACATCCGTGTCAACAAGCTGATGAACCACATATGTGCACCAAAACCTGGGGAACTTCAATACCATTCCATTATTCTGTGGACAAAGGAATCAGCGGATGATAGGGTCAAAACATGGGACAAGGTGGTACGTCCAACTTCAGATTCCAATCCTACATGGTCAGAGAACTTATGTCAATATATATATATATAGTTTGGAGGTGTGGTCTATGGTTTGGACAAACTGGACAGCAAGTTTTCAATTGAGAATGCTGCAGTCAAAGAAGAAATGTGGGCTATGCAAATTATTCTTGAGTATGCCCTCCTCTACCATCAATCAATTTTGTTGATGTTGGCTTTGAATTTCAGGACTGGTTCGTCAAACTCCATTCCTAGAGATCAGATTAAACAAGGAGGGGTCATGGTCAAAGGAACAGGTCCACAAGCTGTGTTTAGACAGCCATATAATGCTCAGGTTAAGCTGATCATTCAGTTTTTTTGAAATGTTATCAAGATATCCTTTTAGATCCATATTCCATCTACGAAATCTGAGAACCCAACTGAAAGAACTGTGGAGAAGGTTGAGACTTCAAAGCAATTGCGGGTTGGGATGAAGACTACTGCTCCATGTAAGAAAGTAATGCCACTATTTGATAACATGACTGATTTCAACGGTTGGGCTATAGTGATTCAGGCCCGCTCTCATCAATTTCTGGCAGGTTTTCTTCCGCCATTTGCTGAAAAGCAATTTGTGGGTATTGGAATAAATATCCTATTGTTTGTACTGAATCAAGAGTAATATTAAGGTTCTTTCAAGACAATCTCTGTCTCTAAGAAACATCCTTGGATACCCAAACCTCTCATCATTCAGGACATTTGCATACTGTGCATCTTCTCATGTTGACAGGGATGATTCGGCCACTAGTGGGTTTGTAATGAAGCGGCCTCCCAATGTGAGTATTGAGTTTTACAATTCTCAGATGATGAACAGGTGTATGATATCAGGTCAAGCGCCATGAGTCCAATTTTGTTTATGCATTGCATGGCCTGGTTATTGAATTAGCAGACCAAGCTTACTGGTTCTGGAATGCTCCGGACGATGCCTATGGGAGCACTCTCAATGACCTTGCGCTGAGACATCCTCGATCATACCGCAGCTATGTTACATTAGAGAGGGCAAACACCAGAGGACAGTGGACATGGGTGCTGGTTATGCCACACATAGTTGTAGCCACGAATCTGAACAAGGAAGCTGACAATTGACCCTACATAGCGTAAACCTGCGGAATATTGTTACTTTGTAATTTCCTGTGTTTTTCTCAGAATATGTCACGACAACCTATCATCATGTCAGGCATAGCTTCCCCTACTTTTTGCGAGAGGCTCATGAGAGTATCTTGAATAAACTTGGTGTCATTAGTGCAGACTTGCCCACAGATTCCCCAACTCCCAGCTGTCAAAATATGTTGACAAATCAAGCTTCAATGTTTGAGGCTCTCCTATCTAGTCCACATCAAGTAAGTTTCTTCATCTGTTAGACCTTCGCCTGCTTGATCTGCTTTATTCTCAGAAGCAGTAAACTTGAACTCTTATTGCTCTGGATTTTTAACACTGGGTATTTTGTATTTGTTACCTGCCCAACTTATTGTTTTGCTATGAATGTGTCTGATACTGAGATGAAAGGGATTGGAATGCCTATCTTGATGAGGGCCCCATGGGCTTCATGAGAATCAGCCCTCTGTCATCTATCATTGTTTTTGCATCAGTGAGCCCCTCTTTTGCTGCTCATCTATTGTTATGAATCATTTACAAATTACACATCACTCCTGAAATAACTCACTGAAGCTTGTCTGTTGTCACAGCTTTCTCAGGCTATAATGAGTCCTACCCCTTCAAATGCTCCAGCCATCACCATCCCTGTCAATGAACTTTGGATAGTATGCCACCTATGCGATGGATTTGCCACCGGCTTGGTCTCAAGCTTGCATCTGTGGACACATATTCTTGGTACCACAGGCTTATACTTTCCACAAGTGCAGCTGTCTGAAGTCGAAGAAACGGCTTTCATGTGCTCTGGAAAGGGCCAAAAAATGGAAGAAACCGCTGCAAGTACAGCTGCGGAATGCTCTCCAAACCACAATATTGCTGCTGAACAGCTTTCAACTTACATTATTGTAGCTGGTATCCATTCACAGGTTCAATTAATCTTCCACTTATCATGCTACATTACTTAACTGAATCTTGCTTAGAGTACTGATACTTCCTCCATGCAATATGATGACTTGGATCAATTGCTGGCTGAGCGCAGAAGTCGCCGGGCAAACCGCCGACTGCCAAAGCGCTATCAGGATGTAATGCCTGCACTTCCAGCAGCGGTTCTTCCAATATCTTTACAGATCATACCAGAATGTCTCCAAGGGGAGCCAGATGCATCTCAGTCTCTATCCCAGTAGCTGCCAACACCATGTCAAGCAAGCCAGATCATCAAATCTGCACACAACACATTTGGGCTCTTCCGACAGTATTGTGTGACACAATTCCCTGATCATGATCCTGGCAAACATATTATATCAAATAACTTGATAAATACCCCTCTGAATATCCCCTCCACCCCCCTTGCCAAAAACTACTCCCCATATCCTAACCAATCCTCATTTTTACTGGAAGAGTGGTATTGGAATTATGGTGAAAAAAAGTCGCAATCGAGTTTCCAGAATCTCCTCAAGATAGTTGGACACCCGGACTTTTGTCTGGAGGATGTTGCAAGGCAACTTTGGCCACATATTGATTCTCAACTGAGCAGGGAGGGCTGTGAGATCTCCAGTGATGGGGATGGCTGGGAGGATGTTGAACGGGGTGGTGGACACTGGATCAAAATGTCAATCAAGATTAACGTTCCTTTTTCATAAATGAATGTTGCACCCAGGGCAAAAAGAATTCAGCACAGGAATCCTTCACCATCATAAATTGATATCCGTAATCAGGGAGAAAATAACCTGATCTTTTATCCACCACCATTTGGAACCTTATGAACTTTTCTGGCAACCCAGTGATGCTGCCAAACCAGTCCAAGTCCATGGCAAACTATATACCTCTGAAGCATTCCTCGAGGCTCACTGTGAGCTCCAGGATTCTCCCAGAGAACCAGGATGCAACCTTCCACAGGTTGTCCTGGGTCTTATATTTGCCTCAGATAGTACTCAGCTCACAGCTTTCAGTAATGCTCAACTATGGCCAGTTTATCTTGTGATAGGGAACCAGTCAAAGGATCGAAGGTCAAAACCTTCATGTCATCCATTCGAACACATTGCTTATCTGGAGAAGTTGCATAAAGCATCTTGAGTTGTCTGCTATATGAACCCTCAATTCCATTGAATGATAGCTTCCAGATACTTTCAAAGCCTTCACTGCAGATAACATTGGCAGGAAGGGCCCCAATTCCACATTTATGGCACATTGTAACTGAGAAATATACCATGCTCAGTGGGCAATCATCCTTGATGATGAATTTGTGACAGCATACAAGTATGGAATGGCAATTGAATCTGGTGATAGGGTCCAGCATCAGTTCTACCCATGTATATTCACATATTCTGCAGACTACAAAGAGAAGTAAGTGTACATGTTGAGAACACCAGCATTTTACAAAACTCACATCTTTGTCAGAATACTTCTGGCCAGCATCTGGAATCTTGGTCGCTGTCCTTGTCCTTGTTGCCTCATACTATTGGATTGCATCCCTAACATGGGAATGTGTCGAGACATGACACAATGTATGTCTCTTGCACAAGCTGATGATGTGAAATGGTGTACTCTTATTGAGGCTGCCCACGAGACCATATACATGAACAATAATATGATTAACAGCAAGGGGGTAGAGAAACTCCTACAAGAGGAATCTCTTGTTCCAACAGCAGTATGTGTCTCCTCTTTTTCCCTGCACTGTCAATGTTGATGTTCTGTTGTGTCAGAATGGATTTTTGGACAAGCTAGCACCACTCAGTTTCAACATGTTCAACATGCTGGTTGTAGACTTGATGGACGAGGTGATGGTTTGAGCTTGTTGATCCAGTGTCTTCTGGATGGAGAAATTCCATATTGGACTCAGTCTACTTTCCTCCTATGCACAAAAGTGATTCCTTTGGGTTTGTGGATCTGAAAGATGTTTTGCATGGCTGTCACATCATTCCGGCCTTTGCAAATGGCAAACAATATGAAAATGAGGTTGGCATATCATGTTGTGCCAAAGATGGTAAGGATTACAAGCTATACTATGTTGGCTGGTATGTTCAATGATGATGCGGTAATTCTGGCATTGACTCAGATTTGAACCTTAGATTTTCTGACCACAATCTACTTATGCACTATCATTGGAGCCTCACCATTGGGCATCTTCATGCACATCAGGCTGCATCCACTTCAAGCACTGTTTACACTGAGCCAAGTGAAATTGAAGATGGTCAATATGCAGATCTGGCACCAGGCGAGAACCATGTGCACACACCAGGTTTAGATGATGCCAGTGACACATGTGAATCAGACAATTCAGAATTAGGCCTGAATGAACATGACTTGGAAGGTTGGCAAGATGTGGAGAGTGATACCAGTAGTGGTGGCAACAATGAAGAGTCAGATCTAGAGGATTCAGAGGAGGACTTTATGGGAATGTAATAATATTCAACTGTGACTATGACTGTTAATCTATTAACAGTGGGCACCACCATGACTCTGGGTAGACTCATGACTCGCGAGCCAAAGAGTCCAACCAAACAAATAGTGGAGAGAGGATCACCAGCAGCCAAATGAACACAAACAACCTCTCTGCCATCATTCACTCTACTGCCTTACACACATATCTATTGGATTGCCTGGGAGGTTCAACTTGGCATTGCCTCTTGGCCACAAATGAACATAGACTTGGTGTCTGTTCGTTTGTGGATCGATTAGACTAGGTGTCATCGGTATAAACATTCACTGCTGTTCCCTTCACCCCCACCACTACTCCCTCTTCGCCACTGCTGTTGTTCACATCCAGGAGTCCAGGATTTGTCTTCTCAGACAAGTATGTATGTATCCTCCTCTCTTCTTATATTTCCCCCTGATCTTCTTCGCTCTTGAAAGCAACATCCCATGATATCAAGACTGGTCCATCTTGTGGTGTCTAGCCAATGGATTTCTCAGGGGCTGGACTTGGCATCGCCCATTTGCCACAAACAAATGTAGACTTTGCATCTGTTTGTCTGTGGGGCCGATTAGACTAGGCGTCATTGGTGTAGACTCATCCGTAGATACCTCATCTCCTAGCTGCAAAAATCAAACCTACAATTCAAGTATTATCCTAAATTTCAATACATGCACAAGTTGGTCCATATGCCCCATGCTCTCAATGATATCCACCTCGCAAAGGTCCACCTCCTCTATCTCAAGGGCATAAACCAATGATGATGATCCCCGCATCGCTGCTGTAAAGACAGAGACGAAGACTTTTGCATTGTTACCCACAGCTCCTCCCTTTCTCAACCTCCAATGATACTGCATCCAGCCCCAGGGCTCTGGAAATACACACCATTTGCACCATTTGGTCTCCATTATGACAATGAGGACAATGATGCCATTCGGACTGCAGCACAGGTGTCAGAAAAAGGAGATGAGGGATTGGTGAAGGTCTTCAGAGATTGTAGACATTTCCCTTGTTGTGGGAAGGATTGGGTTTGGGTTTTTAGAGAAAGTGAGGAATGGAAGAGGCATCAGTGGAGGATCAGAATGAATAAACCAAAACCCTGATTGAGCTTCAAGGCTGTCTGTGAAGGCGTGACGCGACAACCGAATTGTCCACACCATCCAACAGGTGTCCTCACCAACCATGATGTCCCATACAATGATGTCGAATGTGTCTCCAAGTACCATCAACATATCAGACAGCATCTTCTGTGAACTGGGGAATGGTATGTGATTTATCATTATTGCAGCAACTTTCTGACACGTTCACTCATTTCAGCCAATATTGTCAATGGAGATGTCTTCGTGATGCGGGAACTGATGTTGAGAGGGATTGGGGATGACACAATTCGTCGCTTGCTTTTTGTGATTGGTACGTGGATTCAGTGGGTTTAAACACACATTTTTATTAATCTTTGTAGGAGGGCTCATAGTCGCCCTTCTCATATTGCTTGCTCTTGTCATTATCTTTGGAGTGGTGTTGATTTCTCATGTTCATTAATTTTTTGCAGTAGGTCTTTCCTTTAAATGATTTAATTGCCTTTCTCCTCATCTTCTCTAAAGGTTCCAGTGATATTCATGTAGATTATTTTGTACCTCTCACAGTTTGGCTTGACTACAAATAAACATAGACTGGGTGTCTGTCTATTTGTAGACTGATTAGACTAAGAGTCATTGGTGTTGACTCATCTGACAAGACTGTCATGCCAGTCAGCATGCTATCGAGCTCGATTAGACTAGGAGTCATCAGTGTCAACTCATATCTGACAAGACTGTCATGCCAGTCAGCATGCTATCGACCAGCTTTCATGCCCACACTTGCACTGGTCATTTAGTATTCAAATGGCTCGAGTAAGTTTCTTCATTTGTTAGATCTTCGCCTGCTTGATCCAGTTTATTCTCAGAAGCAGTCAACTCGAACTTGTACTGTCAGATTTGCTGCTTTAACACTAGGTATTTCTCATTTCATTTAGATTTCTATGAAACCATTGATAACGCAAGATCTATTAGGTTGATTTCATATCCAGTTCAACTGACTTTTTCAGGATTGAAATAGAAATATTTTAAGCGGCAACAGCTAAAGTTAAGGTCTATTAAGGGGCTGGCATGTATGCAAAAGTCTGAAAAGGAATTAATTTAAGAAGTGTAATTGATATGTTTTTCCACTGCTTTGATGGGAATGGAGGCTCAAATGATCACGATGACAGTGTAAAAGAAATCATCAACATTCTATATCAAATGTGTCTCATTACTCCCAGTCAGTCAAGACCAAGTCATCTGCTGTTTGTGGGTCACAGTGAGGGCACACATGTCACACTTGATGAACAAGCCCATGAATTCATCTTCGGTTAATCCAGGCCTATCCATGCAGTCAAGCTTGACAAACTTCTGCCAGTCGGTGTGACGACTCAAATCCATCCCGTCAAACTCAGGAGCAGGGGTGGGTGGGTCCATTAGACCTACTTGCACATTTCATCGTGAGCAATATATACTCCTAGAAATATTCTCACATACTGGCTTGGGCATATGTCCTCTTCAATGGCCTGTGGGTCCTGGGCCTTATCTCTCGCTCATGTAACACTTGTGGCAGGCAGGGTGTACTGGCATCTTGCATTCACGTTCATAGTAAGTGGCTGACATTGATGTTGTGAGAACCCAGCAACTGACCTCGAAGAGGAAAGACTTGGACTAGAACCCCATACATCGGATATATTCTCTCCAATGGTACTGCAATGTCAGAGAGTAAGTGCTTACCTTTTTTAATCGGGAAAATGGAGGCTGACCTAAATACCCGCACTGAGCTTTTGCACATTTGGCAACGTATTCTCCCTCATAGCACCCAAATGTTGTCAAGTATATTGCTGCCTCAGTGAACATGGGTTCCTCACCCAATGGTTCCAACAGCGGGCATAAGCATCCTGGCCAAAGGTACTGATGCACTTCATGATATTTGTGCAATCTTGCTGATGCCACATATGCACACTTGTAGATGGGCCTTTTGAAACAATCCAAGATTGATACATTGTAAGAGCTATGGTCACATGCCAGTAATGTGGGACTAACTCCATTGTAGCTGTATTAAAGGACATGACGCGGTGGGTTGAGCTCTGGATGACGTATAGCAACTTTTGCCAGTATGTTGGGAAGGTTGTGACCATCAATGGTTGTGCATTTCCTCGCATGGCCACGGTAGATTGCAAGATCGAGTGATAGTGAAGATGCAGATGTCTTCCAATGTTCAAAGCTGACACTGACCTCTATGATTTAAAACGAGGAGGCTTTCCAATACCCATGCTATATGAGTCATAAGGAGTCACCTCTGGTGTCCCTGGTTCTTCCCTCTGACTCATTGTGACTCACATGCCTCAGAGGTTAGAAAAGCCCAGCCTATCTTGTCCACCTCCCAGTGTGTTCGTTCTCTCAGGTTGTGTGCAAATTGCTGGCAGCGATGGTATTCTGACCTTACACCAGATCCTGTCATGTTCCCATTCTAGTGTGCTCCTCCATCTCTCCCATTTTCTCAATGTCCAACAAAAACTCTCTGCCTGTGGGCCATAATGCCCCAGTCAACACTCTCAGGCTTGCAAAGAGAAAAACACCATGAGTCCATAGTCCTGCCATCCATTTTCAATAGACCGAATAATGGCTCAGCCATGCAGGAGATCCCTTAATACACCATGGACAACATTTCGGTAGAACAGTGCATGCCATGTGTAATATGCAAGCATTGGTTGTGGATGGTATACTCCATATGGGTGAGGATGGGGAGATCGCAGAAGAGACACTCACTTTCCAGTTCATTCCAATCTCGTCTTATTTATCTCTGGCTGACATATCCCTCTTAAATGCAGGGCCAGGAAGGAGCATAGAGCATTTCAAAAACTTTTGCAGATGGTACCCCATCTGACTGAGCAGCTCATGGAAGCATCCAATGAGGAGTCAATGGTGATGGCTGATTTAGTACGTCTATTGCTCATCTGAGCATTAAATCTTTCTCTCATCCATCGAAGATTCAGAAGGGTATATCTAGTGCTAGGTCTGATGATACCAAGAGTTTAAAAGGCATGGTTGTGGACTATGTTAAGACAAACAGAGGCTTTCATCATCCTGTTACCGGTGCCCTTCTCTGCTCTGCTAGTTTAGATTGAAGGGATGCAGAGTAGGTTCTTCTGACACTTTTCTTTTGATACTCATGGTTGATTTAGTATGCATATGAAGCTTGCCAGTGGACAACTGATTCTTTGTGGCAATCAATGGCCGATGTTTTTTGTCTCTGCTGCAAACACATTAATGACCGATTCAGAGTGCACGCGAAACTTTCTAGCAGAGAATTGACCATTGCAGGTGATCAATGGCCGCTTCTGGTGTATGCAAATCAAGAGTACAATTCCAAGGATCCATGGAACAGTCTTTTCAGAAGCCGGCTCCTCATTTGGGTAGTTCAGATGATTCTTTCACCTTTATTTGCTCATTCATTGGCTTGTAGGCATTCAAACATATTTTCACATCGCCCAGCTCTGTGGAGAAGGAGGTGAAAGCTACAAGATCTGGAAATGCTCATATACACAGGATGACTCGAGCCACGACAGCCTCCTTAGCATATGTCGCAACACAGGTATGTTTCGTCGTAGCTCCATTAATTTATAGCTGACTGTAGGACAGCTACACTTCGTGTTGTCATCTTCGTCGGTCTTCTGTAGGACCAACACCTCCACCAACTCGGAGCATTTTTATGAGAGTGTTTTAGACTTCTTAAATTGTCCCAATGAGCAAGACGAAGTTCATGATCTACTGAATTGGTGGAACTGGTGAATACTCATGTTTGTTTTTGGATTCCTCCAAGCTGATACTTTGGTCTTGGACAGCCAAGTGTTTCTGAGCTATATTAATCGAGAGCACATGGTTACAGGTACCAGTGCACTAGCAAGGCTTAAGGAAAGAAGGGAGTGGCAATGCCTGGGTCAGAAGGCATAATTAATATCTATTTTTTATTACTGTTTGTAGATAAGGTAGTATATTTGTAATCCACTGGAATATTCAGGTGTTAACAGATCTGAAGCCCGAACCCTGCTGCCTGTCTATCAACCAATAACATTCCAGTGTTGCGGGATCCAGTATTATCAGTCTGGTCTCATTGGTACAATTCACCTTTGGTGCCAGCCTGACAGCCCTTATATGTGAGCAGCTGACTTACAGATATGTTCAAATTCTGCCTTTCCAGCATTTGTTTACCATAAGCACCTGTCTGTTAATGATGGTATAAATGGCCATCTCTGCCATTACTTATAACTGCTGGTACCACATATGACATTAGCCACTCTTATCAAAGCTATACCAATTCAGCAGACTGACAGTCTACAATACTCAATTACCATCTTGCAAAATATTGTCAGATCATCCACTTCTAGGCATCACCTGATCCCAAGAAACATGCTTATAATGACTGATGCCACAGATGAGATTTTATCAGCCTTGCAAAAACCACTGATCTGGCGATGCATGATCTGGATTAACTGTCTGGTAAGTATGGCCATAATGACACCAGGTGATCACCACTGTCTGTCTGTTATTCCTGACATATATCATCAGTGCTAGCCATGCTGATAATAGTTGATCCAAGCTGGTAAGTTCTGTCATTCTGTCAAGCACTTATATATATCTATCATCCAGTTATTTTTTGGACATTGCCTTATACTACTTGGCTCCATCTGTTCATGCAATTTAACTCTTAGCAAAAGCCTCAGTCTGGCACCAGGTGATCACCACTATCTGTCTGTTATTTCTGACATAAATCATCAATACTACCTGTGCTGATAATACTTGATCCAAGCTGGTGAGTTTTGTCATTCTGTCAAGCACTTACATGGATCTGTCATCCTGCTATTTTTTGGTCATTGCATTATACTACTAGGCCCCATCTGTTCATGCAATCTAACAGTTAGCAAAGGCCTCATTCTGGCACTGCCGGCTGATTCTATCAACCATAGCAATGCTTATCTAGCCTTATATTGTATACACAGAATGGTATTTCAGATCAGTCAATTTTACTTATTATAAAGCTGTATCTAATCTTATAATCTCTGATCCTTTTCATGCCAAAAACCTGATGATATTTACTGACTTTTCAACTCTGCCTGGGAAAACCAGCCACCCTCCAATTTCCTGATGTACAATTGTGTGGAGAAGTATATCATTGGGCACAATCAGTCCATATTCCTGATCGACACACTTGCGAGCGAGATGGGCTGCATAGGCGATAAGGGCCCCAACCATGAGGCAATGAAATTCAATAGTGGTAGCCTTAGTATATAATGGCCCCTGTTCCTTGCACACAGATAGTGGAAGTGGGATATCGTCCCCATCAATGTAATTAGGTCGATAGTGCGACAAGGTTTGGACTAGGTGCTTATTGGTGTTTATGCAGAGCAGAAGGGACATGAGTCTGCCATCTGTTTGGGTAGATGGTTCCATGTTTAGACACAACAAAGCCCCATGTGGGATCAAAGCAAGTTGGCTTATGAGGCAAATGATTGTCCAATGACCAACTTGCTTCTGCATCTTCCTCCAGCAACCCAAAACAAGATAATGAGAGAATACGATAGATATATCCTTTCGTTTAATGTCTGATGAGGTCCTATAGGCATTCAAATATGCTTCAATAGTAGCAATATGGGCCAATAATAATATTCTGTTGTAGAAGACAGTCAGTGGACCTGATACATATGAAATATATCTGAGAATGCACTTTGCTTCTCCATTAAACACTGCTTTCTCTGGGTCAGCCTTCCAATTCAACAGGCTAGTCCCAGTTGGGATGAGAGCATAATGGTCTGGCTGTTTGTCTCCCTCAAGGCTGCCATTGGTCATCGTCACAACCACCAAACCTTTCTGTTCTTGGACAGTCACAACTGCTTTCATTCAAGTACCAGCTTTACCATGGCAATGCCGGTAAGTCATGCAAGCCATCACTTCTGTGTCCTTCACAAGGATGGCCAGTATAGAGTCCATGACGAGTTGTGCTTTGTTATCTTTGCCCTGGTGAAGCCTCTGGCGGACAACCCCAGAACCAATGAGCATCAGATGTCCGCCATTAATCACAGCAACAAGAGTAAGAAGCAGAGAGAGGATGCTAAACCTCTGGTGATTCTTGTCTTCTTCTTCCTGTTCATCCTGTTGTGGAGAAAACATGTTCTTCACTGCCTTTTTGAAGCCATGCGGCATTTGAAGATGGTCAACTTATTTCTGTCTTATCTCAAGTAGCAGTATCGCTCAGTAGCTCTATTCTGTAATACAGCCTGAGAGTGTTCCTGGGTCCTGAGTGCTGAGCATGAGCATCAGTGGTCTTCGATGTTGAGAGTGTTGAGTCCAAATTTGCAGGGATCAAGCTCCACCTGAATTGCCTGTGGGAATATCCATTCTAGTTGAACATTGACGGTGACAAAACCTTCTTTGCTCGAGCCAGTTCTTCTGAGAAGAGAACCAGCCCAGAGTGTTCCTGGGTCCTGAGCACTGGATATGGAGGCTGAAAGTGATTGGATGTTGGTTCAATGTTGTGTCTTGTTTGGCTGGTTTGTGACCCAAACAAATGCACTTGTCCATCGCCTGACAGCTGTCCCAGCTTGCCCATCATCAAGGTCAAGATATCACTCACTGAGCCTCAACCTTCAATACCATGCAACCCACCATGAGTCTCTTCCTTTTGTTTCCTTCATTTCTTTTTTGGGATGGTATGCTACCTACCCTATGACTCGACCTGGTGTCAAGTTGGTATTTCCCTTTTTCCATCTGATGACTTGGACTTGAACACGATGCAACACCACTTGGGCAACTTCAACATGATGCGGTTTTACCATGGGTGGCCACACTTGGAAGCCACACCTCTACTCAGGTTCTGTTTAAGTCCTTTCTGGCACCAGGCAGCATTGGCAAGCAACACATGTTGATTCATCACTGGCAGTCTGGTTTCCCAGACCCACATAGATGGTATATTCTACCTACCCAGATGGACTGACCTGGTGTCAGTCATTCCATGGGTGTACATTAGGTTCAATCATTGCGGGCTACTATGGGCCCGACGCCTTCTCGTTCCAACAGATTGAGGAGGCTACTGTGCTCCTCCTTGACTTCCCGGTACCTATCCCGGGGCTCATCCCCTTCCTCGTCCCTAGGGGTGGCTCTACGCCTCCCCTTGGCCATCTTTCTACTGGGCGGAGCTTCTTCCCTGCCCTTCTCTGCTCAGGTCGGAGGAGGTTGGGGACAATCCTCATCGTCCACCTCCATGTCGTCCACTCATGTCGTCCTGAACTGAGGTTGCTGAGCGGTTTGATGAGTAGGCCAATGCCCGCTCATTAAAGGGTAACCCATTGGAGGTCCTCATTGCGCTGGTTGCGATTGTTGTGGGTGTTGAGGGGGGTAAAAGTAACCCCCTTGATAGGGTACGGACCCAAAAAAGGCCCCAGGTGGTGGCTGTAGCTGCTGCTGCTGGGGGAGGTGATATGCACCTCCCTCACGTCTCAACGGCCCCACTTGGGGAGACTGTTCATGCCTTGATGACCCTGCTTGTAGAGACCAGTCGCGTCGTCGTTGTTCATTCAATGGAGGTGCGTCAGGCGCACCTCCTCTCCCCCTTTCAGAGCCTCGCTGGTTCTGGCTTGGTGGTTGCTGGCTGGTGCGGCCTCCTCTGTTACCATCTCTTGTGTGTTGCGATGACATTGGTCGGTTGCAGTATGAAGAACTTGACAGAAATTTTTTCCGTCTGTCAATGTGCAAAGACCACGTGATCTCTCCCGCACGGCTGATGAGTAAACAGAAACTTGTTTTCCGTTTACCATTCCAACAAGGAACTCTATTGTTCCTTGCGTCAAGCATCTGGTATGTGGGACTGTATTAAGTCCCGCCCCTCAAGACCGCCGGGACTCTATGAGACCCGTCCCTCAGGATCGTCGAGATAGCTGGGCAGGGTGCTGGACGCCCTGCAACTCAAGATACCTGTCAAGGGCTGACAAGTCTTTGCATGACGCAGATGGCTCCCAGGTCGTGTCCCCGAGGCTCCAACGGACCTGGAACTCAAGCTGTCTCCCATCCCAGTGATGCCCCAAGAGCTCGTCAACGAACCATTCGGAGTCATCTGGGGCTCCGAAGTCGTAGGGCTCAGGATGAACCCTATCCAGGAACAAAGCATCATTCGACGCTTGGTATGGCCGTAACAGCGACACATGAAATGTGGGATGTATCCGTCGTTCTTGTAACGCTGTCGGCAGCTCAAGCATATAGTTCGAGCTTTCCGGTTTTGCCTGTAGGACCTTATAGGGACCTACATATTTTGGACAGAGCTTTTGGGCTCATCCTTTAGGGAGATTGAGGTTCCTCGTCAACAAGTAGACGAGGTCCCCAGCCTTAATCTTTGGTTCTTCGGAATGCTTTGTATTAGCGTTCTTCGCTTGGAATACACGCGATTCTATGATCGCGTTGTGTGCGTCCGCCAGGTTTTGTAAAGCCTGGTTGGCGAAGTCTTTTATTCCTTTTGGAATGGCTTCGTCAGAGCGGATCTCTCTTATCATGGACGGCATATGCCCTCCATTCAGTTCAAACGGTGCATATCCCGTTGTAGCAGAGATACTTGCGTTGATCGCGAACTCTGTTAGGTCCACTC
>Ga0307516_10003484_pt1 | contig 20138 bp, 18 predicted proteins | sample 19_EM_MG_FD_203310 | JGI IMG/M metagenome (GOLD analysis project Ga0307516, IMG submission 203310) | Populus trichocarpa ectomycorrhiza microbial communities from riparian zone in the Pacific Northwest, United States - 19_EM | ecosystem: Host-associated > Plants > Roots > Unclassified | place...
TTATGGCCCCCCGGGGGGGCCCCCCCCCCCCCCCCCCCCCCCCCGGTGCCTGTTCTGGAAACGGAGCCGTTCGACCCCCATACTCGTCCGGTTCGTCGGACGTAACCATTGCCCACTCATCCACCTCCTCGTTGTCGGCTCTTCTTTCATGGCTTGGGCGTCGCCGGATCCCCACCCATACGCCGGGTTCCATCTTGCGCAAGCTATGCAGTCGCTCTGTTCGTTTCTGTCTTGTCATTGATCGCATGCGACCTATGTAGGTCGTGGTGATACGCGCACTGTCCGTTCCCCTCCCGCGGTCCGCCCGCTTCGCTCTGTGTGGGGGGATAATGGAAATGTGCCGCTAACAGTGCCAATGTCGAGTGCTCGCCTGTGAACCACCCACGTACTTCAAAACATTCCTAGTTGATCAATTCGATTCGTTGATTGTTCGTTCATTACATATTCATCATCGTGATCTCCTTCCCCACCCGTCCATCCATCCATCTCTCTCCCCATCCTCCTTTTTCCCTTTTCCCTCTTCAAGCAGTAGTAAGGGGGGGGGTTCATAAAGCCTTCATGTACACAACAAAAAAAAAACAGGCAGAAAAAGGCTCATTGGAGGGAGAGAAGTACAGAAAAAGAAAAGAAGAACGCCATTAAGTGTCACTCCCTACTCTTCCTCCCTTCCAATTTCTGCAACCCCACTAGAGTAACCAGCCCCAGAATCCAGTCCAGGACACCGTACCTATCCCCACACACTTGACCACAACACCAAACACATTCGTACATCTGGGATGGAAAGAAAAGAAAAAAAGGAACCCACCACATGCAGAATGCAAAGCTTATCATGCCGACGAAGTCGGGTGTCGCTGTTCGTGAAAGAAAAAAAAAACTGATCTCAAAGAGGCCTGTACAGTAAACTTTCATCTTGCAACTCCACGAATAAAAACCCGCACAAAAAAAAAAGAGCAATGGAAGATGGAGAACGAGTGCAAACGGTAGTTATAACTCATAGAACAATGAATGAAAGACAGGGAAAAAAAGCGAGAGGCATGGTCGTAAAGATATCCCACTAATTAGTATTCCCAGCCGCTTACCAAACCAGGACTACTCTCTTGGCGGCCATTCCCCAGCTCCAGTTCGAGGCCAAGCTCCAGCTTTGGCGGTGCATCATCCTTCTTCTTCTTGGCCTTGACAGGACTGACCGGACGACTGTGTTCGATCCTAGGACCGAAGCGGACATCACCCACGTACCACTCGTCCTCGGACGCTGCACGCACCCACGTCTTGAGGCCCTCATGCACTGAACTGTGTAGCTTCTCCTTGCACGTGCGGAGAGCACCGCCCATGGCACGCTCCCAGCCTGAGTTCTTGAGATCCATGCGGAGATCGTTACGTTCCTCGCGGGTAGCAAGGGAGGCCACGCAGCCGTTGAGGAGATCCAAGTGCACGGCAAGGTAAGTTGTCGCCTCCCATTCGACACCACCAACATGGGCGGCTGCTGGCACCGGGGGCCGTTCCTGCGGGAAGTTGCGCTCCGTATACGACACCGACTTTGAGATCGGGGGATTCACGGGCACGATGTTGGAACCGTGCAGGAAGATCCAGAACACCTCCTTAGTGACGTTGACCACCTCCTTGCACCATCTCCGATATGGTCTGTTGACGTGTGCAACCTCGATAAAGTCCAGTGGGCGCTTCTTCGGGTCGGGCTTCTTGTCGGCAAGGTAGGAGAGTATCCTTCGCGTGCGGAGGGGTCGCTGGGACGCCGGAGAGGTCTGCAGATGAACGTAAAGAAGCGAGATAATGATTCCTCGGGTGGTAAACTCCGAGGGGCCTTTCTTTTCCTCGTCGAAGAGTGAATCGAGCAGCCGTGGGAAGATGATGGGGCCCATCTCAGCTAGTTTCTGCAGGGCCAGTGACGCCGTGCATTGTCCCTTCAGGCAGAGCAGGAGCTCATGCAGGATGTTGTCTTCGTGCTCTTCCCTCCATTCCACACCGAGTACACGCTCGACCATGGCCCAGATGGCCTCCATACCGCCTTGTTTCGTGAACGATTCAACCCATCGTAGCGTCTCGTTACGGAGCACTAGTCGGAGCTTGTGCAGGACCGCAACCTCGACATCCTGCATGTGCTTTTCGTATCGAGGCATCTCGGTGTTCTCCGCGAACAATCCGTGCCCGAAATTCCTCCTCTTGCCAGCCTCCTTGAGCCACTTCACCCACTCTTCCGGTTGGAGGGTTGCGATCATGGTCGGTGACGGTGGTCCATGGCCGGGTAAAGCGGACGTACTAGCTGGCGGAAACAGGCTCTTGCCCTTTGCGAACGGATCCTCACTGCCCTTCTGTCGTTTCGTGGGCGAAGCCGGCGCCGGGGCCACGTCTTTATCCTTACTGGAACCAAATGTCCTGCTCCGGGGACGTGACCGCTTGCTTGGGCTTGCGTCGGCGCTATCTTTGCCCTTGGACTTTGGCCGGACGTCCGTGCTTGATCCCGCCGTCTTTGGCCGTTTGCCGAAGATACCCAGCCCGGAGGATATGACCGAAGTGGCTGGCGCCTCTTTGGGTGGCTTCTCCATTTGTTTTTCTTTGTGAATAAACTCCTGTTTTACCCGAACATCTAGCCCCCTCATCTTGTCCCTCATGTTTTCCGGCACTCCTCGCGAGTCCTAGTCCTGCGGGTCAGCGGATATCCTGCGAGTGACAAGATGTGAGTGCTCACGAGCAGCGCTTCGAAAGCCGTATCGATGCCTTCCAAGTCCAGCCCCGCGGTCTGCTTGCCGCTACCTTTGCTCGAGTGCGATCCAGCAGGAGATCCTTCGGCTTTTTTCGGCGGATCCGGGAGCAGCTTCTCCACGCTTCGATGCTCGTGACTTTTCCTGGGTGCGGAGATCGAGAACCTATTGGGCGTCGCCGATGGGAAGTACGCGCTCTTTGGCCGGGGCTTGGATTCCCAACCCTTCGAACTGTCTCTCTCCCTGTGGCTGTCGCGTTCGGAAGGTTTGATCAATGCTGGCTCGGCCATGGTGCCACTGGCGCCAAAGTTCCTCTGACTCTTGGGAGTGTACTCCGTCGGCGTGTACCTCTTCATGAGTTCCTCCGTCTCCCGTCTCCGCACGCTCATGTATCTCTCCTCGGACGATATCGAAGTCCGTGGCGGGGTTGTCAGATGGATGGACGAGTTCGAGTTGTGCGGCGTGAGCCTAGGCCTGCCGTTTCCGGAAGGGTGGAATTTCGGCGGAGCGATCGATGGCTGCTCGGGCGGAAGTCTTCCGCGGTGGTCGACGGCATCTCGCGAGACCAACCCGTGTATACTCCTCGGCGAGAGGGGGGTGAGGGGTTCTCTCGGTTGCCTGTTCTCCTTGTTGTCCTTGACGCACGGCTGCACCACTTCCCTCTTGTCCTGCTTCCTCCGCAACAGGCTGATGTCAATTGCACTCTTGCTCTTGGACGGCTGCTTCGAGTGCGTCGGCTTCTGCGGACTCGTCGACAGATAGTCGGTGTACGCGCGGTTCGGGGTCATGAGATCCCTCAGCGCGCCGGAGATATCAAAACTGCCCCTCGGGGAAGCCGGCGTGCTCGGCGACATGTCCCTATCCCTGTCCCTATCCTCCTTCCGCGACATCATGGACGAGAGGGATATCGACGACAACGACTTCTTGTGCATCCGCTTCTTCCTGTCTTCGCGAGCGAACGGGGCAGACGGCGGTTCCAGGTCGAGCGGAGGTAGGAGAGGTAGCGACGGATTGATCGGAGGCAGCTGCGGCGCCGCGTTCCCATTGAACATGTAGGCGTTGAGCGGATTCGGCACGGCACCGTCGCCCGGCGAGGTCGACATGGACTTCTTGTGGCCCTTGTGCGGCGACACAATTGCCCTCAGGATTGCCGTCTTCGAGCGTTTGTGTCCCTGCGTGTACGGCGTCGAGGACGCCGGTTCCGAAGGCTCTGTGGCCATGGTGTGCCTAGCTGGTTGCTCTCCGTTCCAGCGTGAAGGCGGGTCGTTGGGTGTCAAGCAGGGACAGTTTTGTACTTGGTTTCTCTATTTTTCTTTCGCGCGGAAGGAGAGTTGAAAGGCGTTACGGCGGGGTTTTTTGGGGTACGGACGTCAAGTAGGAGATAGTAAAGTTGGTAATTGGTTCTTCCGCAGGTGGTAGTAGCGATGACGGGAAGGAGGTGGGGAGTTGACGGGGGGACAGAGCTCACTCGCTCAGCCGTGACTCGATTGGCAAAGAGAAGACGGGGATGAGAAAGGGAATTTCGAGAAGGGAGAAGCGAGAACAAAGGTGCCACGCCTCCGCTCTTGTCTCTCTGTCTCCCACTTTCTCACTCACTTTCAGTTCAACACTCTGTATCCCCTTCGCGCGTGTTTTTTTTTTTTTGGGGGGGGGGGGGCGAGGGTCGGGCAGACAGTCTGGCGAGGAACTCGGCGAAGGAAAACAAGGGAAGCCCTATCGATCAGCAGAGGGAGATGGCCGATATGTCTGCGTCCTTGCTTTCGGGTGCAAGCACAACTACTATCGCACCCGTGCTTGCACCGCATTTCGAATGGCAATCATCAATTTGGGTTCTGCACTTGCATTTGCACTTGCATTGTTTACGATGCCAGCGAAGCGCCAAAGACTTGAGTCGCCAGGGCAACAAGGAGAACAAGGGCCGATGCAACGTCACGGGGGTAGAGAACAACAACACCCATGTCAGGGACCAGGTAGATATCTACTCTATGACTACACCTCACGGCCGCCCATGCCGCGATGGCCGGTTGAGCAGTCTCGATGCCGACGGGGGGTGGCAGTTACGGCCACCAGCCACGCCGGAGCGTAGAGCCACACCCCTGCATGCTTCATCACTCGTGACCGCTGTCTCCCGCTGGAGTGCTCTCCGATTGGCGGCGCGGCCAGCGAAACACATGTCATTCCGTACACCCGTAAAATGTCGTACGGTCCTCCACTCGCGCGGGAATCCCTCGATTGTCCGCAGCGTGTCAGTGTTCTAGCCGATTTTGGCCGGTCCGCTCGCTGTCATTCGAACTGTATGTACGCAGGGGCTGGAGAGGGCCGCTCCCGCCGTATTCTTGGAAGCGGGCATGGGGATGGGGCGGAAACGTCCCCACGTAGACGTCTCTGTATCCATTCAACCTGCCGGTTCCCCACCTGTGTTCGTGAGGACACGGAACGGCGCGACAGTCTGCCTATCGCCGTGACTTGATGATAGGCGGTGGCACGTCGGCCCCCGCCTCCTCCCCAGCGCCAGCATTGCGTTCGTATCGGTGTGCGGATGTTCCCGCCTCCGAATTCGTCGATCGCGAGGTGTTCCAGCCGTGGCGAACCAGTCGCTGCTCCCCCATGCCCGTCCCCGCTCAGCCCCAGCCATCGACGTTCGCCCGCCCGCTCGGAGCGCACATCTCCAGCCATCCCTTCACATTCCATCGCGCTAGGCTCGATGCATCTCCCTCCCGTGCTGGAGCAAGGCCGTTCGTGTCTCGGAAATCTCCAGCAATCAAAAACAAAACATCGCGAGAATCCCACATACCCTCCCCCGCCTGCCGCGCTCGCTGTGGTGGTGCTGCGATCCGGAACCTGCCGCTCCCAATCCCAGCGTTGAAGTGCCACGACAGAGCACCGGCCTTTCCCCACCCCATCGAAGAAGCGCGCGATTACTATTACCATGCGCATGTATGCACCTCCAGGAGGAGCAGTTGGCGGTTGCGGAGAGGCCGGCCGGCAGGTAGATATATAGATATCATGTGTGCAGGCAGGCGGATCGACGCCCGGGATACCGTCGACCACACAGACGTCGGTTCCGCTGCGGTTTCACGCCAACCATTACTCCAGATCGCCCGCTCCACACCCACCCACAACAATCCACCAGGCAGGGCAGGCCGGTAGATAGAGGAACGAAGCACTCAGCCCGGTTTCTATCACGTGCATATATATGCTCGCTCCGCTGTACGTGCGAACGCCGCCATCCAAGCACCGATGCATACATAGATACTGACTCCTCGACCTCCTTCCCCAGCCCTTCTCTCCCCCAACCAGCCCTCCGCTCCCACTTATCTGTGTACGTAGTTGTTCTCACGCGCCCCACCCGTGGAGATACGTATTGGAGAACGAAAATCAGCCGTGCTAGATAGTGGCACACCACACCGCAGCTGTCGGCATAGGTATCCTGGAGGTGGACACCTTAAGACGACAAGAAACGCGACATTCATTTTGGCTGACTAAACTAAATTCTGTGTGACTAAGCCATCGGGAAGTGTGCCATCTAGGGTCACTTAAGACGCATAGTTTTTTTGGAAGCGCCGTCTTGGCGCCGAGTAAGCACGCACTAACGCGCACCAGCGCGCTTCGGGACTAGCGCAATATCAAAATCGCGCCAAGTTCAATTTTTTCGAATTTCTAGACTTATCAATCTATGTACCGAAGAGGGCCGCCCTTTGGCCGGAGGAACATGCCACTAAAGATCCCTATCCTACCAACGAAAGTCATACTCAACACGACCATTCTCGTCAGATTCCTCTGTGTCAGTGATTTGTGGGAACTGCAACACATACATTTCTGAGCAGGTTTCGCGGTCAACCTCGCACTTCTTCTTGTACCAGAACTAGCAGCTCTTCCACCCCCCGTCCTTTCACTCACCATCGGCAATCCATGCGCGGCCGCGCACACCCGGGCACGGCAGGCATAGGCTCAGTGCACGCGACCTCAGCTATCATTAATCCACCGGAGCCCTCAATCTTGGCGTGAAACCTGCAAGCTAAGAAAGGATGGGGAAGGGGAAAACCAAAGAAGCTGCAGTTGGGTCGTCCATGGTGAGTGAGGCTGCGGGAGAGCCTTTGAGGGTGGTATGGAACCGTGGCGAGTCGACTGATGGCTCAGTGAGGCTTGCAAATGGATCGTCTTCAGGCTCGGACTCTAGGTTGGAGTCACCACTCTCTGACTCGTCGGCATCACCTGAGGAACCAGAGCCACTATTCGCCGGAGCTCCTTGGGCTTACCATTTCTCAAGTGCGGTCATACGACGGGAGGTGTCGAGTCCTTTGGTCGAAATCTCAGTGTCTGCACTGCCGTCAATAGGAAATGATATTCCCACACTCTTCAAACCGAACTTACGTCCAGTCTCCTCCCCTGTTGGTGCCCTTTATTTACCTGCTCTAGATGTCACCCGCGTGCGGTGAGCCCATGCAAGGACTCCTAGCTTGAATTCAACTGTGCGCGAGCGCTTTGCTCGGGAAGTTGTCGCTGCGGGGGGTGGAATCCATCGTGGAGCTTTAGCAACTCCATTTTTATGAGGGCCTGGCCGCTGCCTGAACTTCAGAGGGGAACGGAGGTCCGGCTTAGCTAGTTACTAGCCGACCCATCCTCGGTGGTGAACTGTAAGTTGACAGCAGAATATCTTTGAGAGTTCGTGGACAGGTACAGGTGGTACTGGGGAGTCGAGAACGGAGGTGTGGTGAACACGGGGTGTAGGTGATGGTGGAAAGTCGACAGCGGGGGCGCGCCGGTGGCAGGGAGCCATGATCGTGGATGCTGGCCTGGCACCATCAGATTTCCTATCAGTATTTGTATTCCCATATCGTCCATAACATGTCCTATATCGAATGTCAATGCTACTCCCATTGGTGGTTATCTTGTTGTGTGGGTTCTATTGATCGGCCGAAAGTTGAGTCCCGTGACGTCAAATTTTTTTCCAGTGCGCGCCTGTTGAGCGCCACGACGGCGCTTACCGCCAAAAAAAAACCATGCGTCTCAAGTGAGATAATACGGTACATATTACCTGAGAAAGTTGTTAGCAACCTATGTAGTCGCGAACTGCTCGCTCGCCGCTATTACTGCCATACTTGGCGCCCAGACTGCACTAGTCGCTGACTCCCAGCGCCTTGCGTCCAGCGCCGAGAAGCATTCCAACAAAATCGACGACTAGCTAACGAGGAGCACGAAAAGCAGTGGAAAAGAATATTTAATTGCGCTGGTGATCGGACAATAGATGGTAGATCCATCGAAGATTCGGAGTTTCCACCCCCGCCAGCGTTCTTATTTCCGATTTCGTCTTGCCGCACCCAATTCATCCATTTCGCGTGAGCCCGGTGGACAAATCAGTAAAGGAAAGCCAAATAGCCGATGTGACATTTGTCAATGAGCTCCCACAAAGGGATCGCCAACCGCAAATAGGTTCTCGTCGCACATAACTGTCTGCGGTGGCGACCATTGGATTCCCCACTCGTCGTGGTACGTGCTCCGATGGAAGCGCCTCAGCACAACCGATTTTCTCGACTGGTATCACTTTCACAGCGCCGCAGACACATCTGTGCACCGCGGATACAGCTGTACTTCTCCACCAATATGGCACACAGGGATTTTATGAGCATGTATATCACTATAAGGGGCGCCGGCAGGTAGCTGGTTGGAGTAAACGGTAGATAGCGCCAATATAAATTCATAACTTATCACTCATTCCATTACGACTCCCTACCGAGCCGAACTTCAAGGCACCTCGCAGGAGATATCTGAGGAGAACCTCCTAGGAGGTGCCCTGAAGTTCGGCTCGGGGGGCTTGAAGTCATGAGATGTAGATGCTCATTCCTTCATCCTTTTCAAAACGTGCACGTTGAAACTTCGACGCGACCAAGGAATGATGATGGGGTAGCGCCAGATTTCTTTTGTCCGTCTGCCTAACGCCAGTGAGGCTTGGCACTGCTGTACAAATTAGCTGTTCTTATCCTGATTACATTAATTCACCACGCATCCTTTTTTTAAAAAAAAGTCTATTGCAGTCATCTCCCACACCTCCTCTATTGCGCAATAGGGTTCATTTTATTTAATTGCTTGTGGTAGTGGAGAATATTCAGGTTGAAAGTGGGGCGTTCTGGCCTGCCAGGTTTGGGATACTCACAGAACATAGTTGCCATGTTGAGGACTCACGATCGCTACAGCTTTTGGTGACAACCCTATCAAAAAACCCACCCAACGTTTGGGGATCATCCAAAGTGTAGCATATAAAACTTTCGGCCGTAGACGCGAGAGTGAGCCCGTAGAATTCGTGATTTACCGCAGAGGGTGGTCATTTTGGTGAGGTATGTACCGCCTCACCATACCAAACGAATGCACCTTCCACTAATATTGCCGTCGGAAATGTTGATCTTCCGGATTTATTGCTCAGTACATACACTGGTAAAAAAAAAAAGAGGGGTCTTTTTTTTAAACATGTGATGTCTGTTAGGAAACCATCGCACGACAATTTTTTTGGTTAAGCGTACTCACGGCATTTTCTGACAGAAAAGTCGCGATCTACAAGTTCATATCCTAAATAATCCCGAAGAAGGGACGTTGCCATGAAGCTACTCGTACTCGGGCTACATCTCGCGTCGCTGGGTGCAACGGTTTTGGCATGGTGTTGCATCATACAAGTGGTTTGAAGACTATAGTTACGTTGTGAGCGCTTTCAACAATGAAGAAGGCTGAACCATATCTAGCAGGTGATCGTGAAGCCGTGAGAGCAATTCCTGCTTGGGACGCATACGCGCAAGTGTACTGTCGTTCGACGGTTGGAATCCCCTATAATTTAGTAGCTTCAGAGTGTTTTCTCCCAAACATAGGATTTTCTTTACCTGGTTTACTTATTAATTTTTTTGCTTCTTCTGTACGTAGAACCGATTGAACCATACTGGCACCCACCTGTGGTTGACGGTTGAATGCACTCTTTCATCATCAATTGTGACTTATAAACATGGGCAGAATCCCAACTATCTGAATATTGAGTTTCAGCTTAAGGGCTTGTTAGCTTCACGAAATGTAATTGTCGGTTTCGAGGAAAATATGTCCTCACAAGTTGTAGTCGGCGTGTAGAAGCGCTCCTTTTTGACCTCCTGATTCTCGCCGTGAATTGTGAGGATGAAGTATCGCTACTCATTGTAGTCTACCTACTCTACATATCACGATCGCGCTCACGATGCTCAGACTATAGAGTATCGAGCCTCGACCCTAGCCTCGATGAACTATGGTCTTCGCGCACTCTCTAATGGTCACAAAACGCCATGGGGGCGGTGTAGAAACGTCGAGAAAACGTGTGATTTCCCAGACAACCTGGTATTCTTTGCATTTGGTTCGCGACATGTTTACACTTGGAAGAACAGGTGAGCTATTTCTTCGGGTTCCCATATCGAAAGGCCTGTATATACTACACACTGGGCGCATTGTTTGCACGCCGAAAAAGGTGTCACTTTTCACCCGCTTGCGAAATTCTCAACCATCCCGATGTGGTATTTTACTTTTTCTACGTTTGCAGTGCGAAATAGTAGGACTACTGTCGAATTACTACAAAAAAGACCCCCTTTTTTTTACCAGGTACCTACATCACGCGATCGGAAACCTACGTCTGGTCCCGATGGTAAACATCGCTCTATGTAACATCTGGGACAGTTAGTACAAAATGTAAGGCGAAGCACAGTAAGTAGGCAACCAAACGCTGCGCCCTGCCAGGTCCCAAAGAAACACTACATACACCCCTCGACGGTGATGCTTGGCAGCCCGCACAGTATCCGGATCGTTGTGTTGCCGTGTGCAGGGGAAAGTTCTCCCCGTCTCGAGACATTAATTATGATAGCCTGGCGCAATGCTTCAACTCAGCCACGAACGCTGGATCCTCTTCGGGCCGTTGCTGCTGCAGGGGTGTGCGTTGATGATCCTCCTATGCGACTGCCGTTTCGTGGTATTAGAACCCGATGAGTTCGGTATGCACACAGCCAAGATATTTGCGATGTTTGTCATAAGGTTACACGCAGGCGTGGGATTCAGCGCACCACGCCCGTACCTACTCGGTGCATTCTCTACGACAAACTCAAGGTCACTTGTGGAACGCGGTGACTGGAAAATGAAGTGAAATGCGGCTGCGCTAATACCAGAAAACACACACCCAACGCCCCCCTCCAGCTCATCTAAAACCCGACTGTCCCCGTTCTCACCACCCCCGCTGCCACCAACCACAGCCTCAGCCCCTTCAAGCCATCTCAGGCCCAAAGGCTCTAAGGCTACCCCTTCTCCCCTTTGTAGAGAACCTTCTTGATGACGACAGGAGAAGTGCCCGCCCTAGGGGGCGAGGCACCTTCCAGGTTACCGAACTTGTCAAGGGCCACAGAGCCGTTGACAAGTCGGCCACCATCAATCCCGGCCGTCTTGGTCTGGAGGGGTGAATACGTTTCCGCATCGGAGCCGTTTCCAGTCTCCAAGGGGGCCCCCCACCGCACGCCCCTCTTCGGTGGTGTGAGGTCCTTCGGTACAAAGCCAGAGCTGGGGCTTTCGCCCGGACCAAGTTCTATCCCCGTCTCGAGGAAATGGGCTGTGCGCTTCCGCCGCCTTTCGGCTGCGGCTTTCGTCTGCAGTGCGGCCGTGGGAGATGGAGGCCGGGGGATGGACTTCCTTTCAACCTGCCGCTTATGCGGCGTCGGCATGCAGTTGAGGCTGGTGTTTTTCTTCACCAGCTCCTTCCGCTCCCTCTCCAGCATGGTATCCCACGTGAGTGGGCCAGCAGGTCTCGGGGCGGCAGGTGCCAACGAGATGGTCGGCGGCTTTACAGCCGCACGGCCACTTCGCCGGACACCCTCCATGGCCTGGTTCTTCGCCGACACATCAGAGAAGTCCTCGGCACTGCGTTTCCTCGTCCTGGGGCTACTCCGGGGGCTGGAGGGGGACGCTGCAGACGTGGATACCAACGGCGAAAACGATATCGGAGTGTCATCCACGGGGGGCAAATAGACAACCTCCGACGCATTTGGTGCCTTTGCCTTTACTGCCCGTGGAATCTATTCTTTAGTGTCAGCCACAAATATCCTCAGTCGGGCAAGAGGGTGCATAGAGGGTGCATACCTTGCTCGTCACCGACGCCTTAGGTACCGGAAGGGATGACTTGGGAGTGAATCTGGATTTCGCTTCGTGTTTTTTGATGAAGCTGTCTAAGATTCCCGAGCCCGTCATACCCAAGGTGTCCTTTCGGAGCGCCTCGGCATGCTTCCGTACCAGGTATCCGCGCGCTAGGGCCCTCAGACGCATCATAGCAGGGTCTGCTGCCATATGGGAGAGCCCCGGGCTCGCCTGGCGTCCGTATCTTCCCTGGGTGATGGAATCTGGTGCTTCCTCGACGCTTGCCCTCAGTCGCTTCTCTGGAGGAGTGGACGGTTCGTCCACCCCCGCTAATGGGCCATCGACGTAGGTGAGTTTCCGCTTCGGCGATCTGACAGGCACCGTCGGAGGAGGCACGTTCTCTTCAAAAGGGCTCGAGGATTCTGGACTACTCGCCAGCTGCTGCTCCGGGGATTCTGGACGCGGCGAGCTGGTGGGTGTCGGACCGTCGTGAACCTTGACCGGAGGGAGCCTGACGGGACTGAAGGTTTCGTCGAAAGGAGAATCGAAACCTTCAAGCTGCTTCCTCTCTGCCCTGGCAGGCGAGGCGTCCGAATCCTTTTCTCCCTCTTTCCGCTTAAGCCCTATGAAGGGGATCTTTACGGGGCTCAAGCTGAACGAGTCGTCGAAGAGAGAATCATAACCTGGTGGCCGCGGCCGGTCCGATGCTGCGGACGACTTGATAGGAGAGTCATCTTGCAGTGCTGCAAGCGGGGATTGTCCAGTCCTTGGTGATTCACCTTCGCCGAACAAGGCTGACTGGCGAGTTTGGCGTACGGCACTAGAGTCAACGAGCATCCCATGGATACGGGCTCTTGACTGCCCTTCCTTCCCAGACGCCAACGATGGCGTCCGTGGTTTTGACGGACTGAGAATTGGCGAAGGAAGAGAAGCCAAATCGATTGCGGGACTGGACGCCTGCTGAACCTGCCGCTTGGGAGCAGATGAATCCGCGACAGGAGTCGCAAATAACTGATCGAATCCGTCTGACGATATTTCATCATGAGGTCTCTTGCGGGGACTCGTCGAAGGTAATCCCATTCCATACAATCCCAGTGGCGATGACGTGAGTTGACCTGGCTCTGGAGAATTTTTCACAGGACTGCGGCCTTTGCCGGCAACCACATTGCTGGTTGCCGGCGACAGCTGTGAAAATCGATGTCCATCTTCTAGGACTGAAGAACTCGATGGAGTTGCCGCGACGGATCTAATAGACTTCGATGATCCACCCGTTGCGGGGCTGAAAACCCTGATAGGTGTGCTGGGTTTTGCCGGTGACTTGACTGGAGAATCCGAGATTGGCGAGAATACAAAGGAAGTCCGTACCATGGGACTCCCGAAGGAAACGTTCGGGGTCATCATAGCGCGACTTATTGGAGTAGATGCCATGACTGGGGTTCCTAATACTGGATCACTGGCCCAAATTGACTGTCGCCGGCTTGGAGTGGCAAGTGGCCGACCTTGCGGTGTCGGGGGTACTCCACCCACGCCTTGGGAATCGTCCGTTCTATGGAAATTGCTCTCTATGATGTGAGATGGTAGCTTGACGGGAGAAGATCTAACGTCACTTCCTCCGCCTTCAAACGAACTGGGGAAGATGTCACTGAAGTGTAAGGATATGTGAGAATTCTCGATATTTGCTTCGGAGCCAAACTCAGTTTCATCATCCACATCGTCACTGGATGTTGGGAGTCGAGGGGAAGGTTCTGGAGCAAGGCGATTCTCGTCGTCCGACAGCTCGTCTTCGGGTTTGTCATTTGAATAACCAACGACGGTCGGGTTGCCTTTCAGCAACTCCACGTTCGAGGATTCAACAAGCAAGGGCTCATCGGTTGAGAGTTCATTCATGAATTTCACTCCCTCGGAAGTCCTCAAATTTGCAATGTCCTCAACGGCTTTAGAGGGTTCATAGTCAACCTCTACGCCGGACGTGGGATTTGATGATCCAGGGAAAGAGGCATATTCAGTTCCAACGGCCTGTGATGTAATTAGTGTTAGCTGATATTTTACGGATTCGTGGGATACTCACGGTAACATTTAGAGCAATATTCCCGCTGGGAGACAGATGCACCTTAGCACACATTGCATCGGCCAAGTGCTCTTCAAAAGTAGATCTCCCGGCCACTTCTAGCTCCGTCGTTTCAGACTCCGACGCTTCAGGCTTGGCCGCTTTTGGCTCTGCCACTACTGGTTCCGTCGCTTCTGGCTCAGTCGCCTCAAGCTCTGCCGCATCCAGCCCCACATCTCCTAGATTGGCCGCCCGTGGCTCCATCGTTTCAGGCTCCTCCACTTCCAGTACTACCTTTTTTGGATTGGTCTCTTCGGGCTCTGCCGTTTGCAGCTCGAACTCTCCACGCTCCGCCCATTCTAGTTCCACGGTCTTTGCGTCTGATTCTACGATCTCTATTTGTGGCTCTGCGACCTCCGCCTCTGTTTCCACGATATTCGCTCCTGGTTCCGTGATCTCCGCTTCTGGTTCTGGTTCTGCGATCTCCGTTTCTGGGTCAGGGGCCATTGCGTCTGGTTCCACGATCTCCGCTTCTGGCTCTGCGACCTTCGCCTCTGTTTCCACGATATTCGCTCCTGGTTCCGTGATCTCCGCTTCTAGTTCTGGTTCTGCGATCTCCGTTTCTGGGTCTGGGGCCATTGCGTCTGGTTCCATGATCTCCGCTTCTGGCTCTGCGACCTTCGCCTCTGTTTCCACAGTATTCGCTCCTGGTTCCGTGATCTCCGCCTCTAGTTCTGGCTCTGCGATCTCCGTTTCTGGGTCTGGGGCCATTGCGTCTGGTTCCATGATCTCCGCTTCTGGCTCTGCGACCTTCGCCTCTGTTTCCACGATATTCGTTCCTGGTTCCGTGATCTCCGCTTCTGGTTCTGGTTCTGCGATCTCCGTTTTTGGGTCTGGGGCCATTGCGTCTAGTTCCGCGATCTCCGCTTCTGGTTCCATGATATTCGCCTCCAGCTCTGCGGCCATTGCGTCTGACTCCGCGATCTCCGCTTCTGTCTCTGCGGTCTTTGCGTCGGGTTCCGCCATCTCCGCTTCAGACACCGCAATATGTGGTTCTGCCATATCGAGCTCTAGGTCCACCGCTCTAGCTTCCACCGCTTCTGTGTCTAGCTCCACTGTTTCCATTATTTGTTCGTTACTCTCTTCAACCGGCTCTTTCAGAATAGATGGAGTTGCGGCTGCTTTGCTGCGAGTAAGATCGATGTTTGTAGGCACGAGAGCCGAAATTCCGAGTTTCATTCCCTGTTCGGCTCGCGCCGTCTTCACGGCCTCTTCCTCTCCAGGAACTGTCACCGGCTCCCCAGCCTCGACTTCTGGTTCCACCCTTTTCGTTCGTGTGGCAGGTGATTTCTTTCCAGTGACAGGTGCGTGAGGTTCTTTACCAGTGTCTTGGAATGGTTCGACCGATTCCGACCCCCCGATTTCACCTTTTGTTCCTGGTCCGAGCTCCACCCTTTTCCCCTTCCGTTCATGTTTGGCTGATGCCCCCTTTGCTTCCTCTACAAGTTCAGACTGGGGTTCGAGCTGCACCTTTTTTTCCGGTTAGCTGGCGTCTTCTTTCCGGCGAACTCTCGACTCACTTCAGCTTCAGGCTCCGCCCTCTTTCTCCACATCGTCCGCCGTTTCTTCACTGGTTCCGGTGCATGGGGGACCATGGTCGAATCTGCTGATTTTTCTGCATCAACTTCGGGTTGGGGCTCGGGTTCTGATTTCTTCCTACGTTTGGACTGTCGTCTCTGGGTAGTCTCTTGCGAAGATATTTCAGCCTTGACTGCCTTCCTTCCTTGTGCGGTCTTCTTCTTTTCGGGGTCTGAATGCACTATGATCGACTCCCTCGGTCCCTCGAGCTCAAGTTCGGGTTCGGGTTCCACCTTCTTCGCCTCTCTTCCACGTTTGGCTAGTGCCTTCTTCTGCATTGTCGGCTCCTCAATCTCTGCCTCTGGTTCAGGCTGGCGCACCCTCCTACTGGTGGAAGCCTTCTTTTCGCTCAGCTTCGGGGGTTGCACTTCGATCGATTTTGTCAGCCCGCCATCCTCGGCTTCATGTTCTGGCTCAGTTTGAGGCTGCATATTCCTCAACTTTCGTTTAGCTAGTGCGTTCCTTGGAGGCGAAAAAATAACGACCTGCACTCCGAATGTTGGTTGACTCCGTTCCTCATCCATTTCAATATTTTCTTCCGGTTCCGTCTGGTTCTTTCCCCTTGTAGCTCTTCCCTTCAGCGTAGGAGTTTTTCGGACGCCCGGTTTCTTCGCAATAACCTTCTGAGTCACGCCTTTCGTCGCACCCCTTCCCTTCTTCTTCAGAGCCTTTCCGATTGCTCTCGAATCTTCATCTGATAGATCGCCATCCCCCTCGTTGAGAACGATATGCGCAGTTGGACGGGCGGCAATCTTCGCTGAACGACGTGTTGTTGTGGCGGGCGGCACAGTGGTAACACTCTTCGTCGAGCGCATTGAGCGACGCGATGCTGGTGCAGGAGACGCATCAATGATAGCAACTCCTCCCTCCTGCTCCTCTACAACTTCCTTTCCAGCCTTGAATGCTCGTCCCTTTGTCGCACGAGGTTTCGCAGTCGTAGCAGTGGGTTTTCTGACTCTTCCTTTGGTCTTCGGCGCTGTAATAGTCTGTGCGTCCTCGGATTCCTTCTCTCCTTCTTCTTGTTCAATTTCGTCTCCTTCCTCTACTGGTAGTGCGGTATTTTTCTTCGCGCGGGAGCTCCGTGCTTTACTCTTCATCGTTGCAGGAGTTGTGCTCGTACTCGTGGCAGCAGCTATTCGACTCGTTCTCGTCTGACGCGTCTTCATCGTCTTCGCAGGTTCTTGAACTTCGATATCCTCCGTCTCCACCTCGGCCGCAGGAGCCTTGCGAGCGGAGCGACGAGTTCCCGCCATTGCGCGCGTAGCCGTCCTGCAGTCTCAGGGGGGCTATATCAAAACGGTCGGCCCCACTTGCTTGGGACTGCGATTGAGATCTTGGGTGGGTTGGTGTGGGTATATACTCCGTACAGAGGTGACCGTATCGTACTCGAAAAGAATTGTGGTTGGGAAAGTTGTAAGCAGGTAAGAGTGGATGTGGTTGTGGATATGTCGATGTGGTCAAAGTTGGAGAAGTGTGTAGATGCGCGTTAGTTAGTAAACAAAATCACGCCAAGACTCGTGATTCTAGGATTGTCAACACCAACAGACACTTCGCACGATTATTGTTCGCAACCATAACTCCTCCTCCACTCGTCTCAACTTTTTTGCTCCTAATAGTACAGACGAAGAGAGTGAAAATAATTCTGAAAGCAGTCGATACAGAGCACCGTAGTTCGAGCAAAGAGAGAAAAGCCCATGACGGAAAAAAAGAAAATTAAATGAAAACGGAAAAGGAAGAAGCCAAGATGAAAAAATGATATACTTCCAAAAGGAAAGGGAAGAAAAGAAAAGCAATCATCTCATCCAAGCGGCCAGGCCCCTTCTCAGGAATCTGCTCACTCCCATTCCATCGTCCCGAACATCAAAATCCCATCTGCGTACACCCGGACTCAAAGAGCACTTCTACAAATACTTCTTCGGCGAACTGTTTCTTCTCTTCTTGTAAATCACGTATGCCACAGCCAACCCAACCTGGACCAACACGACAATCGTTACCATCATACCGATCTTGGGCCCCCCCGTCTCCAGAACCTGGGTAACACTGTCGGGCACCGAATGGAGCAGGTTCATATGGTGCTCCTTAAGAGTGCTTCGGAGCTCCTCGAAGTGCTTGGTGTAATCCTTCGAAGTTATCGCTTGCGCAATCTGCATGCAGATTTTCTCAATGCCTTCGAGCCTTGCTTCCAGCTTGTTCACCTGTTCGCGAGGAACGCTGGAGCCCCTGTTCTCCTGTCGCCACTCGTCCTCCTTGTGGTGAAGGGTGTCGACTGTGTCGTAGATCATTCCGAGTTGGGATTGAATTGCGGCAAGGTGGTGAGTCAGACCTTGAAGACGGTTGTGAAGATCTGCGAACTGCTCTTCATTGGACTTGTAATAAGCGGCTTCGTGATCCTCTTCTCCAAGCTCCGTATGCCAATCCTCAAAAACTTGCTCATGTGGCGCCTTCTTAGAACCCTTTCCGGATTGCGGCTGCTGCTGTACCTGCTTCGGCTTGCCATTTTGCTGCTGCTGGTGTTGCTGGTGTTGTTGGTGTTGGTCCTTTGGTACCTCGTATCCTCCATGGGGAAAGGCGACAAGGAAGTTGAAAAGCTCGAAGCTGTCGGGAATTTGCGACGTCGCCGCAGTGAGACCGAAGAAGTTACCCTTGGGAAGACGCACCTTGTCCGCCTGGAAGCACAGTTTTCCGTCCACCTCAACTTTAAAAGCGTTGGAGTGCTGCGCGATCTTGATCTGGGAAAGCGAACCCTTATTCCGGTAGTCGAAATCGCAGTGTCCAAACGCAAGAGAGGTGGGATTATGATGCTTCGAGTAATCCGTCTTCCCATCGTTCAAGTAAGCTCTCACTTGCGGGGCACCAGTGTGCGTATCGATAACCAAAGCCAATCCATCCCAAGGCAGAGCGGTGTAGATCGTGTCTTGGCCAGTTCCAGACCCGCTCTTTGGACCCCGCGAGGTGTACCACAGGTGAAGGGTGCCACCAGCGCGCTCGCCCCCAGATACTCGGAAATCGGTGGTCAGGGTCCATTCGTCGTGAATGTTTGACATCTTGCCCCACACTCCCACGCGCTGGTTTCCGGAGACTGGAGGTGTGAGGATCACTCTGTCGCCGAAGACTTGAGGTGTGCCAAAGATCTCGAAGTTCTGGATATTTTTGCGGTCTTCGGATATCCTGGAATCCGCGCATTAATATATGAGAAGATAACATGGCAAAGCATTGAACGTACGGATGCCGCGATCCTATAGAGAAATCAGAGTCCACTTCGTAAGGTCTATTATCCGTCTGCGGAAATGCGGCTGCAACAGCAGCCAGCAAGCTCCATTGTAGCTTCATGTTGATGTCGAGACGAATCGCAACGCAAGGAAACAAAGGCCAGCACTTGCGATGGAATAACTGTAACCGGTCGAGTGGGGACTGGCAGGAGGTGATAGATCGAGAATTGAATGGGTTCTTTTCGTGGGCGGTTGAGGTCCTTTCTTGCGGGGTAGTTAGCGGGAGTGGGAGGTATCTACATTCCCTGGCCTCACGTTACGACAGGTGTCCTTAGAGCTTCGGTGGTTCCACAAACCAGACGGACATAATTGACAGGGCCCAATCCCTGGTGTCAATCGGGTATATAGGATGCATGCAAGTCATTTGGTAAGTCGAGATTTACCCGGTCATCGACGAAAAGGTCACTGCAAGCTGCAGAGGATCGATTGATTACATAATTACCACCTAAGCATTGTGGCATACATACAGCACTGTATCATATGCCTTCTAACCATATTCTTATCCCTCCCTTAAATCCGCGCCTCTCTTCGGCGCTCCCTTTTGCTTCCAACCTCCGTCCCGCTCAAGTGGGTTGGGCCATTTGTTTCGAAGGTAACTCACCCTCTTTATTTGGAATAATGCGGTAATTCCATACGCATGTCCTTAGAACCTCGCGGTACGTAATTGAAAAGCGATGTGCTCTATGGTTTACGAAAGTCGGACATATGGTCATGATATGAAAGGATCGGACCAGCCTGCAGAATATGCATATGAACTAACTATGGTATCTACTCTCAGGAGCTGGCCCGACGACACCGACACAAGTCCCATTCCTAGTCAGAAAGAAAGAAGGCCCGGAGTCGATTGGAATGAAAAAATTTAGGCTGTTGATTCGAAACAGGACAACATGATCAATCTTCATGATTTCGGCCCTAGTTCTTACGCGTGACATTCTTCCTCACCACAACGAGTGATGTTATGCCAGCCAACCGACAGACTGAAACATGTTCGACCAGTAATCGCTCGTTTTACAAAGGCGATCCAGCCCGACTAGGATAGTTTGATCCAGTGAAGCGTGGGCCTGCTGAAAGCGACCTGTGGTGGCAGTACGGAGTCAAACCCTTTGCTGAACTATCCGCCCCAGCTTCAATTATTTAGTAGAGCAACTCCAAGGTAACTTGGCGGGTGAAAGACTAAGGGCCTGTTCGGTTGCCCACCTGCATTTTCAAACCTTCGGTTTCTGGCGAGTTGACGGTTGCCAAAGCTGCAGGTGCAAACTCTCATCTTCCGTGACCACCCGTTCGGCAACCCAGATATTCAACAGTACGCCACACTTATGTATCATCAAGGTTTGCTAGTGTCTGAGAGAC
>Ga0307516_10003486_pt1 | contig 20133 bp, 11 predicted proteins | sample 19_EM_MG_FD_203310 | JGI IMG/M metagenome (GOLD analysis project Ga0307516, IMG submission 203310) | Populus trichocarpa ectomycorrhiza microbial communities from riparian zone in the Pacific Northwest, United States - 19_EM | ecosystem: Host-associated > Plants > Roots > Unclassified | place...
TTTATGTTCCTACTGCCCATGCTGAAGAGATCTACCGCACCTCTTCAGATCTTCTGGCGTAGATCATGGCAAGGCATGCACCATAAACACATCTATCTCTCCTCTATCTGAGGCATTCTTGGATGCTTTTTTGCTGCTATGGTACATAGTTCTAGCTGACAGAAGGGAAATCAATCTTTTGTTGTATAGTTGTATTGCTCAATTAGCTGGCATCTTCTATAATTCTTGTGCAAACATGTAAATAGCTTATAGCTCAAACGTGATGGTTCTTACAAATATGCGATACAAGCAGTATTTGAATGGGGGGGAAAATAATAAAAATTGTTTACTAAATTTTTGTTGTGATACTTGTGACATTTCTCTCAGCAATTTCTCTTACAATGTCGCATGTGACAGTGAAAGTGGTTAATATGGGGTAGTAATAGATAATAGAGTAATCCATGAGATGATTTTGACGTCTTTTTGACATGCATGGCATCTGAACTGGCTTAAGGTGACAGAACTATAAATGAGATTTTTGAGCACACATGTCGTTTGAGAAACCATATGGCTGAAGTAAGATGATGTTTATAGTCAACTTTCTGTTTGAAATGTATATATATTTTTGGAATGTATATATATTATTTTGAAATATTTTTAAATAAAAAATATTTTAAATCACCTATTACAATTTCAAACAATTACTTCATATATCTCTTCGCTATTCATATCACTTCTACCTTAGAGGAATGACAAAAAAAAATCCCAAAATTCGGAGAATGCCTTGGTCCTCGGGGTCATGGAGCTATGTTTGGTGATGTTCTTGAGGAGATTGTTGCTGCACTTCTAAAACAAGTGATTTTGAGATTTGCTGCACGTCTAGCTGCTAGGCACTCCAATCCCAACGCAGGACACGCTCGATCGGAGCATTCTTGTGGATCCACTCAGCCGAAGGCCAGGACACAAAATAAATTTAAATATACCTTGTTAGACCCATGAAAAAATTTGAACTTGTTTCATTCATACCAAAGCCTTGACTTGCCTTTGCACTTCTTCCTTCTTGGATATTTTACTATTCTAGCATTTTTTTGATAAAAAAATTTGAAAAAATAACACTAATTAACCAAACCTTAAATTACCGTAATAAAACATTAACTCTAGACAAAATCATTAATCAATTATGATCTTGTTTGTTGATTTTTTTTTAATTAAAATCTCCATGAGAGTAGAACTCTAATGACTTATTCCTTCTTTTCTTTTGTCTACTTTCTTTCTTTATGTTTTTCTCATGCCATAATCGTTGATGGTTTTGAAGATGCATTTAATTTTAAACCATGTTAGTTTTCAAATAATCTGCTAATCTGTCGTTTTTCCAAAACTTTCAATAAACTTTGTTATTTAAAAAATAATAATTGACATGATATTTTGTATAATTGAGGAGAAATAATCGTGGGCAATGATGCTAAACATGTCATGTCATGTCACATCATGCTAATGCACCCTTAGCCCATGATAGCAATATAATAATAATAATAATAATAATAATAATAATAATAATAATAATAATATAGATGATGTAATGCCTGTAGCACTCATCCTCTTCGACTAAAGTTTTAAATAAAGAATAAAAAAAATCGTGGTGCAGCTGAATTCACCCCGTTTTAGATTTATTTTTTAAAAATTATCAGTCGAATCTCATAAATTTTAAAACTATTAAAATTTTATATAATTATTAATTTTAAATCTCATAAAATTAATTAAGATACGACTATACAAGCAAACTGGTTCGGATATCATGTTAACTTAAAAAAACAAGTTCTAAATAAAGAAACTATTATTAGTTTTCTTCTTTTCTTTCACCTACGCAGTTGGTAGCGTGGAGTTGCAGAACTTGACTTGAATAGGATGCCTGTGATGGGGAGACAATTCAAACATAACATAACCTCTTTTGGCTTTCGTGCTCATTTTAGAAATATCTTTGGTTTCAATTCTACTCTTCAAACTTTCTGTCTCTACTTTTGTTTGTTTTCTTAACGGAAAAAAAAAAAACCAAATTAATTATACTATTAATCGGTAAAAGATTTGAATTCTTGCCATCCCAAGTTTGAACACATTCTTCGAGCCGAAACAAATTCAATGTTGACTTCGAAGATATTAGCTACTAGAATGTACAGCTTAATTGCGTGTTTGGTATCGTGAGTGTATAAATAGTTGTTTTTTAAAATATTTTTTTAATATATTAAAATAATATTTTTTTTATTTTTAATATTAATACATCGAGATAATTTAAAAATATCAAATTTTAAACTCGTGGTTAATTAAGAATCTGGGCTCTTCCGTGCCCTATCATTATTAATTATATTAAAAAGAGAGGAAAAGAAGGCATGATTGTGTTTCTTATAGTCATCGCCACATGAAATAACTTTGCACATTTTCATGACAAGTTGTTGTCTGCTTTTCTTCACTTCTATTCTTACACGCATTCTCCACTGTAATAATAATAATAATAATAATAATAATAATAATGTTCATTGCGTGGCCATTATGGGATGTCTTTAATTTATAACATTTTTTATTTATTTTTTTAATATTTTCGGTGCTCATTATTGTGTCAACTAGTCATATATATTATTATTATATAGTTGGCAAAAGTATATAATAAATTATATCATGATTGATTGGAGTAAACACTGTGTCTTCTCTCATGTATCATGATGGATTGAGTCATGTTTTGCATTTATTTTTTTATCTTTTAGTTTTTCTTTGCTGGTTATTAATTTTTTTATATTACATTAATTTTAAATTAAATTAATAATTTATTTTAGTTTGTTTTCTATAAAATTATTTCAGTATTAAAAAAAAATATTATCATTAAATTGATACAAGATTTTGCATGAAAAAAATTAGTTTTATTATATTTAAAATTTAAGATTTTGAGGATTAATATTGACAATGAGAAAAAAAAAAAAAAAAACACGTTTGCTTTTGAAAAAAAACAACTCCTGAATTTTCCATAACGAACTAGTTAGACATTAACTTTTGTCTTTCTATTGTATGATTTTATAAGCTAGTCAACCATATCCTTCTGAAGAAAAATACTTGCTCTCTCCAGCTTGATGGACCGACCATTCATTCATCTTCATCTTGTTCACACGGCCATGCTTGTCTAATGGCCTTCTGAAACACCAGTAAATTAGATTTTAATGGATGGTTTTACATAAACTCACCATTGTTTTGTGTTTATTTTATTAATTTAATTTAATAAACATGATTATTCATGGAAATTCAAACCTAAAAACCAAGCCATGCAAGCTCTAGCTAGTTTGAAATGGTCATTATCGCCAGCTGTGTCTAATCAGAGAGACACCTAAAAGAGAAGGAAACATTATGTCTTCTCTCGTGTGTCAATGGATTGGACTCGTGTTTGGTGTTTTTTTTTTTAATTTTTTTTTCTAATAATTAATTTTATCTTTTCATTTTATATTGGTTTTACATTGAACTTATAACATGTTTCAGTTTATTTTCTATAAAGTTATCGCAATATTAAAAGAAATATTACCATTAGATTGATACTCGATTTTGCATGAAGAAATTTGGTTTTATTACCTTTAAAATTTAAGATTTCAAGGATCAATATTGACAATGAGAAAAAAAAAATTAGGGTTTTTTTCTTTTTTCTGTATTGTTCACGCAGTCTTTAAAAAAAAACCAATTGCCTATAGGATTTTCTTCATTTTCAATTTTGATCCCTTTCATTTTAAACTTTTATGTTTTAGCACAAAACTTTATTTTATTTATATTTCAGTTTTTAAGTTAAAAAAAAATGAGAGAGAGTCAATAGAAACCAAAAGGCCCTACCTTGATTTCTTAGGCATCTCTTTAGCGATCGAAATATGAGCAAGTAGGCGACACGACATCTACTTTAAAAAAGAGTAAAAAACATGTCATATGCCCTCGAGAAAAAAAAAATAAGGTAAAAAACATGAGCTTGGTCTTGCAGACTAGCTAACGCGCCGGCCCTTCTTTCTCTTGGGTCAGACACTTGAGCCCAACCCATCTATTTGGCACAAACACCTACCTTTTTCTATATTTTTTTTAATTTTCATTAAAATACACTATGAAAAAAAAAAAACATGACATGATATTAAAGTTTCTATCCAATTTTGTCATGGTTCTTAAATAATGTTATAGGTTTCTATTTGAAAGTAAACAATTTTTTTTAGATACCGTGTACCTAATATACAAAATAAAAATTTCTCATGAATATTCAATGAAAATATAAATTTTTTTCTTAAATGTTTTTACCAATTGTTTACATTATTTTATCATATTTATTAGTTTTTCCCCTCAATCACATCCAAAACACTGAAACATTGTCTTAATATTTTTAAAAAACTTGCTTTTGAGATAATAAACAGTGTTTATAATAAATAAAAACATTCTTTTGTTCAAACAATGAAAAGATGTATTGATAAGAAAATGAAGTTTAGGTTGAACATATATATTTTTCCATGATAATTTTATTCATTGTATTGCTTGCAAATATCTATTTTTATAATTGTTTAATTAAATAAAAAACAAATTCTATAAAAACATGATTATTAAACCCAATAAATGCTATGATCTAGCTCACAAGTTGAATAAATTAACTAAGTTTGATATGAACAATCCAAAAAATTATCATTCCAATATTTATTTTTTAAAAAAACAAAACATGAAATCCACATTGTTTTATTTTTTTAAAAAAAATCAAACTAAATTATAACTAAATTAATCAAATTATTAAAGTGGCTAGGCCATTCTATGACTCTCGCCTAATTTCCTTTAAAAGTCAACCCAATTCATATGCCAAGTTTACGGGTCATCATATTTATCCAAGAAGCTTGGCTAATTATAATAACATCACTCTTTTTATTCGGCACAAGGACACATGCATGAGACGGACATTACTTTTTCTTTTTCTTTTTTTCTTTTTTCTTTTATCTTTTTGCTGACCTTAAAAAGACCCGGCAGTTATGGAGCATGTTTTTAAAATCACCTCGAAAAATGATATAACCTTAATTGATATATAGATCAATATTAATGTATTTATTTTTTCCACGTGGAAATAACAATCAAATCTCTAACTGCTCTCTAAAAATAAAAATAAAAGACTTAAAAAAAAGATGTTTTATGTGAGTTCAATTATATGTAATAATTAGTATTATTTATATATGAAAAAAATACAACGAAATTATACAACTATTAAATTCTTAAATTAAACTGAATAATTAGCATTTCAATTTAACTCCAATGGTAAGATATGTAAATCAATTTAGGCTAATGAAATAGAATTTTTAAAATTAAAAAAAAAATTATTAAATCTGACCCGCCCTGATTAGGGGTGATCATTTTCGGTTCGGTTCGGTTTTTAACTATAAAAAACAACCAAACCGGTTTTTTTTTTGAAAAAAAAAACCGAAACCGAGTCAAACCTATATGCTCATATTTCTTCTCGAACTCGTCAGTAAGATGCATTTTCACAACTATTGTTTTCCCTGCATTGTGCAAACGAATTAAAAGCCAAAAATCAACACCACTGATTTCATCCCAAATCCAAAACTCTGCTATAAATCAAAACCCTAAATTTCCAGGCACTGGAAATCTGGACTTCCATAGAAGTCATTGAAACTGAGCCTTACATTATTCAACACAAAATGCAGAATCATGAAGCAAGCAAGCAAATCAATTATATCACTAGATTATTGCCTCAAATGTAAAGGGGAAACAAATTGAAAGATATCCATCATACTCACACAAACAAATCTTCCCATGGTTCATCGGAAAGACTACTAACAATAACATTTCGTATGTGGTGTTGGTTGGGGTTCTCATGGCTTACAGGGGATGGTGGTCTCTGCAATCATGTAAATCACAATATATGGATCCATGTTTGAAGCAACCCTTCTAAGTCTAGGGGGAGGGAGAGGGAGAGGGGGCTGCGGCTAGGGTTACTGGAGAGGGAGAGGGAGAGTGAGAGGGGGCTGCGGCTAGGGTTACTGGAGAGAAAGAGGGAGAGGGAGAGAAAGAGTGAGAGGCGGCTAGGGTTACTGGAGGGGGGGATAATTTTTTCTATTTATAGTGCCTTTTTTGAACCGGTTCGGTTCGGTCCGGGTTAACCGGTTCCTGCATTACAAAACCGAAAACCGAACCGAACCGGGATTTTTTCTAACTATTCTAATCGGTTTAATCGGTTTTTTTTTTCGGTTCGGTTTTTTCGGTTAATTTTTTCTCGGTTTTCTCGGTTTATTAGGTTTTCCGGTTTTTTTGCACACCCCTAGCCCTGATAGATTGACTTAGTGATCTATTGATCCAGGACTTGGACAAAGCAGGGTTTGCTTTTAAACCACATGAAAAGCTGATTTAATCAAACATAGATGAACTAGTGGATCAACTTGCAATCCAAATAAAACCTGAGTGAGACCAAGTTCATAAATTTTAAAGATTTTTGTTTTCGAAATAAAATTGTTTTAGTTTTTTATATAAAAACTTTATTCAAAACAATATTATTTTATTAAAAAAACTCAATAAATCCGGTCAACATGTCAACTAATTGACAAGCTCAATTCATGATTTGTATCTTGTACTTGTCAAATATTTTTTAGTTCCAAATGCATGGGGAAAGTACTGTAGCTTTCCCCATGCCTTTTAGCTTTCCCCACGCCTTTTAGACTTTCCCCATTTTTAATATATTATATTATTATTATATAATAATTATTATTATATTATAATTATAACATATACTAAAAAGCATCAGTGTTTCTAGTCTACAGTGAAATACTGCGCTATCTTTTTTTTTTTAATTTTTTTTGTTTTTTGTCTTTATGGGTTTTTTTTTTTGCTTTTTTCTTTATGTTTTTTTCTTTTAATGATTTTTTTTTTGTTTAATTTAGTTTGTTAATGTTGAATTTTTTTTTATTTAGTTATCAGACTTTCATGACACGGATCCTGAGTTTGACGGGTTAAACTGGTTTGACTAGTTAACCCGAATTTTTTTTTTCTTTTTAATTAATTTTTTTCATTTAGTTTAGTTTAGTTTGTTAATGTTAAATTTCTTTCTATTTAATTATCAGACTTTCATAACACGCATCTCGGGCTTGACGGGTTAACTTGGTTTAACGGGTTAACCCAGTTAATTATGGGTTAACCCGTTAATTTTTTTTTTTCTATTTAGTTATCACACTTTCATGACATGAATCCCAGGTTTGGCGGGTTAACCCAGTTGATTCATATTTTTTTTCTTTTTCCTCATTAGTTTTTTTCTTCCGATTTCATCTTTTAATATTGTATGCAGTCCACAGTAAATAGGCTAATGCTTTTAGTTTTTTTGTTTTGCTTTTTTTTTTCTTTTTATGCCTTTCACTGTGGATTGCACAGTGCAGTCCACTGTGAAAAGGCTGATGCCTTCTCTTTTTTTTTCTTTTTAGTTAATTTTTTTATTTAGTTTGTTGATATTAAATATTTTTTCTATTTAGTTATCAGACTTTCATGACACGGATTTTAGGTTTGACAGGTTAACCCACTTCATTTAAATTTTTTTTCTTTTTCTTCATTAGTTTTTTTCTTCTTATAAGTTTTTTTTCTGTTATTTTTTCTTTTGAATTAATATTTTTTCTATTTAATTTAGTTTATTAATATGAATTTTTTTTTCTATTTAGTTATAGGTTGATGCCTTTTTTTTTTCTATTTAGTTATCTTAGGTTCGGCTAATTAGAGAAATTTGTTTTTTTTTTTTGTCGTTTTTATGCCTTTGACTGTGGACTGCACAATGCAGTCCACAGTGAAAAGGCTGATGCCTTTTGTTTGTTTTTGTTTTTTTTCATTTTTAATTATTATTTTTTCCTTTAATTTAGTCTATTAATGTTCAATTGTTTTTTTCTATTTAGTTATCAAACTTTCATGACACAGATCCTGGGTTTGACCGGTTAACCCAATTAATTCTGGGTAACCCGTCAATTGTTTTTTTCTATTTAGTTATCAAACTTTCACGACACAAATCCAATGTTTGACGGGTTAACCTGCTTTGAAGGGTTAACCCAGTTAATTCAGATTTTTTTTCTTCATTAGTTTTTTTCTTTCTATTGGTTTTTTTTCTTTGTTTTTTTTCTTTTTAATTAATCTATTTAATTATCATACTTTTATGACACGACCTTGCAACCAGACCCACATCCAAAGCTATTGGGTCTGATATTGCAGCCAGACCCACTCAAACTTGGGTCATGCAAGTTTAATGTTATTATTAATATTATAAATATTACTCTTAGGTCAGGTGTTGCAGTCAAACCCAAGACTCTTGGATATAACTTTGCAAAAAAACCTAACACTTTTAGATCTTATTTTTTTTGATATTTTTTATGCAAAAAAATTGATCTGCGGCATTATACGGGTCATGTAACTAATTATATATAAAAATACGTTCTCGAGTCGACCGAGAGAATCAAAAGTAATTTTTATTTAGAGGCTTAATTCAAGTGATAAGTTTTTATTTGATGATTAGAACTATAACATCTGTGTCAATATTTCATAATGGAAATATTCATAAATCATGATATTTATCTATAAATTAATAACTTTGAAGGGAGCATAAATTCTTTCTAATAGTGAATAAATATTCCTTCCTTCTCGACATTTTATTCCCTGGCTTCTTACCATTAAAAAGAAAGAAAGAAAGTTACACAATTATTTATCTGGACATTTTATGTGATGTAAGGTGGGCCCAATAAAGAATAATAATTAAGAGTCTTATCCATGTCAGTAATCATTCTTTTTTTATATATAAAAAAAGAAAAGAAATAGACCTAAAAATTATTATTTTGCTGTCATAAGGTTTTGCAGGGACAGCAGTGCGGTCCTTGAAAGCAGGCGACAGCGAATCAAGGTGCGATCTCCCGAATCACAACTGACCGCCGACCACGGTTTCATGCCCAGTTCTTTGGTTTTTTCTTGACAATCCCAAGACCATTCCATGGGGGTAATATACATGTGCTACACGCGCAATCTTAACATTGTAGTAGTAGCCGTCTTTTTCTAGCCTTTGAACTCTCTACAAGGAAAAGAAAAATCAACAAACTTAATATATCATGAACCGTATTCTTAAAAAAATTTAATTTTTTTTTTAAAATTTAATATGTTTTATATGTTTTGGATCGTTTTAATATACTGATATCAAAAATAATTTTTAAAAATAAAAAAATATCATTGACATGCATTTCAGCATGAAAAATTATTTGAAAAGCAACTACAACCACACTACCAAACATATTTTCAACACAATTCTCAACTAATTTAACACAAAACTTGTTATTCAATTTAATTTCAAATCAATTCACAATTAAACAAACTTAATTCATAATTAAGAAAACTTGATTAATTTATTATATGGACAAAATTAATTCATAGTATATTTAACATAATTCTCAACCAATTCAACACAAATAATATAATTTTTTCCAAGTCAATTACACAAGCTCACTTTTTAAGGAGCTTTCCTGTAAAAAAAACTTACACAAGCCCTATTTCTCAAAGAACTTTCCTGTCAAATACTTGTACAAACCTCGTTTTCAATGAGTTTTTCTTGTTTTTACCAAAAACTTTTGAGTCTTTCACCTACATTTTCACTCTCAGATCCATTGATTTTCCTTTTTTTTCTTATTCAATGTTGTACTCTTCTCTTCTTCGCCATTAATTCCTCTCCAAAAAGTTGAACAACATTGAATTAGTATCTGATTCGGGCAATTTGAGAACCAACTTGAGCTTCTTTTTGTGACGTCTTTTTCTATTTAATTCACTGATTTCCTCGTCATCTGAGGAGTTATGGCAACTGTCATCGTTGGTAGGTTTATGGTTAGTGGATCGACTTAGAGGAAATGCAGTGGTGGTGGTAGATTTGTGATTTTAAGAATAATTAGTAGCAATTGTCGAATTGCTTGAACAAGAATTAAGAGGTTAAACGATGATGTTTGTTTTTTTTTTTTTCTTGAAAAAAATATTTTGACTAGGTTTTACCGAGATACACTCGTAACTTGAATTTTTAACCAAGTTAAACTAAGTCAATATCTTCCCTCCTTTTTTCTTTAACCTGGATAGGTATAGGTTCCAAGTCGATTAGATCCTAGAACAATCTCATACTGGTTTAAGTTTCGGGTTGATCAAGTCTCGGTTCAATATAGTTTTAAAACTATGGTTGTAAATATTGACCTGAATTCTTTATTTTTCAAGTTATTAGCCCGACATCTACTCGAATGCTATATTCTATAAGTTAACAGTATATGAACAATCCATCTTAACTGCCTGTTTGGGAGTGCTTTTCAAAAGTGCTTTCGAAAAAATTTGAAATTTTTTTTTTCTTTGAAGTAATATGTTTTTGATGTTTTCAAATCATTTTGATGTGCTGATCTCAAAAATGATTTTTAAAAAATAAAAAATATATTATTGGCACACTTTTCTGAGTAAAAAGTACTTTGAAAAGCAACCACAACCACACTCCCAAACACCCTCTTACATGCTAGTTGTGCGATTAATCATGATAAAGACTAAGATGCATAGTAGGTCTGCAACCTAGATAAATTTCTAAGGATCACCAGGATAAGACACAATAAATCCTAACACACAACTACCTAGAAGGAACACTCTTCTGCATTTCTTTCTCTTTATTACATACATTTTATTTCTTCTACACTTTACTAACTTAGATGTAAAATATACATAGAACATGTTTTGCAAGAGAATACCAACCACAACGTGAACTACTAGTCAAGCCTAACCTCAAGAAATTTTCAAAGCTCATTAAACGGTAATGGAAAGACACAAAATCATTTAAAGTTTTTTTTTTTTTTTTGACTTGTTAGTAATCAAGTGTTGGTAATGCATATTCTAATTTGATGTGTTTAGTACAAAAAAAAAAAAAAACTAAGAATGAAATAGCAAACAATTGAAGTTCATGATGCAATTATTAGGCGCGTAATTAGTCTTGATGTTGATTCAAAGATACAAATAACTCAGCTCGTTAGATGCTAAATTCTCGAGAATTTCATAATTGAAATGATTTGGATTTCAACACTTAGCATATATTTTTGAAAGCTAGTGGATGAGTGTAATTTGTTTTTTTACTAGTTATATGTTTAATATTGTAGTGTAGATTATTTTTAAATTTTTTTTAATTGAAAATATTTTAAAATAATTTTTTTTTATTTTTTACATCAACTCATTAAAATTATTGAAAAATACTAAACAATATTAATTTAATATTTTTTTCAAAATAAATATATTAAAAATACATCTAAAAATGAAAGCTAAAACTTACAGAGTTATAATTAATCTTTATTTAATTAAATTAAAACAAAAAAAAATTGAATTTCACTTGTATTATATATTATGTTGTTTCTAGGTTGATTAAAGAATATACTTGTCAACTCTGAGAAGATCCCGAGAGGTGTAGTTTACTAGTCACGTTTTAAATTTGTTTTTAGAGATTACCAGTTCAAGTCTCATAAATCTTAGGGTTATTAAAGACTTACATGATCGTTAATTTTAAAATTTGTTAGATTTGTCAAGATACACGTGAGCTGGCTTGAACACCTATATTAATAATAATAAAAAATTATCATAAGAGAGGTGAAGATCTCGGGTAAAGGAGTTTATGTTTTCTTTTTTAAAACAACCACCGAAAGAATGATAGTATTATCATTTATTATTAAAGGACAGAAACACATATGAAGGCTTCTCTTATTTCCTTATCAAAAGAACGAACACTTTGGGGTCTGTCTTTGGGATCTGCCCGCCTCCCATATCCAGAACAGATCGCCTCCCATATCCAGAGCAGATCCAATCCATAAAACTTGATTATATTACACGGAGGGAATGCGGGCAGGGCTTGTATTGCTTAGATTTTAGTTTTTGTACATGATAGAATTAAACTCTGAGGTTTTTTTTTCTTTTTATTTGTAAGTAAGAAACATACCCAGTTGCAGCTGGTAAATTACTTATTGATAGGAGGACAGCGAAAGTTGTTGTCTTTGCAAGGGAATAAAAATAAGTAGAGAAATTTGATGGGTTTTCTTGTTGATTCACATAAAGGTGGTTGTGGAGTAGGGGGTGGTGGTTGTTTTAGGAGTTTGATAAGGAGAAAACAGGTTGATTCTGTTCATTCTAAAGGACATGGTCATCATCGATTAGCCAAGGAATTGTCTATTCTTCACCTTATTGCTATTGGTTTGTTCTTTTTCTCTTAATTCTTCTCTTTGACCAAAGAATTTTATCTGGGTTTTGTTTTTTGGATCATGGTTTTGATTGTCTTGTGCTTCTTCTTTCTTTTTTGTTTGCTAATTTACCGGATGGATGAGTTGATGCTGATCGTGTTAATTGGTTTTCAGGTTTTGGCCAGAAATTTTAAGCTTTCTTTCCTGTTTTTCTTTGGATGTATCATTTCCTTGTTGTCTTATCCAAATAATATTTCCTTTGTTTAACTTTTTTTTTTATTGAAATTAAGTTTTATTAAAACATAAGCCAAAACCTGATCCTGCTAAGCACCGTCTTAATGCTACTTTGAAAAGTTTTTTTTTTTTATCCTTTTTGTAACTTTCAGTTTTTCGTGTTAGCTTTCTAGTTTTTTAATGTTGGTTCTTGTGCTATAGCTTGCCTTCTATCTTTGAATTGCTGACTGTTGAACTCTGATCAGGCGTTGGCTCAACCATTGGAGCTGGAGTTTATATTCTTGTTGGAACAGTTGCTAGAGAGCATTCTGGACCAGCTCTATTTCTATCCTTTTTGGTTGCTGGAATTGCTGCTGCTCTTTCAGCCTTTTGCTACGCAGAACTTGCAAGTCGTTGTCCATCTGCCGGCAGTGCGTATCATTATTCCTATATATGTGTTGGAGAAGGGTAAGTATTTGTTGTTTCTTGTTTGAAAACTTATTTACTTCTGTGGTAGTCCCTCTTCTATTTGGTTCATGGTTTACATCCTGCTATTTCTTTATTCAAAGGGGATAAGTAAGTTGATGCTGTGCTTGCTTTTTCATTTATCTTTTTTTTTTTATATGTGTAATTGTATTAAAGGGAAAAACTATACAAAAATACTAGGGGCATACCTTAAGATGTATATCGTCCCGTTACCCAAATCCATCTGACCTTAGGCAGCAGGAAAAAAAAAAGCTAAAGAAAACTCAAATATATCCGAATAAAAGACTGTCTGGACAGCAGCTAGGAAGCTGGTCATCCGGTTTGTTGACAACTTAGAACCGGGCGACTGGTTCTGCAAAAACAGCAGACATGCTAAGAAGAACTCAAAGAAAAGCAAAGCAAAGGTACCTCATGACTCTAGCAGACACCATATGGACCTGAGAGCAACTGGAATCTGATACTTTGGTTCTAGCAACATGTTGTTGGGGGATTTGGTTGGTCATAATTTGGTTCCATGATGCACCTACTTTTGGCACATTTCTTGCTGTTTTTGATATGATTATTGATTTATATAATAGCATACCTCAGGCATTGTGTTTGGATAGTTCTTTGTTTGTATTTGGGTTCCATTTTTGGACTGAATATAGTTTTTGACAGAACCAGCAATGCCCTTTGCTTATTGATTCCTGCATTTTCAATTTGCAGTGTTGCTTGGTTGATTGGCTGGGCTCTAATATTGGAATACACAATCGGTGGTTCAGCAGTTGCTCGTGGCATATCCCCAAATCTAGTTCAGTGACTTTCTGCTACCCAAGCTTCAATTTACTTAGATGTGGCACTTTTAATTCTTCGGGTTTAATTATTTCAATCTTATTGTTCTGAGTATAATTATTTTACATTGTTCTCTTTATAGATGAAAATGGTACACATTTTCCAATTTTCAAGCATTGCTGTCTTGATGCCTAGTGGCTAATTGCATCTTGTTGTTGAATTGGAATTTTGGAAGAACAGAAAATTAGTAAAATTGTCGAGTCTTTCATTTCTTTTATGATGTATGAATGAGCATGCAAGTAATTCTTTTCAGATGGTCAAGCTATTTGACAATACCTTTCATTGGAGTCTAGCTTCAATTTAATTTGAGCACTTTGATAGTTGCCATTTACATTAAGACGTGAAGAGTCATTTAGGACGTCCTTGTTTCCTTTGCAGGAAGTTCTAACATATTAGTGATCTTCCATTTTCACCACTACAAAATAAATTTCTACGATGCCCCTAGTTATCAGCCTAAGTGGTGTTCTTTAGGTTAGATCCTTGGTTTCAACGAAAAATATAAAGAAAAAGTAGAAAAGGAATTGCTGATACTCTATTGTGATTAGTTGACAAGCAAGTTGTTGGTCAATACTTGGCTTTTTTTCCTTGATGAGAGTCTTATTTTATTTATTCCCCTCTTATCTATCCAGGCATTGTATGTTCTCCAAATGGTGATAGTCTGTGTGCTTCCCCTTCTGTCTATTTTTGAATTATTGTTTTTTTTCTTACTTGTCTTGTTTTATGCTTGTAGGCACTGTTCTTTGGAGGTCAGGACAATCTACCAACATTTCTAGCTCGTCAGCACATACCTGGGCTTGATGTTGTGGTTGACCCATGTGCTGCTGTTCTGGTATTGGTTGTCACTGGGCTGTTGTGTGTGGGAATAAAGGAGGTACATACCATAATTCTTTATCATGTTCATTTTCCCCTTTTGACTAGCAATTATTCCTAAAGTTCTCCTTTCTTTCCATGCTATTATATTAATCTCCTCGAGTAACATCATTGTGCAGAGTACTTTAGCACAAGCCATAGTAACCTCCATAAATGTGTGTGCCATGCTTTTCATCATAATAGCTGGTACTTATCTCGGCTTCAAGACTGGATGGGCTGGATATGAACTTCCTACTGGGTAATAGGCATCCCATGTTGTAAAATCATTTTTGAAACATTTTGTGCAGAAGTTTTATAATTAATATGATATTTCTGAACTCACAGGTACTTTCCCTTTGGGGTGGATGGGATGCTTGCAGGGTCTGCAACTGTATTTTTTGCGTACATTGGTTTTGATTCAGTTGCCAGCACTGCTGAGGAGGTATGCACCTTCCCGGTGTTTTTGTTATTCCTTCCTGCTTCTCTTCTACTGTAGTTATTTCATGTGTAGTCTTCATGTTCATGGGTACATGGTGACTTGTGGAGTCTTATTTTGTGTTTCATATTTTCTGACAGGTGAAAAATCCACAACGAGATTTACCTCTAGGCATTGGGCTCTCGCTGTCTATTTGTTGTTCTTTGTACATGCTGGTCTCTGTTGTCATTGTTGGTCTGGTACCTTATTATGCAATGGATCCCGATACCCCTATCTCATCAGCTTTTTCTGTACACGGGATGCAATGGGCAGCGTAAGTTTGTTGTTTTGGTCAAATGCATGGTACATCAATTTTTTCTCCAAAATTATATGGAAGTAATTGAACCTTCTTGGTTTACAAGTCTTTGTGCTGCTTGTGTGTTCAGGTACTTGATAACTGCTGGGGCAGTTATGGCTCTCTGCTCAACATTGATGGGGTCAATGCTTCCTCAGGTAATTTAACAGAATCTTCAAGGTGCTTGTATACCATATTTTTCTGACTTGCTGCTCCTGGATGCTATCTGTCATATGATGAATGTTATTCTTGATTGTTCTTCACTGGCCATGCACCTCATGACTGCCCGCATACACTGACTTTTAGTTCAAGCAGTGTATTTTGATTTCCTTTATTTCATTAATATGGTTGATCTTCAAAACTTACATTGTGTACTTATATGAATCAATATATGTTTGTTACATATCTGTATCACTGTATTTTCTGACATTCCAGTACTTTATCGGTAGGCTCTACACTGTATTTTTCCTCTGCCATAATTCTCTCTTTTTTTTAATAAAATGAGGAAGTTCTAATTAGAAAGAGGGAATTGTACACTATGACATTGAGAGTAATCCTATCGGAAAGTGAAATAGGCACAGGAATCTAGATCAAAATAATAAAGCACTCCAATTCCCCTGAATATCAGTTCAGGAAATGTCCCTAAAAGCACTTGCTATGTGACACCACAAAGAAGCCAGGAAGAGTATCCAATTCAACGTTAACTTTCATGATGTGAAGTGATGATTGATAATTCTGCCTCGCCCTCCTTCCAAATGCACCAAAAAACTGCACTAGAAAACACATCTCTATAGTTCTTACATTCTTTCTCCGACCCAAGACACCCCCAAAAGAAATCAGCAACTCTTGTTCCACCATCCTCAGAATTGCCCAACACTAACAAATGCAAACAATCTTTGCTGCATATATTGAGCTGAAGGACAATGCAGAAAGAGATTGACTTAGAGATTCTCTATTACGAGGACACATAACACAATTATTAGGAGTAAGGCCTTATGATGCTTTCTAATCTGCAACAAGTCATTGGTGTCAATCTCATCGACACCATTCTCAAGATGAAAAGGTTGTCTCAATAGGCTCATAAAGGGGTTCTTGAATATGAACCCTGGGGACAACTACTATATAGATGGTTAAAGCAAGAATGTGTTATTAGTGGTGTTGATAACTGTGTGTTTATATTTATTCTCTAATTGGTGATTATTGTGCACGCCTGTCTTAGTGGGAAAAATGCTTAATCTGTTTCTCGCCTCTTACTTTACTAGATTTACCAAATGTTAACTGTACTATTCTGTTCTTCTGTGATGATTTTTTGTTGTTGGTGTATTGTATTTACCTTTTCTTTATCTCCAAGTTATCAATTAACACAGCTTTTGTCTTCCCCAGCCTCGAATTTTGATGGCAATGGCCAGAGATGGATTGCTGCCATCATTCTTTTCAGATGTAAATAGAAGCACCCAAGTTCCTGTTAAGAGCACGTTGGTGACTGGCTTTGGTGCTGCAGTATTGTCATTTTTTATGGATGTTTCACAGTTAGCTGGGATGGTATGTGAACTTTGAATCTTCAAATAAATGTGCAATATAGTATTGTTGTTGTAGTTGACGAGGCTTGCTTGCATTTTGCTTGGACCCATTTACCTCAAATCTAAGCAAGAAAGACAATGGGATGGGAAATGGCTGGGTAGCCTCTCCCTTTCCTGTTTCCTGTCTGTTGGGAGTCATATTTACCCATTAGTTCCTGATCAAGGAAATAGGAGAATTTTTTCTCTTATCTTCAACTGTTAATGAGGGTTGACCACAGCTATTTTTTTACTTCAGTTATCAAATAAAATAGGTGGCTTTCTGGGAATGTTATATATATATATATATTATTTTATTTTTTTTCCTATCCCTGACCTGCCCCTTTGTTTTAAGATTGTTACCAGTTTCTATGATCCAGCTCATTCAACAATTCAAATCAATATCTTAAAAAGAAAATAATTGAGCGCTTCATTCTCTGGCAATGCTGCTCCTTATATTATGTATGTGTGTGTATGTCGATATATACATATTTCCCACTTACACTAAGATACAGTGATTTCCCCTTGAAATCCGTTATTATGAAAAAGGCAAAACCCAAAGAAAGAGACAATGAACCATCTTTGGTGATAATTTCAAGATGGATATATATTTCTTGCAGTTATAGTCTGACCACATCTTTTACATTCAAATTATTAGTACCTAGACTATGCATTCACCGCTGTCAGCACCACTTCAGTCTGGAACATTATTGCTGAGCATGGGACAGATCAACTAAAGTGGTTCTTGAACGAAAACTAAAATACAAGAGTTGCAATCTATTCTGATTCAATAGAAATGAAAATTTATATTTAATTAGCATTTATTAAAATTTATTTTAGAATTTCCTAGAAATTATTATTCTAAAAGATCCTCCTCTGTGAAAAAGGCTTGCACTCCTTTTTACAAGAACAATGACTGTGGGAAACCTCAGCACTTTTCAAACATACAAATTTTATTTATATAAATGTCAGAATATTCTTGATAATGCCATTTTGTGCAGGTCAGTGTGGGCACACTTCTTGCTTTCACTATGGTAGCAATTTCTGTATTGATACTGAGATACGTACCACCAGATGAGGTGCCTTTTCCATCTTCACTTCAGGAGACTATCAATTCTGTGTCATTACGGTACAGTAGTCAAGATGTCTATGAGGAAAAGGCTGCTATTCATGCGGGTACCTCTAAGGATAGCAAATTGCCTTTACTAGGCAAAGCAAAAACAATTGAATATCCTTTACTTGTAAAACAAGAAGCTCAAAGCAATTGTAAGTTCTTTGCAGCTATCACTCTTTACTTTTCTTGGCATGCATATGAATATTACTTGTTAGAACTGTAAATAATCTAAAAACCTCTCATTTCCAATCACGGCCCAATTACGAGGCATGTGTTACAGAATTCCTGATTGGCATATGTAAAAGATATATTGCTTATATTACAGTGCTTTGAAATATTAACAGATGGAATTCATACATCCACAGTCCTTTCTGTCCTGCCCCAAACTTTAATTTAAAGATGTTAGACCCGACTCTTAGTACTCTAACCTAGCGTAGCACATTAGCAAAATTTAATGTGTTACTTTTTCATCAGATGGTTTCTCACTCTAATTCTCCTTTCTACAAATTGTTTCAGTTGTCCTGAATGAAGGGAAAAGGCGAGAAATTGCTGGCTGGACCATAGCAGCCACATGCATTGGGGCGGTTCTCCTTACCTATGCAGCTTCAGACTTGAGTCTTCCTAGGTGGGTCAATATTGTTCATAACAGTAATTTACAGTTACACACATACATCCTATAATGCTTTTAGACAAGATGGGAACCATTTTCTGCTTTTCTTTCAATGTTAATGTATTTGTTTGGACTCTTCTTCCATCAGTCCTCTTCGTTTTACAACGTGTGGAGTTGGTGGTGCACTTCTCCTTTCTGGTCTGATTGTGCTGACCTGCATAGAACAAGATGATGCAAGGCACAGCTTTGGGCATTCAGGAGGTATGTGGCTATTTCTTCTTATACCCTGTGCAGTTTCTTATTTTTGTAAGGTCAGTCTAGTTAATACCTGCATATGTGTTTGATGGAAATGTCGGAATGTCAAGTGCTTGTGTTGAATGTGCTATATGCATGTAAGCACCGGCCCTATTTGTTACAGAAAAAAAAATGCTCAATTGTCTTGGAATGTCCTAGCAGAGTTGGAGATTGATTTTTGTGTTTTGATCTCAAGTAAAATGAGTTCTCATGTAGGTTAATTACTCACTTAAACCTGGGAGGGAAGAGCATTTTCAACATTCTAACCATCATACTTGCTCATAATATGTGGACATTTTAGTAAATCCAGCAGTTAAGCTACTAGTGCCTGTGAATCCTGAGATAGTTTCTGGATAGAACTCTGTTTAGGTTTTACATTGGCCCAGAACAGCACACGTGAGAGAGTGTGCTATATGTGCTTATTCATCTTTTTGAAGTCCTATCGTATACTGCATTTAATAGTACTATTAATTACTTGAATCAGTGTGTGCTCTTATTACCAGGCATTCATTTATACCATAAACACACACCAACTTGCACATACACAATCATATGTACAATATAGCTGGTTATGTTGGTGTTACAGTGTTAAGAACTCCTTTGATTAAAGGTTTTAGTGAAACTAAAAGCAAATTAAATATCTTTTCAGGTTTCATTTGTCCATTTGTTCCACTACTTCCCATTGTCTGCATACTCGTCAACATCTACCTGCTGATTAATCTTGGGTGAGTAAATAAAAATCAAGCTGCATCCAACTTTGCTGTTTTATGATTTTGTTCATTCTATGGATCTCCATTTCTCTTCTCACAAAATGCTCCCTCCCTCCCCTTTTCTCTCTGACCTTTCAGTGCTGCCACTTGGACCCGTGTTTCTGTATGGCTTATTGTTGGAGTGCTTGTTTATGTATTCTATGGACGGAAACACAGCTCACTACGGGATGCTGTCTATGTACCTGCAACTCATGCTGATGAAATTTATCGGAGCTCTGGAGAAAGTTTGGCATAGGATTCGTTTCCAGTTTATAGTATCCAGGATTCAATCCCATGCGTTCCTTACAACAGAATCTCTTTGTTGTAATATTACATTTTACCCTCCCCCAAGTGTTGTTTGTATTCTCATGACACCATTGATGGCTCAAATCCGTCTTGTGTAGTTTATATATAGGGTGGTGGTTTGGGGACTTGCATGTACATAT
>Ga0307516_10003487_pt1 | contig 20129 bp, 22 predicted proteins | sample 19_EM_MG_FD_203310 | JGI IMG/M metagenome (GOLD analysis project Ga0307516, IMG submission 203310) | Populus trichocarpa ectomycorrhiza microbial communities from riparian zone in the Pacific Northwest, United States - 19_EM | ecosystem: Host-associated > Plants > Roots > Unclassified | place...
CGACTTGTCATGAGAGCCAGAAACAATGCGGGTACTGTCGCGCGAAAATGCGACGGATGTAACCCCTCCGGTGTGACCGATTAGGGTTGCTAAGAAGGCACCCGTCGAGGCATCCCATATTTCTATGGACTGGGACTGGTCTGAGCAGGCGACAATTCGTGTGCCATCGCCCGAAAACGCCACCGACGACACTTGGTTGGGATAATCCAAAGTCACAAGATGCCCACCTGTCGAGACATCCCATATTCGCACGGACTTATCCCATGAGCCAGATACAATGCGGATGTCATCATTCGAAAATGCAACGGACTCGACGCCGCGGTCGTGCCCCTCTAGTGTTTTCACGAGAGTGCCTGTCGATGCATCCCACATGTCCACAGACCCATCCTAACGGCCAGAAAGAATACGGGTACCGTCATTTGAAATCGCAACAGACAGGACTCTCGTAGTTGGGTCATTCACAGTCATCAAGAGGTTCCTCGTTGATATATCCCACAGCCATACAGACCCATCTCGCGAGCCAACAACAATGCGGGTGCTATCACTTGAAAATCGGACAGCTGTTACTCCATTGGTGTGGCCGGTAAAGGTTGTTAGGAGTGAACCGGTTTGAGTATCCCATATTCGCACAGACTCATCTCGAGAGCCAGAAACGAGGATGCCACCACCATCCGAAAATGCAAGCGATGTAGTAACGGCTTCAGTGTGGCCATTCAGGGTATGGAGAAGTGCTCCCGTTGAGGCATCCCATATGCAGGCAGACTTGTCCCATGAACCAGAGGCGATGCGAATACCATCGCTTGAAAATGCTACAGACCGAGCACTGTCTGTGTGACCCTGTGAGATTGGCAAGGGGACACCTCTAGAGGCACCCAATGCCCACACACGCAATGATCCATCTGTCGAACTGGAGATGACACGGGTATTGTTGCTTGAAAATGTAACAGATGTGACTTCATAATCTTCCCTGTGTCCTTTCAAGGTCGTCAGGAGCACACCAGTTAAGGCATCCCACACGTGCGAGACTCCATCCAGCGAGCCGGAGACAATATGCCTGTTGTCACTTGAAAATGCGACGGCCCTAACTCCCTGGGTATGGCCAGTCAAAGTCTTGAGAAGTGAGCCTGTCGAGACATCCCATACCCGCACGGTCTGATCTTCAGAACCGGAGACAAAGAGCGTCCCGTCACATGAGATTACGACAGCGCAGACCGCATCTGTGTGGTCGCTCAAAGTGATTAAGAGACTGCCCATCACTGCATCCCACACCCGCACTGACCTGTCGTTTGAGCTAGATACGATCCGGTTGTTTCTCGAAATTGCGACGGACGTGACAAAGCGTGTATGGCCATTGAGAGTCCTCAAGAGGGCACCACTCAAGGCATCCCATACCCGTACCGAATGGTCTCGTGAACCAGAAACCACGAGGGTGCCATCTGGGGAGAATGCAACGGAGGGAACTCGTTCAGTGTGGCCATCCAAGGACTTCAGAAGTTCACCTGTCGAAGCATCCCATATATACACCGACCCAAACCAAGCACAGCAGACGATGCGAGTACCATCACTGGAGAACGCGACCGACTCAACCCCGCCATTCTTATCACCCAATGTCATCAGATGTGCACCTGAGGAGGCGTCCCACACGCACACTGACCCCTGCTGTGAGCCAGAGACAAGTCGTGTACCGTCATTTTTTGAGGCAACAGAAAAGATGGTTTCGTTGGTCTGTATCAGCATCAGCGACACTGGGCTATCTTCTCCAACTCGTTCGAGGAAGGGGATGAGGGTAAAAAGCTGCTTCCAGCTGCGAGATATCCCGGAATCTGATGACCATGTTGCTAAAGACGAAATATAGAGATGCGGTGTTGACTGTGCCGCCGCGCCTCCGGTGAAATATATGACAAAACTTGAAGCTTCAGCTAAATCCTCGGGAAGACTTGATGAAGGGCCATTGTTATTCTGACCTTTGGGTATTAGCAGAGGTCCTGAAACGACGTCGGATTTTGAAGGCACTTACTTTCAATAGCCACTCACGAGCTTGTTGGAGGCTTGGGGAACAGTGAGTGGATAACCCTAGAAGGTTCATCGCCTCGATCCAGAATAGAAAACGGATGGAGAGAAATTCAGAGATACAGGCTTGTAGAAATTCTCCATCCTGCTGAGCAGTAGCTCCGCTGGCTCGGTTCAAATGCCGTGTCCAATACCGACAGCAATAACGGAGGACGTCACCAATGTTCTCTTCAACGCGAAGCTCGAGGTCGGGTACCTCAACATCGAGGAGGAATGATGACGGGAGATTGCAAATGTTGAATACAAGGTGAGACTCCATGACACGGAAACAAGAACGGGCGAGAGTGACCTGCTGGGCTACTGAATCGCACGACATCTCGATGACGCGACCCAAGCTTTCAACGAGGCTGAAGTTCGATCGCGAGGAATCAAATATGAAGTCAGGGAATGACGCGTGGTATCAGAGGACGACTCGGCCATCCTTGATATAAAGAACTGCGTGGAGGTCATCGACGACCAGGTTGGCAATGTCTTCTGAGTCATTGGAATCGTGGAGAAGCCGCCCAGCAACGGATGTGGATACCCGTTCCTCGGTAGAAAGGAGTATGTGCAAGATATTTAAGTGATCATGAGTGAGATCATCATCAAGGTCACGAAATGCAGCCCACAGAATCTGTTGATAAAACTCGTCAACGAGAGATCTTCCTCTTGTACTTCCCGAGGTAGGTAATAGTAGTTTGCTCATCAGCTTGAGCTGTTCACCCTTTGTCATCCTAGGACGTGGACAGAGGTATCTAATCATAGTTGCCGTGGCGATGAATAAGCCATCCGCATTCTCCACAAGCCTTGATATTTGAGGCTCGTCCTGAAGTGCTGGAGGCTCAGCCTTGAGGTATTTCGCGATATCAGCCTCCACAGTTTCAGTGGGAACGTCATAGAGGCGGCAAACGGTGTCGGATGTGAATGACGCGCAGAGTTTGGCAAGCTCGGGGTTCGGACGACTCGTGATCAGGAACTTGAGTCCTCGCAAGTGGCCATCGTTAATCGTTTCAAGCAAGTAACGTAGAAAGGCGGATCCTTCCTCGCCCTCGATTTCATCCAGTGCGTCAACGATCACAAGGTAAGGAGGGAGTTCAGCGGAACGTTTAGACCTGGACTTCTCCCATGGAGCGACGAAAAGATCATCCATCTGTTTGGAAAAGACATCAACTGAGTCGAATTTATTCGCGCGAAGCAATGCTTCGGCGAAGGACCGGGATAGACGGGAGAGCTGATATACAAGGGTAGGGATGATATTTATCTGGCGTTTCGTCTCCTCAAATTGTCGCGAGCAGAAGAAGTTCGCCCCCAAGATGTTCGGTCCTAGGTTCGCATCCTTGCCTTGGTCAAAGTGGTGTGCTACGGTATATGCGATAGTCGACTTCCCGGAGCCTGCTTGACCGGCCAACCCGAAGACAGCAAGTCGGTCCGGAGCAGGATCAATGGCCCATTGGTATATGCGGTCAAGGATGTCAACACGGGTGCCGAGTGCATGGTTCGCGTGTGACCGATGCTGTTCCTCCGAGATCCGCGTTGTAAGCTGCCTTCCGAGAGCGGGGCCAACTCTGCAAGTGTAGTTGCTGGAGCTATCGTCAGGATATGTGTGCGGTTATAACTGCGGGCACTTACCGTAAGCAGCTTATGAATTTTGTCTGTGTTCCTTTCAATACCAATCACAACATCGAGCTGCAGCAACAGATATAGTAAAGCTCATCCCGAAGGATCTAAACGAACTACGCACATGAAAATTTTTGGTATACTCGTCGATCCGTTTGAAGCTTTCGTCAATGGTATTTTTGTCTTCTTCATTTTGCATAATCTCGACCCACGTTGACCTTGACGTCATTTCCTTGATTATGATGGCCTCAGCGATCAGTTTTCTACAAGACCGTTATTTTCTCTACTGTGTTCATCACGCGAAGGGACATACTGGGCAAAGGACTGCAGCCTGATACTTGCAGTATCGGACTCCGCCTTTAACAGGGCAGCATTCACCACTTCTAGACGCTGAGTAGTCTGATCGATCCGGGTTTTCAGTCCATCCCTATTGTCTGTGACGGCCTAACCGATTGATAAAAGCGCGGCTCAGAGTGACAGTAACAAGATGACACACGTTTATGGTGTCAATGAGGACGTTCAAGACAGCAACTGGCGTCTTGAATGGGGTCCTTTCGAGACAACGCTCCGCCTTCCGTAGGACCTGTTCGATGCCATGCCAAACTACCCGTAGTTTTCCTGTTTTACCTCGAAGAGAACCAAGAGGTGTCGGCGCAGTGGAAGGAATTTCGGCAACTCCTGCTCGGGCACCGGGTTCAGGAGATGTTGCGGGAGACCGATATTGAGACAGGAATTCTGGGCGGAGGTTGCGCCCGATGTTCTTTAGTTGCTTCCTGAACGAGGATTTTGCTGGTGAAGGCATTGCTGTGGGGTGCAAAGAAAAAGTTGTCTGGCAGGTGAGCCAGGATCACCGTCAGCGACATCATGGGGTGCCTTCGAATTTGATGAGAGTGAATAATCTCGGGAAGCTCCGCCTGCGGCGGCGGCACACCTTGCTTGTCGCTTCGCTTCACATCCCAGCATCGATGATATACAAGTTGTAGACTACACCAAGTATGTAAAATTCTTTTGAAACGACCAAGTGAGTTACTTGCAGATCTTTCGTTTAATGGGTGAATCGCGAAGCTCGTGGAGCCATCACAGAGTCGTCAAGTACGAAAAGGTCAGCTGCAAGTCGGACATGGGGGCATCAACACCATCAGAGAACCGCGATTTCCGATATGACAGGTTTCGAAAGGTAAGCGAGACAGACTCGTCGGCTACCAATTCACTGATGACTCTAATGTGCGGCGAGAGAAATACGGCAGGTAGTGTGTCGAGAATTTGGTCCTGGCAGTGGTTCACTGGTCCATGCACACTGCTGTCGGCGGGTGACGTGACGGCTCGGAAGTAGGTGGGATCCGTATACGGTATTCTCTATTTGGTGATAGAAAGTGGAGACTCCAAGTAAACGATATAACAACCAAAGTGAACATTGGCAGAGCGCGTTCCATTTGTTGGTGCCTGCAACCCAGCACCAGCGTGTGCTGCCCGGTCGCTCCTTTCTACGCGACAATCTGGCCGCGGTAGCTGCGCGGCGCGCGTGGAGCTTTGATAGTTGAGGGTCACTGGACGCGCCAATGGGCAAGAGAGATTGCGGCCTGCGCAGAATCTTGTTGCATGTGCGTAGACATTTCAAGGGTATCATGCTTAAACGCCACTTCCAAGGAGAGGATTCGGAACAAAGCCAATCTGATTCTTAAAGTTATTTGTCATTATTTGTCTGTGGTTGAGCGGTAACATTCCGTCCGACAATATCTCCTTCTCCTCGATTCACTTTCACCTTTACCACTGCGATACCCTCCGTTTACTCGACAAGACAGTCTGAAAAAAGCATTATGTCTGCTCTTGGACCCAAGGAAGTCCTCAAACCTATCCTCTTGCGCTCCACTACGCCAGGTGCGTTTCCCATTTATTTTCGGGGTATTGACAACCCTTGAATGCCCAGTAATCTAGGCCCGAATGAGAAGGGTAGGGTTCTATACCCACCGTCACTTATTTCAAGGGGAGCTGATCATCTTTAGTTCTCAAATACCTTGAAGGCATGTCGAGACAGGGCGAAGAACCCGATACCAGTCCTCCTCGTTCTCTAGTCGACGCAGATGATTACCGAAGCCGAATCTCAGCTCGCACTCGCTCTCCAATTGCGCACTCCCCCGCTCCACTTCCCAAGTCGCCTATGATTTACCCCAACGGTCAGAATAAACATGACGAAGAACACGACGACGCGGATTCTAATGTTCAGGATGGCGTTCGCTCGGAAATGGGGGAGACGGTTTTGCCTATCGTCCGTGTCTTTATGGGTCATTTTACCAGATCATGACGACATTTCATTCGTTAGAGAGAACCTGGTCCTCAAGATCCTCCTGGCCCGAGATACGAGTCTTATGATTCGGGTCCATCCTTTGGCAACTTTGGGCCGCTCCCAAGTGAAGACATGCCCGTTCGTACCAACGGACAGACCCCCGCCTGGGCAAAAGTTGCTCTCCCCGATTCTGAATTCGCCCTCTCTCCCAGAGGCACCGACGCTAATCTCGTCCAGCCAACTGTGAGCGCTTTTCCTTTTGGTAACTACGTCACTTACACCTGGCTTCCTCTTCCAGTCGCCTCGCGCTAAATCACGTGCAGGGAAGGAGCCCGAACGTCCCTGGTCACCCATGTCTGGACGAACAAAAGGCACCGCTTATCCGCCATTGCCAGAAAGCAGGATCGCCGATGATGAGACGAATTTTCCTGCATCGCCAAGGGCGAAATCTTCACGATCCAAGGCACCGTCGATCTCACCCTCTGATTCGCCTTCCCAGTTCCCCCCCACGCTCTCTCGAAAGACGACGGGTAGATCTGGGGCAGATCCGGCTGGTGCTGAACAGACACCGCGAAGCGGACCCCGAATGCAGCTGTTCAATGGTGCTGGTACGTGACCTTCTGGGTTCTCTGGAGTTACTTCTGATGATCCGATCTTCATCAGGACGATCTCAAGCTCCTGCTTCAGTCATGTCCGGTAGCCACCAGACTCGCCCATTCTCGCCTTATCGGCATGCACCGACCACGGAGGATCTCCTCTATGCAGCCATCAGAGGCCGGGCGGTGGCCATCCTGGAGGAGACCGAGAAGGCCCCATCTGTTGTTCCCTCTGTGGCTCCCCCGCCATCTAATCGCTCGAAAACGCCGTCCCGAGTCAGCAAGGCTCCTTCGCAGACGAATGGGAAAGCGCCTTCCACTCCTGCGTCCGTAAAGGCCCCTTCTGCAGTCAGCTCAAGGCATTCCCAACAAACCCCACCTGCGCCTTCTGCAGATGGGGGTGACGATAGAGATGGGGATAGAACTCCTCGGCCAGCGTCGCCTAATGAGCTTAATCAGCGAGAAGCAGAAATTGTAAGGGAAGCCCTGGCGGGACGTACTCCTCGGACGTCCTATTACGCTGCATCGCTTGAGCCCGAGGTTGCGAACCATTATCACGATATTGAGCTTTGTGTGCTCCTGCACCAGGAGAACGACCCGAATGCGCACGACTTTGTGAAGAAGGCGTTGAGGAAGGCTATAAGGCAGAGGATAAAGAAGCTGGGGATGAAGTACGATACCGAGGTATGTGTTGCGTGTGTCTTTTGTTCTATCCTTTTCTTTCACTGACGTTGTGTGGGATGGTAGTCTATCAAAAAGTACAAGAAGTCATATCATGATCATGATCCTGGTGTTCATATGCACCCAGATTACGTGCCAGAGGTGAGCACGTTTGCGTATGTGAAGATATGCATCGAGGGATTGACTTGGGACTAGGAACCTCCGCAATGGGCAGCAGATATCAAGCGTGAGATTGTTCTCATGCAGCAGCGCATCGAAAGTCTCGGACCCAAGATTGAGGAGCTCCGGGGCCCTGGCCGCTCCGTTGCCCATGACTCTCGCTTCCTCTTTGACCCAGACGAGTCCAGCCGTACTCCCATGACGCAGACTGTGAATATCCAAACGCAGCCCACCGATTCGATGTACATAGGTGCAACGAACGAGATGGTCATTGACGACTCTCACCTCCACCATCACCACGATGACGATGACGATGATTATGAGACAGAAGGGCCCTTGCAAACCGATGGGGAGACACGCACGCTTAACAGGAGCCACTATGCACTATCTGAGCCCCGGGACGACTCTGGTGGTCAGCAGTTCTTGGAGGAGGAGCTGTACAAGCTTCGGCAGCGCCCGCAGGGCAGCCAGTCTGGGCACTCGCACCACACATGGGAAGTTGCGCGGGAGCATGATCTGGATGATTTTGAGGAAGGGCCGGATGTGCAGAATGTGCCTACGATCCCTGATTCGGGGGAATCGCGTCCGTTGCCTGCGCTTCCGGATGAGGATAGGGAAGGGGAGGGTAGTAATCGGGAGAGAGGCATGGTGACGACGCCGCAGGGTCCGTGGGGTGTTGTTGACTATCCGACGAGCACTTCTGGGGATGAAGGGACGCAATTGACGTCGTGGCAGCGGGTCCATGCCAAACTTTTGTCGTGGGCTGTGATATGGCCCATGGCAGAGTTGGATCAGGCGCTGAACAGCACGACGAGGGCACAGCAGGTGGATGAGATTGCGTTGAGTATTTGGGCGACGCAGACGTATAAGCGGTATGTGCGTGCGCGGTTGACGGATAACCCGCCTGGGGTCGTGGATCGGTTGTTTGTTCCGCCGAATATGGCGGATGCGATTAGCAATGCGGTGTATAATGGGCAGCATGGGAATGCGTGTGGGATGTTGAGGGATTTGTGGACGCCGTTTGGGTTGCCTGGGATGCCGAGGTTGTTGGTTGTGCTGGCGAAGCATAGGACTGAGACGGATCATTGGGTTGTGCATAGGTTTGTGGTTTTGGTTTTGTTCTTGGAGAGGAGGGTGTTTATTTCTCTTTTTTGTGCAGGTACTCATTGCCTGAGGGTACGTTGATGACCTATGATTCGTTCTCGGGGAGGTCGCTCATGGATGGACGGGTGCGATTGGGTTCTTTATATGGAATGTTGTTCGTTGGCTCACTGTTTTTTTCTGCAGCCCCTGGGATGGTGGTTTGCGATCCGTATCGCTTGGCCGAATGCGAATTACCCGAGCCCTGACCACCTTGAGCAGAAGATGGTGCGGTTGCATCGGCCGATGCAGTTGCCCATTGACAATGCGGTTGCTGCTGCTGGGATATGGCGGAATATCTTGATGGGATCGAGAGGGGAGCGGAGTCTTGATTTGGAGCGGTTGAGGGATTTGATCAATACGGAGGTGAAGAATTTGAGGCAGAGGAAGATGTTGGGCCGGTTGTCTGTTGGGCCGATGAGGCAGCCTTGGGAACATACGGGGTAAACGCTGGCTTGAACTTGGAGGATTGTTCGTTTGGAGTTCTTGGTCGGTTTTCATTCTTTTTATTCTTTTTACTTTTTACTTTAGGTCTTGCGGTCTAGTCTTTTCATTTGTTCGTTGGAGGAAACTTTCTTTTTGTATGTGCGCTTTTGCCTTGTAGTATGGATGTATAACCTCCTGGGAGTGTACGTACTTGATGAAATATTATTATTATGTCTTTCAGGACTGGCGAGAAGCATACCATCACTAATCTCACATACCTCGAAGAGGATCGAAGATCAAGACATCACAGGAGCAGAGGAGGATCTAGACGGTATACTCGGAAGTAGCCGAAGGTTGCACACTAACCTCCTCAACGCCTCCAAACGCGACAAGCGGCCGAGATCCCTCAAGGCCATGGTCTTCACAAATCGCGTCGCACTGTATTTCAGTCAGACTTTGCCAAGGTGACACCACTAGAACTTGGAAGCGACGTCGACACTCTTCGAATTCGAATTCTCGTTATTGGTTTATTTCAGGGAGGAACTGCTGGCTACTGACTTGGAGTCTCACCAAGAGCTGAAATATTTAGGATCGAGTGACTTTCTTCGCATTCCACTTGCATGGAAACAGTGCGGGCCGTCCTTTGATGTGTATGCATCGTTCATCCCAGTCAACCGGTGGATCTTCCGGATTATCGAATTTCGGTTCATCGTTTGCTTCGACTCATCCCTTCATACGTTCACAACTCTCTATATACTTCCATCTGGGCCCTCTCCCGTTCTTCCGAATCTCAATATCTGTCGGCTATCGGCTTCTCCCTTTCCACTGTCCCAGATGGACGCTCTGTTCTCCTAATCACTCCGGTCCTTATTCTCAATCATTTGACGGACGCGGGTAAGTTAAAATCTACCGCATCATCCGCGGACAACTTAAGACACCATCAAACTGTATGTTATCTTTATCACTTTTTTGTCTCATTCACTAGTTAAACCCATGTCAATCTAGATCGCAGACCGTCTCTGTGATTCCGTTGCCCACTGTCTGCGCTCTCATTCAACACTCGAGCCATTGTCGCACATGCTACCCGTGACTGCGCGGACCTTTCGCCTCATTCTGTGTTTCATCCTGGCGACGTTTGAAAATGGTAACTTTCTCGTTCAAACAGATATTTTTTCGTGCCAACCTCGCATGCCCTTGCCATGGTTTATCAACTCATCACATTCAACGTCGCCATCAACTCATATGACCATGCGTTGCTCACATTGCTCGTGGCCGGTCAAACGAAACCGGAGGACTTGCAGCAAGATCCCACTGACGGCGTCTACCTTAACATCCACGGCCGTATCAAGTCCGGGAAATCATGATCATGAACTGGGGATAAAGGTGCGTCGCTGCCGACGTAGAAATGTGTACAGTGGGCCGCAGCATCGCCGCGGAAAGGGGTATCCTGCAGACTCGAGATGTTTATGATAAGTATATGATTGAATTGAAGTCAGTTTCATCTCCATCATGACGATGTACATAATTCTGATGAATGGATCAGGCAATTGTGGCGATGATTTCATAACCGACTCGGATACCTCATCCAACATCACCTTCTCATCCTTCCTCAGTTTCACCGCTGGTTGATCTATCCAAAAGGTTCCGTCATCGCCATTTGGAAGTTTATATAGTCACTGAGGTTGTTATCCTCGCCATTTCCATTGATCTTCGCTACATTGTTGGACTTTGCAGTTCTTCGATGACTCCCCTCGAAAGCGAGCTTCTCCAACGTCTTGGTTTGGACTACTTAGGAAGTCTCGAACAATTGTCGATCTACGTTTTCTTCTATGGTGCGTCCTTCTCGCTCGCGGTATGAGGCTCATCCACAAGTTCGGTATCACAGGGGTGTTTGTTGTGCTCTTCTCATCATCGGTCGTTATCTTTATGTTTGTTTTCTCCTTCCAAGAAGCCGCTTATTTCTCAACACGCCCTGATCCCTGACAGGCGGCGAGGATTTTCTAACCGCATGACAGCGGTCATGTTCGTGGCGACCGTCGTCAACTTCATTCTCTATAGTTTGAGCACTGGAAGTGACGTTGCCGGATTCATTGTGTTCATCCGAAAGGCTCTCATCCTTGACCTTGATTATCCGCTGTCGGAGAAGCCAGAGTTGGTTAACAATGCGTTACGCAACATGAACCTACTCACCCTCTGGGCAACAAACTTTCCTGTGAGTATCAAGCTTTCGCCGTCGGCTCCCGTATCTATTTATGCTCGGTGGAGATATTACTCAGCGATCTCATCGTCATTTGGAGGGCTTGGGCCCTCTTCCCAGATCGACAGTGGTTAATCCTCATACCGTTTATGTTGTGGATTGGAGCCGTGGGTGAATAGAGGTTTTCTGAGAAGTTGTTCCCCTTTGCTGAATCGATACACTCCCAGGGGTGACCGTTGGAGATCTCGGATGGTTATCGATCCCTAATGACTACGATCAATTGGGCTTGCATCTAGACACTTCCCTGATGACTGCAGGCATCACACTCTCCGTGGCAACGAACGCCGTCACGACAATGATGATTGCGTATAAATTGTGGTACGTCGCTGTGGCGGGATTCAATGGATTCAATGGCCCACCATGAAGTGATATTGCAGGAGTTACCGTGCATTATTCGTGCAGACTCTCGGCTTGAGTAGACGAAAGAGCCCGGCGCAGACCATATTGAATCTTCTCGTAGAATCAGGCCTTGTTTTCCTCGGATTCCAGGTCAGTCACATTTATATATCGCTGGGTGATATTTTCGCCCAAAGTTCTCACCGTTCTGACAGATAGCGTACTTGGTTTTGAATTATGAGAGTGGTCCTGACCTCAAAGCGTTTGCCTTCGAGGGTGTGTATTTATCTCTTTCCGTAAGTGTTGGGCAGACCGAATATTTCCATCATTGTAATTATCTGATCTACATCTACTACTGTAGGCAATGTATCCGACTGTGGTGATAGTCCTGATCGAAACTCAGCGGTCGATGACGGACATTTGTGAAGTTATCCCCTCGAACGCAAGCAAACCCGCAGCTCCAGTATCATCTGAAGCTCGTCCTGCAACTTTAGGACACCTCTCCTTTGTGGTCGGGCCAGTCTGTAATCCGACGGATAACGAAGCTGAATCTCAGCGCTCGCGTACGTTGCAGAGCCAAGATGGGCAGGAACATGGCATGGAGGAGGTCATTCTCGAAATGGAGCGTCATCAGTGAATTGGTAGCCAAGGAGTCTGTCTCGCTTACCTTCGCTTACCTTTCGAAACCTGTCATATTGGAAATCCCGGTTCTCTGATGGTCAGGTTGGCACTGGTTGCTGATTGATACCATTGGAATCCCTAGTGCTCCAACAGTAAATAACTAGAGCCTAAGTTGATCATCTAAGGTCCTTGACAGCAACTCTTACGCTTTAAATTTACAATGATATGCGAGCAGCGACGTGCTCTCAATCCTATGGCAGCTAGCAAGAAATACGTAGCTGACGGTGCAACATCAAAGAATGCAAGGTCACTCCGATACAATAACTGTCACCCATAGCCCGCCTCTTCACAAATCGCCACCGGCTCCTCAAAATGTGTCTCTGCCTTCTGAAGTACCTTTTTCAATATGCAACCTCCCCCCTTCCCTCTCATACCGAATGCGCGGGTGTGAACCTCCTGCTGCGCCTCACAATACCCTTTCGTCTCCTTAAACACCCGGTACGCCTCCTCCAGTCGCCAAGGCGGACGTGTACAGAGTGAACCACCAATGCTCGCAGAAGAACTTGAACACCCTGTATTTCTTCGCCCGCCGGCGCAATCAGGCCTGTTGTCGCCGAATTGCATCCGTGGTGCGCTTCTCACCGGACCCGGAGTAACGTACCCCGTGTGATGTTCTATAGCTGTCGGGATTCATCATTCTTACCCTAGATGAACCCCACGGCCGAATGAGAAAAACAATAAGATGCGCCAGGCAACTTGGCACAAAGCGCCGAGATCGCACTCTCCAATGTCATCGTGCACGCGCGTGTTCCTGTCAATGAGGGCCACCGTAAACGCACCTTGTTCACCGGACATTTCCGCACAAGGCAGATCTCTCGCAGCCTTGTAAGATCATGGAATTTTTCAGAGTGAGCTTCCAAAGAAATCCGGGCATTTCAACGTCAACCCATGGCTTGATCGTCCCCTAGTCTGCCCTAGATAAGCATCGCAAACGCTTTCAAATGCGGAGCGACATCTTTATTATTTGTCGAGTTGAATGGGTATGGCGTCGATGGCTCCAATTCAAAGATCCATACGAGTCGAAGCAGACGTCAAGCCTTCGACTTGGCATGCGTTTGCGGTGGCAATGGTTTGCCTATTGGAAGTCAACGAGTGAGTTGGCCTGTCATGAAAAATAGTCAGCCTCACAGATGGGGTGGTTGCCCAAGGATATCGATGCTTAACATTACTTGACACGAAGGTCACCTCAGAGACCTTATAATGGAGCAAAGTTTGAGCAAAATAATCTTTCCAGTATAAGAATGTCGACTGAGTATTTCGCGATTGATAGCCCGATATTTTATTGTAATGATGCTGCCGCACATGAAGGGCATGATACGGTTCCCGGAAGGTGTCCATATACCATAGATTGAACCTGGTAGCGGAGTAAATGGTTTTTGGATATCTCGACGATTGCGTCGTTCCGAATCGATATATCGGTCCACTCCTTCATCAACACATCCATCCATCTCCAACTCTTTCTCGTCTGGCGCAGTTACGCTATCTCTTCGCTCTTCTGTGCTGAGCGCTTAGTCTCCCTTTTCGGGTATCCTTCATCTTGACGAAAGATTTACAAGTGTAGCAGTCAATTCGTTGACGGATACGTCGGAAAAGATGAGGTCCGTGGGCTGTAGACTTGGGTGCGAGATTTCTTTCATCTGTAGATGATTTCCGTCAAATCCATGATGGTAGACTCGAGGAAACGGACGTACGGGGTAGACGGTCAAAGCCTGACTATCGAGCGCCGCGCGCAATTGATCGTTTTGGAATTTTGCAGCGCCTCGGTGTTTCTTTTTCATAGCTTGTTTGGCGAGGGCATGCTTTTGGGATGACTTGCCGGTCGATTTGGATTTTTTTGGGTGGCCCATGTTAATGTTCTACTATAGCATCGCGGCGGTGGATTGTTTGGACAGGAAAAGAAATCCCTCGTATTACGTAACGAGGTCTTACTTGTCCTCCTCGTCGCGGAACGCGTGCAACCATCACGGGAGAATGGCTGATACTCCGACGCTGAGTATTACTCTTCTTGGTGCGGGCCAAGAAGTCGGAAGGTCGTGCTGCGTGCTACAGTACCGAGGCCGAACGATAGTCTGTGACGCTGGGGTGCACCCTGCCCACACTGGGATTGCGTCTCTTCCTTTTATTGATGAGCTAGACTGGAGCACAGTGGACGCTATCCTTATCACGCAGTATGTTTGACATTCCACTGCGGTAACGTCTGGCTGACAATTCCACAGTTTCCATTTGGATCATGCTGCCGCTCTGACTTATATCACAGAAAAGGTGCGGTTAACCACTGTGTTCTTTTGTATTCCTGATTTGTCCGTTGATATGTCTTGCAGACTAATTTCCGGGATGGAAAAGGAAAAGTTTATATGACACATCCTACGAAAGCGGTTCACAAGTTTATGATGCAGGACTACCTACGCATGAGGTCAGTCAGTATTTTCTTGACTTTGATCTTTCCTCAATTTTCGTCAGCTCGGCCTCCGAGGCGATTTTTTCGCCGCTGGATATGACGATGTCTTTGACCTCAATTATTCCCGTTTCTGCTCACCAATTGATCACAGTCTGCCCTGGCGTCTCGTTCACGCCGTACCATGCTGGTCACGTCCTTGGAGCTTGTATGTTCCTAATCGACATTGCGGGTCTCAAAATCCTTTACACGGGGGACTATTCACGAGAAGAGGACCGGCACTTGGTCAAGGCCGAACTACCACCCGTACGACCGGACGTTCTCATTGTGGAAAGCACATACGGCGTGCAAAGCTTGGAAGGCAGGGAAGACAAGGAGCAAAGATTCACAAGCCTCGTTCACTCGATCATCCGTCGTGGAGGCCACGTTCTTCTCCCGGCCTTCGCTCTGGGTCGCGCACAGGAGCTCCTGCTGGTTTTGGACGAATATTGGAAGCAACATCCGGACCTCCACAATGTACCGATATATTATGCGTCCAGCCTTGCCCGCAAGTGCATGGCGGTATATCAGACTTACATTCATACCATGAACAACAACATCCGGTCGAGGTTCGCTAGACGTGACAACCCTTTCGTCTTCAAGTACGTGTTCTCCACTTTTTGCTTGTCATTTTACCCGAATTGACAATACCTTTTTTAGACATATCTCTCATGTACCACAAACTCGTGGATGGGAGAAGAAAATCGCCGAAGGTCCGCCATGTGTCGTTCTTGCAAGTCCTGGCTTCATGCAAAATGGGCCCAGTCGGGAGCTATTTGACCTTTGGGCTCCGGACTCGAGAAATGGGCTGATAGTGACTGGTTACTCAATAGAAGGAACACTGGCACGGGTGAGTGGCAGCAGTGGTCTCGTCCATTTCGGAGAATGTCTGCCTGTTGTCGTCCACTCCTGTATATACTCTGTGCAACAATGGACAATTTTTCTCTCCCTGTCCTCCATTGGAGGCCTTCAGAAGTCCATTCTTGTCGTCGATTCCTTGTCGTTTGATCATCTCTTCTTTCTCTGTTGATATCTTGGATAGGAAGCTCATTCTCTGTCCTTTCTTGCCTCTGATTTAGGACATCATGAATGAGCCGGAAGAGTTTGTTTCTCTCAAAGGGATGACTCTTCCAAGAAAAATATCTGTCGATTACATCTCGTTCAGTGCACATGTGGACTATTCGCAAAATTCAGAGTTCATCGAGGCTGTCAAAGCGCAGCATGTGGTATGTTTAACATCTTTGCGAATGGGAGCTCGGGGTTCATACGAAATCGTCGTCTTGCAGGTCCTTGTGCATGGCGAACAAACGGCAATGGGTCGATTGCGTGCGGCGATGACGTCGCGGTACAAGGAACGAGATGAAGATGTCAAGATTCATACACCGAAAAATCTTGAGACGCTCAACATCTCCTTCCGGGGTGAACGAGTGGCCAAGGTGTGTACTTCCCTACTACCGTAACCACCTTTGCCGTGGAACTATATCGGCCCTTTCGCTAGGCTATTGGAACCCTTGCAGATAAACCTCCACAACCGCAAGACGTCTTCTCGGGCCTCCTCGTCGCGAAAGATTATTCATACACGCTTCTAGACCCGCGGGATCTTCGCGATTTTACGGGGTTGTCGACCTGCACCGTCACTCAGCGGCAGAGGATTGTTCTTGGAGTGGGCTGGGACCTTGTGAGGTGGCATTTGGAGGGGATGTATGGCAGCGTGGAGGAGGGGGCGGATAAGGATGGTGTGCCGACTTTGCGGGTGAGTTTGTCATGTGGCTTGTGGGACGCGGCTGAATGAGGTTTCTTTGTCTTCTTTTTGTGTAAAGGTTATGGGCGTTGTGGATGTGAAACATACACAAGAACATGAGTTGACGCTGGAGTGGGACTCGAGCGCGAGCAATGATATGATTGCGGATTCCACCGTGGCGCTCGTTATGGGTATTGACAAGAGCCCTGCGTCTGTCAAGTGTATGTTCTTTCCCCCCCCCCTTTTTTTTTTTCTTTTCAAACTTTTTCGTGTTCATTGATGTGATTATCTAGTGACGACTCAACCCCATTCCCACTCGCACTCACATGTGCACCCACACGCCGACTCGACGATGCAAAGTTCCTCGCTTGTGCGTATCCAGCGGCTGATCATGTTCCTCGAAGCACACTTTGGGAAGGTGGAGCTGTACATGCCGGACGAGTCCGGGGAGGGGGAGGATGAGGCGGGCGAGGAACGTGAAAGCGAGCCGTGGTTGATCGTCAGACTCGACGACGTGGATGCCAAGATCAATTTGCTCTCTTTGGTTCGTCTTCCTTTTTGTGTTTATTTTATTTTTACTGATGTACCGACCATTTGGCGTGATTTAGGCAATTACGAGCGCGAATGAGCCACTCAAGAAGCGTGTGGAGGCTGTATTGGAAATGGCGGTCACCACTGTTAGTTCGTTGGCTGAGGCGTTCACGGCGGGTAAGGCTGCGTTGCTGGATGAGGATATTTATGGGGGAACTGAGAAAAAACTGGAGAAAAGTGGGAGTGGGATGGAGGTGGTAGATGAGGGTGGGGAAGGGAAAGATGAAAACGTGGGTATGCAAGGGAATGAAAATGAATCGAACCACAGAGGCGGTGACATTCAAGTTCACGCATAGTCTTCCGAACTGAGGCTCCGGAAGACTCGCAACCTTGTCTCCCCTATTGCAGTTGAATGATCTACAACCATTGAACACCTGCTTGACAGGATACTTAAATACTCTACAGCATGATCCGAGTCTCCATTCAAGCTGTATTACAACAATCGTCGGTTTTAGCAGCTCTGTATATTTACGAGATTTCCATACGCGTTAGCTCGCTCAAACATGAGGCCTGAGCAACTGGAAGGCTCAACTAATCAGCAACCGGTACCTTGTATGATGGCTCACAAGCTGCTTTGACTGCTCAAATACTCTCGTCCGGTCTTCTGCTGCGAGTGACAAACTCACAAGGTCGAAGGACTCGCCGTTGGCTCCCCATATTTGTCGACGAAGCGAGTCCTGAAAAGGATCAGTCAGTTAGAAGAAATGTCAGTGATAACAGAGGGCCTTTACAGCGTTCCAGAGATAGTATTGGAACCTCCCGAGATAGTGAAGTTCTTGGATGCATCGACAGCAACTTTAGCTTGTCCCTCGCCGGTGTAGAACCAGTTGGTCGAAGAGGTTGAAACATTGACGGACCAATCGCCGGAACCTAACGCTGTGGGGGAAATAATTTTAGAGGCTGGTCGTGTGGCCAAGGTGTGGGTGTACTGACCTGAGTCGCCAACGTCGGTGAACTTGATGTAGCGGTGGCAATGTCGGGTTTACACCCGACCGGAAAAACGTCGATGAAACAGCGGAAGAAACCGGTCACGAATGACGACCCCTAAGTATGTCAGTTCCCCGTTCCAGAACTGCAGTTACGAGAGAATGGAAGACTTCATTTCGGAGGCAGATGGTTTCGTAAAGCGAGGACAGGCTTCAAGGATCTTCATATTCTTGACGAAACCGCGGAAGGCACTGATGGTCACGAACGGCGGCTTTTGTGCCCTATGTCAGCTCCCCATTCCAGAACTGCAGTTACGAGAGACTGGAAGACTTCATTTCCTAGGCTCCTGGGAGAATGGGTTCGTAAAATTAGGAGCTGGATTGGACAGGAATCATCGTCGGATCTTCATCTTCCACCCATGCGAAATCACAGAAGTGGATAAGAGAAGAAGCTGTTGGTTTTAGGGTGGAGGTGTCGACACCCATAAGTCCTGCCAACTGATGATGGGAGGGTGAAAGGCACGACAGTAGTCATGGGTTTTTGCGGTCAGTCTGACGAAATCAGGTGCCAGTCAAACGGACACAAATAAGACGAAGACGGGATTCACAATGGGCACGAGGATAAGAGGGTCATAGATCCCGAGGGTTTCAGCTCTCCGCCGAGAGCTTTGGCGAGATTGTCCTCAATAAGTTCAGATGTTGTTCGGATAATCTCGGCGTGCAGAGGTCAATCTTGGGGGGTCAATTGAACTCATAAATTGGCTGCTTGTGCATGATTCAGGACAGAGAGCAGAACAGTGCAATCGTGATGAGGGATGGCGTAAACCCAGCAGATGGACGTTTGAATGGTTGCAATGTGATGAAGTCACACCTATTATAGTCACAGGCACGTGCTCGGGGCACAACCGTGACAACCGTGTTTTCAGTGTTCAGTGTTCACTATCAAGACGCGCCTCAACGGCGACCAATGTCCAACCTCATTACCACCTCGTCGCACGGAGATGGGCCAACATGTTTATCATTTTCTAGAGATGGATCGTGCGTTTCCAACACGTGTTAGCTTTACACAAAGTTTCATTTGTGCGCAGACGTGCTTTCACTGGCGGACAAGACTGCATAGTTCGCATATGGAAGATGGACGAAGGCGCCGAACAAGAACCAGAAACTGCAGTAGATGCAGATCAAGCTGTAACGTGTGTAGATGCCTCGGTGCGTACATTGCCTCTATGGAAATGAAAACCGGATACCCATGGCGTGTACTGTATAGGACAATTGCTGGTTATCTGGGAGCGAAGATTCCGAAGTGAGGCGATACGAGAAGGACAGGAATGAGATGAATGGACTGGTGGTGAATACGGCTGGAGTGGCAGTGAGGTCTATTGCCATTGATCCAAAAGGCAAGAGGGTAGCCGTTACTTCAGAGTATGTGAGGAACTATTCTTCGAGAGGACCACCTGACAGAGGTCATGATAAGTGAACATCAGGTCAAGATAGTGGATATGGAAGACATCATCAATGTGACCGTACTCAAAGGTCATACGGGACCCGTAAGGCGTGCAACGTGGCATCCTACTTCTTCTCTATTGGTCAGTCGTTCGTGGATTCATATCTATTCACCAAAGTATTAATTTCTTCTCCAGACGACATGTGGTTCCGACGGCAAAATCATTGCATGGGATGTTTCTACTGAGGAAGCCAAAATTGACAAGACTATAGAGGGCATTATACCTGCAATCCGCGACTCCAGGTACGCTTCTTAATCGTGTTTCACGACGTCTCCTCAAATTTCTCCAGTTCTCCAGAATTCTCATACGATTGTTCCGTACTATGGCATCCATCCGGCCAACATTTCTTTGCAGCATCTCGGAGTCATGGTATGCAGACTTCGCAACAATTTCGTTGAGCACCTGACTCAATCAATCTCTTCAAAGAGATTGTGTCCATTTCACGGACAGATTGGCTGAAATCCGCAACGTTTTCGGACAGAGACGTTTCTGGACCGGTCACTGCCCTTGCAATATCGGTCAATGGCGTATACCTTGCTTCAGCTTGCGACTCCGGAGTCTGCGTTTGGTCCACGCAAGCGAAGCGTGTAGTTGCCAGGTGAGTTGGCTTCAAGAGCAACGATGAGGGAACTAACACGTCTTTATAGACATTCAGTTAATTCCAAGGCCACTATCACTCGACTGGCATTTTCTCCCCGTGATAACC
>Ga0307516_10003488_pt1 | contig 20129 bp, 5 predicted proteins | sample 19_EM_MG_FD_203310 | JGI IMG/M metagenome (GOLD analysis project Ga0307516, IMG submission 203310) | Populus trichocarpa ectomycorrhiza microbial communities from riparian zone in the Pacific Northwest, United States - 19_EM | ecosystem: Host-associated > Plants > Roots > Unclassified | place...
TGCGGGGGAGCACGGCTTCGACGCCGCAACGAGTCGCCGGGAAGCGGACCAGTCCAAGGCCAGCATGGACCAGTACGCGAACGCGGACGGGTCGGTGACCCAGGTGTACTCCGCGGGCCGCGCCAACTACCGGGCCGACGACGGCACCTGGCAGAAAATCGACCCGACCCTGGTGGACGACGGGTCGGACGGCTGGACGATGCGGGCGAACTCGCTTGATGTCTCGCTCGCCGACAGCACGATCGCCGAGCCGGCCACCGCGTCGGTAGACGCGGCGGCCGGCACCGAGTCCGCGGATACGTCCGATGGATCGGACCCGCTGGCGTCGATGACGTTGTCGTCCGGTGCATCGGTCGCCTATGACCTGAGCGGTGCGGCGGCGGTGACGCCGACGGTGACGGACACGACGGCGACGTACTCGTCGATCCTGCCGGACACCGATCTCGAGCTGCAGACCTTCGCCAGCGGCGTCAAGGAGACGCTGGTTCTCGACTCGCCGTCGGCGAGCAACGAGTGGGTGTTTCCGCTGCGGCTGAACGGTTTGACCCCGCGGATGACCGACGACGGTTCGGTCGAGTTGCTCGACGCGTCGGGTACGGCGAAGGCGTGGTTCCCGCACGGCTTCATGGAGGATTCGAAGTTCAACCCGCAGTCGGGTCAGATGACCCGGTCGTCCGCGGTGTCGATGACGCTGACGACGGTGGACGGCGAACCCGCGCTGCACATCGTGGCGGACCGGGCGTGGCTGGACGACCCGGCACGGGTGTATCCGGTGCGGGTCGATCCCACGGTGACCACGGGAACCACCGGCGACGTGTACGTGGACAACGACTCGGCCACCAGCGCGAGTGACCAGAACGGTGACAACCTGCCGGTCGGTACGTACGACGGTGGTACAACGAAAGCGCGTTCGTTCATCCACCTCGACGACTTCGATGACGATGGGCTGACCGGCAAACGTGTCACGGCGGCCAGTCTGAAGCTTTATCTGACGTGGCAGTACTCGTGCTCGGTCGACCGCGCGTTCTATGTGCACGCGGCGACGCAGGCGTGGACGGTCACCAACCTGAGCACCTCGTCGTATCCGGGCGCCTCGGTCAGCACCGATCCGATCGGGTCGTTGACGGTCACGGATCCCGGTGCCGCGTGCACCAACACGGCCGCGAACCGCAGCGTCGGTAAGTGGGTGACGGTGCCGTTGAGCGTCGCGACGTTCAACGACTGGTCGTCGGGCGGTTCGAATCTCGGCCTGGCGTTGCTGTCGTCGGTGTCGGACTCGTACGCGTGGAAGCGGTTCACGTCGGCGAACTACTCCTCGGGGACCTATGAGCCGCAGCTGAGCTTGACATACACGTCCAACGTGCTGCCGCAGGTGGACACCCGCTACCCGGCGAACAACACGACAGTGGAGACGCTGACGCCGCAGTTGGTGACCCGCGCGCACGACCCGGACGCGTACCCGGCCAAGGGTTTGACGTATGCCTACACGGTTTACGACAGCGCGGGCGCAACGGTGGCGTCCTCGGGGACGCTCTCGTCCTCGGGGTGGCAAGTCCCCGCCGGAAAGCTGGCCTGGAACAGCACCTACTACCACTCGGTGAAGGTCGGGGACAAGGTCGGTACGTCGGCGGAGTCGCAGTGGTACGCGTTCACCACGCCGGTGCCGCAGCCGAGGCTCACTTCCGACCTGGCGCAGAACCCGGGCGCGGGCTTCGACCCGAACAACGGCAACTACACGACCTCAGCGACCGATGCCCAGGTCGCCGGCGTCGGGCCGGCGCTGGAGATCTCCCGCAGCTACAACAGTCTGGACACCCGCCGGTCCGGGGCGTTCGGCCAGGGCTGGTCGAGCATCCTGGACACCAAGACGACCGAGCGGTACGACGCCGTCGGCGCGGTACAGACCGTGGTGATCACCTATCCGAACGGCTCGGAGGTGGCATTCGGCCGCAATGCCGACGGGACGTTCACCCCGCCGCCGGGCCGGTACGCCGTCCTGACCGCGCAGACCTCAAGCGGCACCGTGACCGGCTACACCCTGACCGACAAGGACGCGACGCAGTACGTGTTCGGCCGCTCCGCGGGCAGCGGCGTATTCAAGGTGACGTCGATCGTCGACGCGAACGGGCGGCCGCTGAGCTTCGCCTACGACTCCGGCACCGGCCTGGTCTCGACCATGACCAACGCGTCTGGCCGCACGTTGTCGCTGACCTGGAACACGACGTCGAGCCCGACGGTGGGTGCGAAGCACGTGGCGTCGGTGACCACCGACCCGCCAGTCGCGGGTGGGACCGGCTACACCTGGACCTACAGCTACGGCACCTACGACCGGCTGACCAGCGTGTGCCCGCCGGGAACCACGACGGCCTGCACGACCTACGACTGGTCTAACTGGAACAACCAATACGCGAACGCGGCCCTGAACCTCAACCCGTACTCGTTCTGGCGGCTGAACGAGGCGTCCGGAACCTCGGCGGCCAGCAGCGTGCTGACCAACGCCGGCGTCGACAACGGCACCTACAAGAACGTGACGCTCGGCGGCGCTGCCGCGCTGAGTGATTCCGGTTCCACCTCAGCGACTTTCAACGGTTCCTCGTCGTACGTGCAGTTGCCGGGCAAACTGGTCAACGACGGCTCGTACCAGTCACTGAGTATGTGGTTCAAGACCAGCACCGCGGGTGGGGTGCTGTTCAGTTACAGCGGCGCGGCGATCACTGCGGGCACGACCACCGGCAACTACGTCCCGGGCCTGTATGTCGACAAAAACGGCTACCTGCGCGGACAGTTCTGGCAGAACTCGATTGGGCCGATCAAGTCCCAGTCGGTGGTGACCGACGGCGCATGGCATCACGTAGTGCTCTCCGGTGCTGGCAACACCCAGACGATGTTTCTGGACGGCACGGCTGCGGGCTCGCTGGGCGGCACGATCGGCCTGTTCCAGACCACGGGTTCGGCGTACGAATATGTTGGGGCCGGCTTCGTCGGCGGTGGCTGGCCGGATCTGGCCGATTCCGGCGCCTCGCCCGCGGTGGCGCGCTACTTCACCGGTTCCATCTCTGACGTCGCCTTCTACACCAAGGCGCTGACCGGCTCCGACGTCAGCGGACTGTACTGGGTCGGCAAGAATTCCAGCTCGGTGATCCAGAAGATCACCTCACCGGAGGGGCGCACCCTCGCCCAAGTCGCGGTGAACCCGGTGACCGGCCAGGTCAGCTCCGTCACCGACGAGAACGGCGGCGTCTGGACCATGGGCACCCCGGCGATCGCCGGGAGCAGCGACGTGTACGAGGCGTCAGTGCTCGGCGCCAAGCCGGTGAACTACTGGCGGCTCGGCGAGACCGACGCGGACGTGACCGACGCGGTGAACGAGGTGGCCGGCGACACCGCGACCTACAGTTCGGTCACCCTCGGCGCGGCCGGCCCGTTCTCCGACTCCACCGCGGCCAGTTTCGACGGAACGACCTCGAGCGTCGCACTGCCGGGCACCGTGGCGCCGACGGGCGCGTCCTCGGTCGGCGTGTGGTTCAACACGACGGCCACCGGCCGGGTCCTGCTCGGCTCGCAGGCCGGCACGCTCGGCGACACCACCGCCCCCGGCATGCCCACCCTGTGGATCAGCTCGGACGGCAAGCTGCGTGGCCTCTCGCCGTCGACCACACCGACCGGCCCGCTGCGCTCCGGCATCGCCGGCAAATGTGCCGACATCGCCGGCTCGAACACCGCCAACGGCACCAAGATCCAGATCTACGACTGCAACGGCAGCGCCGCGCAGAACTGGACGTGGAACACCAACGGCTCGGTCGGCGCGCTCGGCAAGTGCCTGGATGTGACCAGCTCCGGCACCGCGAACAGCACCCCCATCCAGCTCTACACCTGCAACAGCAGCGCCGCGCAGGTCTGGGAGCCGTACAACGGCGGGCTGCGCAACCCGAACTCAGGCAAGTGCCTGGACGACCCGGGCAGCTCGACGACCAACGGCACCCAGCTGATCATCTACACCTGCAGCGGCGGCACCAACCAGAAGTGGGCGCTGTCGCTGGCGGCGTCCGCTGCGGTCAACAACGGCGCCTGGCACCAGGCCGTCCTGACCTCCACCGGCACCGCCCAGACGCTCTACCTCGACGGTGTGAATGTCAGCTCGACCACCGGGACGGTCGCGCTGACCCCCGGTAACCAGCCGTACGCCTACCTCGGCGCGGGCTACACCGGCACCGGCTGGTCGGGGTTGACCGCCGCCACCACCTCATACTTCTCCGGGAAGCTCGCCGAGGCGGCCTTCTACAACTCGGCACTGACCGCCGCGGACGTCGACGCCCAATGGCAGGCGAGCAAACAGACCGTGCCCGTCGCGGTGACCACAGTGGACACCACGGTCGAGACGATCACCATGCCGGTCAAGACGGTGACGGTCACCGACCCGGGCGGAAAGACCATCTCGTACGCCTACGACCTGGTCAACAACCGGCAGGTCGCCGAGACCGACGCGCTCGGCAACACCAACCGGTACGGCTACGACACGGGCGGCTTCTCGAACCTGCTCTACGACGCCAACGGTGTACGCACGCAGGGCATCCAGGACACCCGCGGCAACACCATCCAGCAGATCACCTGCCAGGACCAGTCGGCGAACAAGTGCTCAAGCAATTACTACGAGTACTACCTGAACGCGTCGAACCCGGTGGATCCGCGCAACGATTTGATGACCACGAGCCGTGACGGCCGGTCGGCGACGAGCACGGACAACACGTACAAGACCTCGTACAGCTACGACGCGAAAGGCAACCCGCTCGCCACCACCGACCCGCTGGGCCGGGTGATCGCCACGAGTTTCACCGATGGCACCAGCGTCGCGGCCTTCGACTCCGGCTACGCGCCCGCCGGCCTGCCGTACAAGGTGGTCAACGCCGCCGGCGGTGTGCAGAGCATCGTCTACTACGCCAACGGTGACATCGCCAAGACCACCTCCCCGGCCGGGGAGATGACCACCTACACGTACGACCAGCTGGGCCGGAAGCTGACCGAGACGGTGACCACGTCGTCCTTCCCGAACGGCCGGACCTCGTCGTTCACCTACGACCCGCAGGCTCGGGTACTCACCGAGACCGACGCCCCGATCACCAACCGGGTCACCGGCGCGGTGCACACGCCGACGACGACCAACGTGTACGACGCCGACGGCAACATGACCTCGCAGGCGACCTCGGACACCACCGGCGGCGACGTGGCCCGCACCGAGACCGCCACCTTCAACACCTACGGGCAGAAGGCGTCGCAGACCGACGCGGTCGCCAAGACCACCAGCTTCACGTACGACGCCTACGGCCAGATCGTCACCGAGACCGACGCCGACGGCGGGGTGACCGCGTTCAACGTCGACGCCGAGGGCAACGTGCTCTCCGAGACGATGAAGGACTTCACCGGCGACCCGAACAACCCCGGCGACCCCACCGACCAGATCATCGAGTCAAGTCAATACGATCCGGTCGGCCGGCTCGCGAGCAGGACCGACGCGATGGGCACGACCACCGCGTACACGTACACCGACGACGGCATGGTCGCCACGGTCACCCAGAGCGACGGCAACGGCAACACCTTCGTGCAGGAGCAGGACAGCTACGACCTGGCCGGGAACCTGACCACCCAGGTCACCGACAACGGCGCGACGACCACGACATTCGTGTACGACAAAGCCGGCCGGCAGTACCGGACGACGCTCGACCCGGACGGCCTCAACCGGGTGATCACCAACGAGCTGTCTCCGGATGACAACGTGGTCAGCACCACCCAGTCGGTGGGTTCGGGCAGCGCGCTGGCGGCTACCGACTACCTGTACGACGCCGAGGGCCGGGTGCGGGCGCAGACCGCCTACAACGGCGACCCGGCAACGACACCGGTCGCGCGCTGGAAGCTGAACGAGACCACCGGCACCAGCGTGGCCGACAGCTCGGGCAACACCGCCGGCACCGCCACCAGCGTCACCTGGTCCACGACCGCGCCCAGCGGGCTGACCGGCAGCGCCACCTTCAGCGGCGCCGCCAACTCGCGGATCACCACGCCCCGTCCGGTCCTGGACACCACCCGGGCGTTCACTGTCAGCGCCTGGGCGAAGCTGACCAGCAAGGCCAGCGATCAATACGTCATCGCCCAGCAGGGTGTCACCGGCAGCTCGTCGCTCAAACTGGCGTACATCGCCAGCACCGACAAATGGACGGCCACCGGTGCGGTGCAGCTCGCCGATGGGAGCACCAGTTGGTGGAACAGCTCCAGCGCGGCCGGGACACCGGTGATCAACGCCTGGACCCACTTGGCCGTCGTGGCCGACCCCGTGGCCGGCACCGTCAAGCTTTACGTCAACAACACTCTGGCCGCCACGGCCACGCTCAGCAATGGGCTCAACAACCAGTCGACCGGGCAGCTGAACATCGGCTCGCAATACGGCAGCGGCGGATTCATCGGCTCGATCGCCGATGTACAGGCCTACCAGCGGCCGTTGACGGCCACGCAGATCTCCGCGGTGTACGGCGGCACCGCGCCGGCCGCCGGGGCGGGTGCCTCGCGGTCTTCGTACACGGTCGACGAGGGCGGTCTGGTCACTCAGTCGGTCGACCCGCTGGGCAACGTCACGGACATCGCCTACGACGAGGGTGAACGCCCAGCGGTCACCACCGCGGCCGCGGTCACCGCCGAGACCGCCACCGGCACGGTCACCGCGCGGCCGGTCAGCTACGTCGGCTACGACACGTTCGGCGATCAGACCGAGACGGTCGACGGCAACGGCAACAAGACGCTGTACGTGTACGACCGGGCCGGCCGGGTCTACGAGACCCACAGACCGGCGTACACGACACCGGACGCCTCGACCACGATCAACGCGGTCAGTTCGGTCGTCTACGACACCCTCGGCCAGCCCACCTCGGCCACCGACGAGCTGGGCCACGTCACCAGCTACACCTACGACCAGTTGGGCCGGCTAGCCAAGACGGTCGCCCCGAACGGCGGCGTCACCAAGGCCACCTACGACCTGAACGGCGACCCGCTCAGCGTCACCGACCCGACCGGCGCGGTGTCCTCGACCACCTACGACTTCCTCGGCCGCCGCAAAACCACAACCCAGGCGGTACGGCAGACCAGCGCCGCGTACACCGCGAACTACAGCTACGACCCGGCCGGCCGGTTGCAGCAGATGACCACCCCGGCCGGGGTGTCGCAAAGCTACACCTACAACAAAGCCGGGGAACCGCTGACCAGCGTCGACGGCGCCGGAAAGACCACCACGACCGACTACGACGGACTGGGCCGCACCACCAAGGTGACCCAGCCGGACGGCGCCTACCAGACCAGCGCGTACGACATGCTGTCGCGGCCCACCTCGACCGCCTCGTACAACACCGGTGGGGGCAACGCGCTGACGACGAGCTCGCAGACCTACGATCCGGCCGGCAACGTGCTGACCGCCACGGACGGACGCGGCACGGTCACCACCTTCAACTACGATCCGACCGGCCTGGTGCTGTCGGAGAACCAGCCGATCAGCAGCTCCGCGTCGATCAGCACCTCGTTCGGGTACGACCTGAACGGCAACCGCACCCGATTCACCGACGGGCGGGGCAACGCGTTCTGGACCACGTACAACTCATGGGGTTTGCCGGAATCATCGATCGAACCGGCGACGACGGCATACCCGCAGGCGGCCGACCGCACGTACACCACGACATATGACGCGGCCGGGAACGCATCGTCGTCGGCGTCGCCGGGTGGGGTCGTGCAGACCTACACCTACAACAGCATGGGTGAGCTCACCGAGCAGGCCGGCACCGGTGCGGCCGCGAGCACCACAACCCGCGACTTCGACTACGACCAGGCCGGCCGGGTGACGTCGTTCTCGGCGCCGACCGGCAGCAACACGGTCACATACGACGACCGCGGCCTGCCGCTGTCGATCAGCGGCCCGTCCGGGAACTCGTCGTTCACCTACACCGCCGACGGCCTGACGGCCTCACGTACCGACGCGGCCGGTACCACGTCGTATGCCTACGACGGCGCCGATCGGCTGTCGACGCTGACGAACACCACGGTCAGCACAAACCTCACATACGCGTACGACGACACCTCAGCCGTCGAGAAGATCACCTACGGGGGCACCGGCAACACCCGGAACTTCACCTACGACGGTCTGCACCGCATGACCGACGATGAGCTGAAGACGTCGGGTGGAACGTCGATTGCGAAGATCGCGTACGGCTGGGACGAGAACAGCAACGAAGCTTCCAAGACGACGACGAACTTCGGCGGCACCACCACAACCAACAACTATGTGTATGACCTCGCGGACCGGTTGACGTCCTGGAACAACGGCACCACGACGGTCGGGTACACCTACGACGCGTCGGGCAACCGCACGGGTAACGGTTCCACTACTTACACCTACGACCCGCGTAACCGGCTAGTCAGTGACTCCACGGGGATCAGCTACAGCTACACCGCGCGGGGCACCCTGTCATCGACCGCGAGCAGCGCTGGCACATTCGCGACGACGTCGGACGCGTTCGATCAGGCGATTACGCAGCAGGCCGGCGGCGGCACGAGCACGTACAGCTACGACGCGCTCGGCCGGGTGTTGCAGACCGGTTTCTCGTACACGGGCACGGGTAACGACCTGGCGGCCGACCAGACCGCAAGTTATGTACGGGATCCGGGCGCCGATGTGGTGGGTGCCGCCTCGGGCGGCACGGCGCGGCTGGTCTGGACCGATCTGCACGACGACGTTGTCGGCCAGTTCACCGCAACCGGGACCGCGTTGTCCGGGTCGACGACCTTCGACCCGCTCGGTGCGATCAAGTCGACGACCGGAATGCTGGGCGGCCTGGGTTACCAGTCGGAGTGGACGGACGCCCTGACCGGCCGGGCCAACATGGCCGCGCGCTGGTACAACACCGGAACGGGCCAGTTCGACAGCCGGGACACCGCGTCCAACAGTCCGGTCCCGGATTCGGTCAACGCCAACCGTTACCAGTACGGCGATGCGAACCCGTTGACGGTGACGGACCCGACCGGGCATTGGGGTTCCTGGTTCAAGAAGGCCGCCTCGGCCGTCAGTCATACGTTCAGCACGGTGACTTCGTATGCGTCGCAGGCGTACTCGGCGGCCAGCAGTTACGTGTCGTACCAGTACAACCGAGCGGCGTCGAGCTACTACAGCGCGAAGGCCTGGACGCTGGGCAAGGTGTCCAAGGCGGCGAAGAAGGTCGGCCTGAAGGGGTTGGCGAAGGCGGCCGACCACGGCCGTAAACGGGCCGCGCACAAGGCTCGGGTGCATCACCAGCGGTCGGTCAAGGCCCACAAGGATTATGAACGCAAGGGTCACGCGCTGAAACAGCGGGTTGGCCGGGCGGCGAAGAAGGCCGTCAAGGTGGTCAAAGACGCGTCACATAAGACGGTAAAGTGGGTCAAGGACCACAAGGAACAGATCATTACGGTGGTCGCGGTAGTGGCCACGATCGCGGCTACGGTCGCGCTGGGCCCGGTCGGCGGCATCCTCGTCGGCGTCGCGATCAACGTGGCCAAGGACGCCGCTCTTGGCAACATTCACAGCCTGGCTGATCTGGGAACCTCGGCGTTGACCGGGGCGATCAGCGGGACGATCGGTGCGCTGACCGGCGGTCTGGGCGGCGTGATCGGTGGGAGACTGGCCGGAATGGCCGCCGCCAGGCTCGGGGCGGGCCTGGTGGGCAGGGCGGTCTCGGGTGCGATCGGTGGTGGCGCCTCCGGCGGTATCGGCGACGCGGCCGAACAGTTCCTCACCACGGGCCACGTCAACCTCCGGCAAACCGCTCAGGCCGCAACCACAGGTGCGATCGTCGGGGCGATCACCGGCGGCGCTTCCCGTTCCAGGCCGAGTCCCGAACGAGGCTCCACGCCGAGTCGCGATCCAGGTTGCCTCCACAGTTTTGATCTACGGACGCGGGTGGTGATGGCCGACGGCAGTACGAAGGCGATCGGTGAGGTTAAGCTCGGTGACAAGGTCCTGGCGACCGATCCGACGACTGGCAAGAGCGCGGCGAAGCCGGTCAGCGTGCTGCACCACAACCGGGACAACGATCTGGCCGATGTGACGGTCAAGGACGCCAAGACCGGCAAACAGACGGTGCTGCACACCACCTGGCATCACCCGTTCTGGAACGCCAGCACGGGCCGGTGGACCGCAGCGTTGCAGCTGAAGACCGGGGACAAGCTACGCAGCCCCGACGGTGAGACCACCCAGACGGTAGCCGCCGTCAAGATCTGGACCGGCCTGAAATGGATGCAAGACCTCACCGTCAACGACACCCACACCTATTACGTAATCGTCGGCGCGGCAGCGGTCCTCGTCCACAACTGCAACGTGCGGGTGACTCAGGAGCAAGCCGACTCGTTGAGGCCTGGCCCGTTCGCCAATGTACGCGTTCGCGCAACTGGACCGACAGTTACCACTGGGCAAAGCGCCCAAATGCAGGGCTTGCCCTGTCACCAGTGCGGACATGTCAACACGAACCCGGAGATCACCACGGTCGGCGACCACCTACCGCCCACAGGCCTCTCGCCGATCGGCGGAGAACAGGATCTTCTGCCCTCCTGCCCGGGTGAGACGTGCGGCACAGGAATCGGTAGCTCAGGTCAAGGAACAGCGGTGCAGCTCGGGCAGCAGATTCTTCGGAATCACGGAGTTTATAATCCAAATGCACCTGGTGCATACGAGCACCTGATGAGCATTATCGACGAGCATGTTAAGGGATGACCTAATGATCGCGCATTAACACCCGAATGTGCCTGATTTGCTCGATGGGAGGGATTTGAATGAAGCTCGGAACTGCGGAAATATACGCAAACCATCCGATCATCGTGATCGGATCGACCGACCCTGTAGGCAACCCATTGGCGCTTGGCGGCTCGGCTGCTGTGGCGTCCGAAAATCACGTCACAGTCGCCACCCGAGGGCAGGCTGGGCTAACCAGAGTCTCGTTGTGGAAACAGGCCGGTCCACTGGTGGGCGAGGTGGTGTTCGATGGCCACCTCATTTTGGCAGATCACCTAATCGCCGTGTTTGACGTCGAAGGCCTTTCGCGATTTAGCGCGACTGTTGGTGTTGGGGGCCGCCAACGTGTCGCACTGCTAGTGGACGATCCAGGTTTTGCGTCACGAATAGATGTTATTTTTGACCGTGGGCAGGGCCGGCGTGCCCTGACCGCCGTGTCCGGCTTTCCCTTGTACGATGTTTCTGTGCCCGCCGGTGAGGGCCTCGAGAAATCGGATGAATTGGCGCTCATTCTTTCCGGGCACGACTCTCCGATGAGTCGGCTGGCTGCTGCAATCAAACTCATTGGTGGGTCGGAAGCTCCTCGGCCTCCGATCAAGTCTTTCTGGATCCGACTGTTGATCGAGTGGATTCGCTGGCTCCGCCCCACATTTCGGATCGCCGAAAGCCGGTCGCTCGGCGCCCTAATAGAAGAGAAATTGTTCAGGCTGCCCGCTGACGCCCTCGATTCCACAGCGACTGAACTCGCGTTGGAGGTTCTGCAGCAACGACATTGACCCGCTTTGAGTGACATGCGTGCCGGAAATAGGCCAATTTGTCAAGCGGTCAGACCTGCGGCTGCTGGAGGGGCTCGGCGATGGACACGGCGACTTGATCGTTCCCAATCTCGCCGGCTGCCGGCTGCCGGCTGCCGGCTGCCGGCTGTCGGTTGTCGATGACGCACGGCGCCGGGCTGCAAGCAGAACGCACCCATCTCGTCATGATCGAGTGCACTGATCAAGCAAAGTGTGCGCCCAAATTTCGCTCGCCGGCGTTCGGCGTGAGACATGCGGGACGGCTGTAGCGGACGCGGCGGCCCGTGATTCCGATCTAGGCCAGGCTCTCGGACCGGTCAAGGCCGCCGTCTCCCCGGCAGAAGCCCACCTCTGCTCGGTCAAGGACACCAAGACCGGCAAGCAGACGGGGTGCTGCACACCACCTGGCATCACCCGTTCTGGAACGCCAGCACGGGCCGGTGGACCGCAGCGTTGCAGCTGAAGACCGGGGACAAGCTAAGCAGCCCCGACGGTGAGACCACCCAGACGGTAGCCGCCGTCAAGACGCCTGAGCCATTCTGCGCAAACGTCGTGATCGCTGGGTGTGATCGGATTTTGGCGAAAAGCGGTCAAGGACCACATGGACTATGAACGCAAGGTCATGCCCTGAAACAGCGCGTGGTCCGGGCGGCGAGAAAGGCCGTCAAGGTGGTCATGGACGAGTCATATAAGACGGTCGAGTGGGTCAAGGACAACAAGGAAGGATGGCATATCGATGGTTAGCGGGAAGAATGGGGGATGCTGTTTTGGACATTCAGGAGGCTCAACGGCTGTTGTGTGGTCGGATAGGCTGTGCGTCGAACTATGTGGGCGCGCGAGACAAGCTCGGGGCAGCACCTTCGCTGTTCGGGTCGGAATGGCCAATAAAGGGTATTCGCCATTTGCCGGCAAAAGGTACGTGCGGCTGGTATATCTGGTCAGGGGAATACTCCGAAGATCCCAACTTCTTTCAGCCTCAACATGCCGAACATGTGTTCACGGCGCGTCCGGAAGTTGTCGACTACCTGGGTCTTCCGCCCGGCTGGGGCTTTATCATCGCACCCGGGTATGAAGATATATGGCAGGACGACACGCTGTTGGTTGAGTAGTGAACGGTGTTGAATGCTGACAACTCACCTCGTGGATTCGGCGGGCAAGCTACATGCGAAGGCTGCCTATCGAGACTGGTTTGAAGAGCGAACTGGTAGGCGCGTCGGCGCGAAGGCCGATTGGTTTTCCGTTTCATCTCGGAAATACAGGGTCTCTCTGAGAGAATGTTTGACGCTGCTAGTGTTCCGCAGCAAGCGCGGGATGCATACTATGCCGCGTTTTAACAGCTACATTTACGGGCTCGGGTCGTAGCGGCGAAGAAGGGAAGCGTCTCAATGGAAAGCATTAGTGGGCTTCTTCAACGGGCATCGCGAACTGTGGATTGCTCGATTCACCCTTCCGAGGCAACCTCTCCAACTCTCCCGCAGGGGTTCTCGCTACCGAGTGATCTTGCTGAATTCTATACGAAGTGTGGTGGCGCGTCACTGTTTGCGACTTCAGCGTATGCGGTGGAAATTTTGTCGCCTAGCAGGGTTTCCTCAGCCAATATTGCCATTCTTGGTGAAGACTTTCCTGACGACCGTTCTTCCGAATGGGTTACTGTAGCCGCGTTACCGAACGGCGATTTCATTAGCATTGATCTAGATCCTGATCGTCTAGGGCGCTGCTACGACAGCTCGCATGAGGTGCATGGCATCGTTGGCTCGTGCGCGATCGTTGCCGTGTCGTTCTCTCAGTTCTTCGAATCAATATTGAACGGTGGTGGTGGCTATTGGTTCTGGCTGGAAGATGACTTCGCCTACCTCGGTGATGCATATGACTAGCTTGCGTGAATGGCTTGCCCGCCCTTGAGGAAGTTGCACCCACTTCTGGTCCCGCAAACGGCTCACGTCGATTACCACTCAGGGCACCGCCGTCGGCCCGGCTGACAACGCCCCAGGCAGGCAGGGGCCGTTGGCGACGCGCGTCGGGTGGCCGCCGCAAACGCTGCGCGGCATGACAATATGGCGATCATGGAGCCCGAGGTGGCTTTCCCTGAGCCGTGGTCAGATCTGCGGGATGCACGCCCAGGGGAGGACGAACAGCGCGAGATTCTCCGCGCGGAGTTGGCCAAATAATTGAGCGTTGGCCATGTTCTCCACGGTGGTGCATTCTCCGTCGTCGCTCGATCCGAAGCGAACGATGACATCCTCATCGTGCTTGAGGACGACAGGATGTGGGGCGCTAGTAACCGCCGGAGATTTTCTGGCGGCCTCTGACCAGCTTTTCCGAGCGGGTGATGTTACCGCCGACGAGGCCGAGTTCCAGGCCGGTCGCGCCGCTGTGGTCGACGGTGTCGTTCTGCTTGAAATAGGTGTCGAACGTGGTCGACAACGGGTTGATCTGCGGATCGATGGTAACCGGGTATTGCGTGTCCGGATCGGTCAGGAAACTCTGGTCGGGGTCAGGGTGAGCAGCGCGCCGGCGCCGTCGCCGGGGTCTTTGGTTTGGCGGTCTTGGGTGGCCGCTCGGCCGCTTTGGACTTCACTGTTCGCACGTTGGCGGGTTCGCGCTCTCGACACGCATTGAAGTGGACCGACGCCTTTGTATGTCAGGAGCGTGCCGTCCGTCCCTCGTGCACCGCGACGCGGCCGCGGTAGCCTGTGTTACACGGGCACGGCCAGAGTTGATCACGTGGTGATCGTCTTTGGATTACGACAGAAAAGCAAGATCACGCGATACAGTGGCCGATGCCTCGGTGACCGCGACTTCCCTCTCGGCGGAGCGTGACTAATGCAGGTCTTTGCCCGACGCGTGGAATGCAAGCACATCGTCTGGGCGGGACCGCTGGTCGACACCACGGCGACGTTGAACGTCGCCGACGAGCTACGCGGCCGTTCCTGTCCGACGTGTGGCGAGGTCGTACGCAAGGTCGACTTCGTGGCGATCAAGAAGTCGACGTCGACGTTCGACGAGCCACCCGCGCCGCGCAACACCGAGAACAAGCTGAAAAAAGCATCGAAGGCCGACGTCAAGAAGACCCGGCAGCGGTTAGCGGGGCTGGGCGCGGAGACCGGCGGCCTCGCCGCCGACCTCAAGGAGGCTGCGCTCGGGCTGACCCCGCCGCAATGGCGCGGCACCTTGGCGAAGATCCCCATCGGCATCCTGCAGACCTACGAGCCCAACGCGGAATGCATCAAATTCAAGGACTCCGCGGTGCCGGCGATCGTGTTTCACCAAGGTCTCGCCGGTTATCTGTTCAAGGTGAATAGGAGCATCGTCCCGCTGCTGCGCATGGGCTCGATGAGCGGGGGCGCGATCAGCCGCTTCGTCGAGAACGAAAAGACCCGGTCAGCGCTGCGGGTCCAGGCGGTGGACACCGCACTTGAGTTCCTCGGCGTCGGCAAGCCGAGGTCCAAGGTCCTTGTGGAGATCCCCATGGTCGCGAGGCTCCTGGAGATGCCGCTGACCAGGACCACGTCGGCCTTCGTGCTGTGCCACGAGTACGGGCACGCGGTGCTGAACCACGCCGACGAGCTTCGTTCGGTCGGCCGCGACTCGAAGTTCTATCTGCTGGAACGCTCCAAGGCGATGGAGTTCGAGGCCGACACCTGGGGCCAGGACGCGGTTATCGGCGCGTTCACCGGCGGGAAGAACCTTGAGCCGAGCCTGGCCATGCTGGATGACCTGTTCCCCGGCGGCGCGCCGGAGGTGAAGCAGGACATCTCCCGTGCCGCCCCGTGTGTGGCGCTGCTGTATTTCGAGTTTCTCGACGTAATCGAGGAGCGGCTGGCCCGCCACGGCATCGACGTCACCGCGCAGGACGCGCTCACCAGGCGTCGTGCCCGAATGGCCGGGAAGAAAGCGCCCGAGCACTCTATCCATCCCTCCAACAAGGAGAGGTTCCAGGCGCTTTACGCGCACCTGTCGGAGCACAGCAACTTCACGACCCACACCTGGGTGGAGGCGTTCGAGGTGCTGCTCGACGAGATCAAGGATGACCTCGACAGCCTCATCGACAAGACCGGGGCGGTCGCGGGGAAGAGGCTGACGCGCCGCTACCAGTGGCCGTGGAGGAAGGGGCGTGAGTCGAGCTCCTGGCGCGACACCATCTCCCACATCGACGACGACGATGACACGCGAATCAAGCTGCAGGAGGCGTTGCAGAACGTGGAGGCGCCGGTGCTGAAGCTCGACGAGGCCGAGCTCTGGCGCCGCTTCGAAGAGCAAAAGAACGGGGCGGAAACGCATTACCAGAAGAAGGAGTACGCCGAGGCGGAGAAGATCTACACGCGGATGCTCGACTCCGGCGAGACGACCGAGTCGGTGCCGCTGTACCCGCTGCTCGGGGCGTGCCGCGAACAGCTCGGCGACCTGCAGGGCGCGATAGCCGCGTACCGTCGATGCCTGGAGATCGTGCCGGGCAGCGACGTCGCCGCGTTGTGCGGCTTCTCCCTCGGCCGAATCCTGTTGTTCGACAAGAAGGACCCGAGCGGTGCCGAGACCGCGCTTGCCGCCGCGACCACGTCGCACGTCCTAGACATCCGCGCACAGGCGATGTACTGGCTGGGCACGATCGCGCACGACCGGCGTGACGTCGATGCGGCGCTGCGGAGGTACCGGGACATCTATGCCTTACGCGACAGCGAGTTCACCCTATTTCCCTCGGTGATTCCACTCGCGGCGCTCAACATCGGCGGCGTGCTGGAGGAACGCCGACAGCTCACCGACGCCGCGAAGATGTTCGAGTACGCACGGGACCACCGCGCCATCGACCCGAAGAACCGTGCTGTCGCCGAGCAGCACCTGCGAGCGATGCGCGGAAGGTAGCGTCAGTTCTCCCCGTTCTTCTTGGCGTTCTCGACCTCCTTGACCTGGTTCTGTAGCAGCGTCTCCAGCTCGTCGGTCGGGAAGAGCATGTGCATGCCGATCACCTCGTACATGCGGTTGCGGGTCTGCGGGTCGCCGATCTCGGCGGTCGCCGCCAGCGCACCCTGCAACGCGCTGAACCGCCGCACGCTATCCTCCAGCCCACGCAGGTTCTCCGCCGCCCGATCACCGACGATGTTCGCCTGGCGGAACAGCAGCCGTCCTGCGGCGGCCGGGATGACGCCGGCCAGCGCCGTCACCGCACCAACGTCGAGTCCGGCGACGAAGGTGAGTGCCCCGCCGACGAGTACGACCGAGAACCCCATCAGGCCAGACCACAGTGATGCCTGCTGGTACGCGGAGTGGTGCTTGAGCGCGATCCGATGGTGCTGGAGGTAGATCTCCGCCTCCTGAAGCGCGGTCCGCGAGATCGCGGTCATCCCCGCGCTCTGCATGATCTCCGGGCCCGCGTCGATCCGTGACTTGCGCCGGGCGGACAGCCGGATCTCCTCATCGTCCGGATCACGGTGGACGTGCGCGAACACCTGCTCCGCGTGCCCAGATTCCTCCCGGAGCCACCGAGCCTGGGCTCGATTGACGAACACCACGCCGAGCACGGCCACCAGGATCGCGAAAGCAGCGATGACGAGAGTGACCGGGTCCGCTGTGCCATTGACCTGATGGAGCAAGTCGAACCGCTGTTCTGTCATCGCCATCCCCTCCGGCGCTCAGCTCTGCGTGCCGCCGTCCACACAGGAACCTACCTTTCACAGGACCCCGGCTGCTGGGATTGATGAACGTCGTGGTCGCTGATTGCGCTAACGCGAGCGCCCGGCTGGTGAGCCGTTGTCTGGCCGGCGCGCACCGTCATTGCCCGCAGGTTGTCGTGTACTGGCTGGTGATGGCGGTGCCGTCGTCGGTGGCGGCGACGATGACCGAGGTAGGGCCGTCGCGGTAAGCGACGCGGTTCGATTCTCCCGAGGCGAATCGGCGCGCGCCCGCAGGCAGTACCGCGGTGACCCGCTCGCTGAGGCGGGAGCTGTCGACCGGCTGGCTGACGGCGGCCACGGTGACGATGGCGCCGTTGGGGCAGTCGAGGCGGTGTTGGCTGAATGATGCTGCCTGGGTTCCGAGGCGGGCGAACAGGGTCGTGATGCCGGCCGCTGCGGCGTCTCCGGTTGACGCGGGTGCCGGTGTCGCCGCGGCGCCGAGGCTGCACGGCGTGCGGGCGGTGACGCTGAGCCATCCCTCGCTGAGCTTGCGTACGGACAGTTCGACTCCGCCGGTGAGGTCGGCTTGCAGCGGGCGTACACCGGCCACGGCCGGGCCGCGGTGGACGGGGTATGAGGTGGACAGCCGCAGGGCGATGGCGGTGATCAGGCTGTCCTCGCCGCCGGGGTCGGTGTACAGGTCGGCGTTCGCGGTGAACACACCGCCGCGTCGAAACGCGTTGATCCGGCATACTGTCGAGCGCACGACACCGCTGACCGCGACCGCCGCGTCCGGCCCGGCGGCGACCACGACGTCGGTCACGGCCCGGTCCATCCCCGTGACTGCCTCAATTATCGTGGGCTGGCGGGCGGTGTCCCAACGCCACCACGCGACGCCTGCGGTCACGCCACCGGCCGTCACCACCAGCAGGGTCAGCAGACCGATCACCAGCAACCGTCGAGCCCGTCGCGTCACGCCACCATTGTGCCGGTGCGGCACCGCGTCGTCGGTATGTTCGCTCCCACGCAGCGACTGCACCCGGACCAAGCCATCAGTGGACGTGACCAGTTCCTGCACCACAGAGGACCGCGCGTGATCGGCTCGCTTCCGAGGTTCGGCACCCGGACCTCACGGCTGTCGACGAGGCAGCGCAATCGGGTCGCTTCGGCCGTGGCGGGCGGTGGTCAGCCGCCAGATTCCGGGCTTGCTGTTTTTTGTGACGGCCGCCGCCGAGGTCCCGAACCGGCCGGGAAGGGTGTGGAGGCACCGTTCTCACCCGGCCGGCCCGGATCCTCGACGGGTCAGGTCGTCGCTTCCTGTGGCTGAGTCTGCATCATTGGTTTGCCGCTACCGGTCGAAGCCGTTCAGGATGTGCGCGGTGGTCGGGGCATCTGTGGGTCTGCCGAGCAGTTCGGCGTCCGTGTCGCGCAGCGCGCGGCTGGCGACGTCGAGTGATGGCCGGAAGCCCTTGCGAGCTGGCATCCGGTCGGCACCCCGCTGTGTCCGGGTGAGTCGGTGGCATAGGTATCCGATGGTGGCATGCAGCGTCTGGCGCACTGTGGTCGTTTCCCCCGGTTGGTGTTGTGATCGGTGCTGGTGGCGTGGTGGTATTGGCTCCTTTCACCGGGCTGTGGGCCCACGGGCTCATATCGGCGGCGACCGGTTGCGGTTTCGCTGATCGATGTTCGCGAGAATGGGCATCACCACCTGGTGATCTGTGCGGAGTGCCCGCCGCGCTGCCAGCAGAGCGGTCGAGCCTCGACGCGCGCGGAAATATCGGCGGGTCGGGTCGGCCGAAGCCTCGGACAAAGGGCCCCATGGCTGCCGCACTGGCAGATCGGGCAAAGTTCCCACGGAGGGGTTGAGCAGAAAGACCAGGGGCGTGGACGAGGCCCAGCGCGACGATCGCCGCGCCTGATCTCAGGGGTGATGCGTTAGATCGGCTTCAGGCCGCCGCGGTCGGCGACGTGCCTGACCACGGCGGCGACGCCCATTCCACACCGCTGCCTGGGCCGCACTTGACCGGGCGACCCGCCAGGACGCGAAGTGACCAGGAAATTCTTGAAGTGGTCACGACCGATAATCCCTTCGTCGGACAACGCAGGAAAGATAACCGCCAGACAAGCCCGCCGGCTTCCCTAAATCGACCGATACCGTCGCCTGCCCGACCCTGCTAATCTTCTTGGCATAGGGGAATTACCCACGCAGCGGAGTTCCGAGGCGTTTCTCGATGCGCAGGTCCGGGCACGCTTCTCGCACGAGGTCGTGATCGTCGAGTCGGTGATCCATGACCGGGGCGATGCGTGGATCCGCCCCTACGGCGATCGCGCGTACAGGGCCGTGCGGAAGGCTTCGGACCAGACCGCCCGCGCTACGGCTTCCGGTAGAAGACGGGCGGATTGTTGCCCCAGTGACGGCGGAAGAACTCCGCCACCTGTTCGGTGTCGAAGGCGTAGGCAATGCGGTACCCGCACCGGGCCGCGGCCAGCATGTGGCGCTGCACAGGGCACCGGCGGAAGTCCTTTGGGCACGAGCGCCGAAGCCAGCGCCGGGGAAGCCGCGGGTTGCGGGATCGGCGGGATGTCCTGGCTGGTGGGGGACGTCGCCGCATGCGCATCGAGCAGGCAGTGGCGGCGCTGCTGCCAGAGGGCTGCCCGGCGGTGCAGAACCGTCGAACCGCCCGACTCCGCGACCTATCGATTGTCGGCCGACTCGGCAGCCGCCGCACCAGCATCAGGAGACCGCTCGCCGGCAGGTCTCCCGGCGTCAGACACGTCAACGGTGCCGGCATCGCACGATCGCTGAGGCGCAGGATGACGTCGGACCCGGCGGTATCGACTTTAGTCCAGCCCGCGACGGCGTTGTCGCTGGCGCCTGGCGCAGTGGTAGCCGACCTTCGCGCTCCGCGGCGTAGCCGGGCACCGCCGTACTAG
>Ga0307516_10003489_pt1 | contig 20125 bp, 17 predicted proteins | sample 19_EM_MG_FD_203310 | JGI IMG/M metagenome (GOLD analysis project Ga0307516, IMG submission 203310) | Populus trichocarpa ectomycorrhiza microbial communities from riparian zone in the Pacific Northwest, United States - 19_EM | ecosystem: Host-associated > Plants > Roots > Unclassified | place...
CACTTACAGACCTCGTTCCCTCGGTCTGTGCAGGGCTACGCCCTGCACTACACCAGAATCCTGCTTGGGTACCAGTTGTTGCAGATGGGGTGGTAGGTTCGAGATTCAGGTTGTACACTAAAGTTTATAAACGAGCCAAAAATGCTCATTGCAGACTGCGCAGATGGTTACAAGTGTTTGTGCACCAAGCGGCGGAATCAAAGTGAGCCTTGACCCGCCGCTTGGTGTGTTTTGCTACCGGCCTACTTGGGAATTTTGCCCAGGCCGAACACCGCTGCGACCACATCGCCCGCTGGCACGTAGTCAATGTACTTAAGCGCTTGGTCTTGACCAGCGGACTCGACATCGAACTGTGCGTACGGCAGGTAGATGAATCGCATCCACGCCAGAATGTTCGACAGCGCGGATGTGCTGACCACCACGTCGGTGACGCGGACTAGTGGCATGAGTGCCACTTTGGTTCTGATCAGACCAGTTACCGATGTGATGCGTTCGTTGGTGATGGCGTAGGTGTCCCGGCTCCACTCGATGAAGAGCAGGCCAATGTAGCCGCCGGCCATGATGATTAGGAACCCGAGCCACGCGGCGTTTTGTACTGCCAGCAACCCAATCAGAGCCAGGCCGATGACGGTTGTCCACCGTCGCCATTTGGACTGCATGCGCCCGATGCCGCCGAATAGTACGCTCAGCGGGTGCAGCCGTGACTCCCAGACTACCTTCTCGGTGCTGCCTTGGTCGCTGAATACTCGTTGCGCCAGCCGATTGCTCGGGTTAATGCCGTTTTCCTGGTCATTGCGGAGTTTTTGCCCAGGTCGCGGCGGGCTTGCATGATGGAACCACGGAAGATCCGCAGTACCACCACCAGCACGCTGAGGCTGGTCCCGACGATCGCTGGCCAGAAGAACACGAATCGGTTCCCGGCCGGCACCTGACTGTAGGCGTACCACAGCAGGGCAGGCACGAGCGACATCACCACCACATAGAACGAGAGGTGATTGATGGTGCGCGCTATTTTGCCCGGCGGGCTGATGTCGTCTGGCTCGCGGCTTGCCGGGAGAAGCGAGACGACTCGTTCCCAGTTTGTGTTGACTTCTTGCAGCCAAGGGGGAACAGCGGGTGAGACCGGCTTGGCCGAATCCGGCTGGTACCACACGTACTTCGGTTTGCCGGTGTCAGTACTCAAATCATTCGGCTCAGATGTATGAGACCCCTGGCCGGTCTCGTCTGCGTCGCTCCCTTCGTGGGCGGGCCGGCCTTCTTCGTCGTTCGGATCGCTCATTGCGCCTCCTTACAGCAGGTCGTGCGCCGGAGAACTCCGGTACCATATGTATAGAACATTTGGGGTAGAAAAGGAAGGATATTCGTAAGGATTGCGCTGAATTAATCTATTTTGAACTGGATGGTTGCGAGAAACGGCTGATGGTTCTACTGCAAAACCTGGTAATGCCACTTGTATGTTCTAGATCCATCAACGGCAGTCGGGGTGGCAATAGTGAATGAAGTAGTGGTAATGGCGTCGCTGTCGACGTATGTTTTGAGCATGCTGGCATTTGCATTTGCTGGGGTTAGAGTGACGCGCGGTGGCTTGTCGAATGCTTTGCTGAAGGTAACGGTGACGATGCCGCCGGTGGTATCGCAGCCAGCTGGTGGTGTAACAGTGACTCGGCCTGCTGTGTCGGTGCCTTCGACAGTTGCAGTTGCGCCGTCGCAGGCACCGCTTCCGGCTTTGGCCGTTGGTGTATCACCTCCCGTGATAACATGCCCATTAACGGTTAGGCTCACAACGCTGGTGTTGCCGTGAACCACGACGTCGCCTAGGAATATGGCCCTGTTTTTGACCGTGAGATCCCGAATGGCAACTGTATCGGCGGTCAACGTGGCGACTTCCATTAAGCTGGCCTGTAAAAGATCGGATTGTAATTGCTCACCATCGGGATCGCGCGGGTCGGCCCATTGCTGCGAGGCAAACATAAGGATGAGGCCTTGGCTGCTGCCGCTGTAACCCTCCAGGGCTCGCCCAATGACCTGGCCTGGGCGTGTAGCTTTCATGGCGACACCGGGGGTGGCGGAGGTAGTCAGGAAATCGCCGGCGTGGATTGCGCCGTTTCCGGTTGATACTTTTACCGGAATCCGTCCGGAGAGGGCCACAAGGACAGGCCGTCCAGTTGCCGTGCCCGCCTCTGGGTCGGCAAGTACGTGGCCCGGCCGGGTAGAGATGACGCCTATGGCTTTTGTGTCATAGACTTTGGCTGATTTATTCACGCCGGCTGCGGATTCGGGGTCAAGTGATACAACATCACCGGAACTGATTGACGCGTTGTTGGTGTAGTACGCCTCGGCAAGGTCGGCGCCCGTGATTTTGTAGGCGACCAATGATGAACCGGCTTTAACGCGGGTGGCGGTACCACTGGAAGCGTTTTGAGCCCATTGGAGCGTCACGTTTCCTGTTGCCATGCCGTTCGTGATGGTGACGTCGATGGTTTGTAGGCTGGCTGTTCCACCGCCACCATATGCGCCGGTGGTGCTGCAGGCCCCGTTTGTTATTTCGGCGCTTGCACCAGTGGCGTCTCCGCCCATCGAGCCAATATTACAGGTTGCGCCACTCGGAGCAGTGACGGTATATTTGATCGAACCAGAAGCGGACATGGTGGCGTTGACGCTCATGTGAACGATGTACGTTTCATTGGCACCAATGCTGAATGTTAGCTCGTCGTCATTCTGAAGTGTTGTCGAGCTGGTGACTAATTCGTCGGCAGACTTGCGGATCGTGACCGACGCGCGGTCAGTGCCGCAAGAGAATTGACTGGTGGTTGCGTCCCAGAGCAGTTTGGAGTTAGTAGCGTCACAGTCGGCCAGCCCGGCGCCATCAAAGCTGCCAGTGGTAAGCTTGTTGGCGACAGAAACGTTATTGGTGCTGCCATTAACAGTGAGTAACGGCGTGCTGCCGGAGTTTTGTACCTGGAAGGCAGCGGTCGAAGTGCCGGTTGGTTTTACAATGGTACTGCCGCTGGTGATGGTGGTGGTTGTGCCTTGTATATTGAGCGTCTGGGCGGCGTTGCCCACAGTCATGGCGGCGAGTGATGTAATAGTGTTGCTTACAACCGACCCCGTAACGTAGTTACTGCCGCCCACATTAGCGTCGTTGGTGACGCTTAGGGCGCCGCTTGATGTTGTGCCGGTAACGTTTAAGTTGGTTGTAACGCCCGCGGAGTTAGCCGATAGCGCACCGCTGATGTTAACGTTGCCACTTGCCCCAAGGGTGCCACTGACGGTTGTGTTTATTCCGGAACGGCCAATATTTACCGCAGAGGCATTGCTGGTACCGACGTATACTTGGCCAGCAGTTCCGCTTGCTGTACCAACATCGAGGGTTGTCGCGCCGGAGTTGCCGCTGGTGGCATTTCCGCTCACAACCGTGACGGCGCCGGAGTTGCCGCTAGTTGTGGAGTTGCCGCTCTTGAGCGTCGTTGCGCCTGAATCGGACGTTGTGCCAGATACAGCGCCACTGCCGAAGGTTGAGCCTGACGAGTTGGTTGAAGCGGCAGTTTGCGGGTTGCTTGTGTACACACCAAGGGCAGTTGTGACGGCGCCGTTGAACTGCACCCGGAACATGGTTGTGCCGACGTTGTCCATTGCCTCAATGTAGTTTGCGCCGTAGCCCGCGGGGGAGGTAATGTTAATGCCTTGCCGTCCTGCGCTTGTTGGCAGTACCTGGAGCTGGCCGGTGATGTTGTCGGCCGCAGCTGGGTTGTACGCGCCAATGGCTACTCTGCGCGCCGATGTATCTACCCGCAGCAGTCCATCCGTGGCGGCGGTGCGTACTTCGAATGCAAAGTTGGAGTTGACGGTATTCTGGAACAGGGTAGCGCCACCTGGCGAGACTGTCGCAACATCGGTGCCGTCGTCCTGTATGGCAAAGCGGCCGTTGGTGCTACAGCTTGTGTCACATTCCAGGTTAACCAGGAAATTGGGATCGGTTGCTTGGTCGCTGAGTGTGAAAGAGATGTCGCGTGCGGTGGTTGCGGTAATCGTGTTGCCAGCATCGTAGGCGGCTTGTAGCGTGTTGGTCGAGCCAACGCCGGAGCAGTTACCACTGCTTATACAGATTGTGCCGGTTCCGTTGGGAATGGTGATGGTGTTGTCGCTGGGATTGTTTGGACCGACGATGGTGATGGTGCCGCTGGCGGCAGTCGAACCTTTAAATAAGATAGCGCCCGTGGCTGAACCCGTGGTGCCCAGGGTGAGGGCGTTGGTTGAGCCGAATATCGCCGTTGTGCCCTGTAAACCACCAGCCAGGCTGGCGCCGCCATTCAAGTTAGCTGCGCCAGTGACGGCTAACGTTCCAGTAAAATTAGCGGCACTGCTAATGGTCTGGCCGTTAATGGTACTGCTGAGCGTCATGGCGCCAGCCGGATTAACGGTCATTCGGCTGCTGCCATTGAGTTGCAAGTCAATAAGATTGCCAGTTGCGCTAACGTTGGTGTTATTAACGGTCAGCATAGCAGCGCTGGCCTGCGATGACGTAAGTGTGAGCTGCCCGAATGTTGGTGCCGCCGTTGTATGTATGTTTTGAATGGTGTTGATGACACCGCTCGCCGCGCTAAAGTTCGTGCTGTTAAACTGAGCAATACCTTTTTGGCTTGTGCTTGCGTCGTTGAGGGTAATAGTGCTGCCAGCTGTGGTTGCATTGGCAATGGTTAAGGTTCCGGTTAAACCGTTCAAACTATCGACAGCAGCCACGCCACCACTGCCACCACCACTGGTTACACAGGTCGCACAGGTAATATTACCGTTTGAATCCATACTGAGCGGGCCGCTGGCACTGACTGCCACGGTGCCCGTTGCGTTTGGCAGGGTAATGATTTTGTTGCTCCCAGCTGGGGTTGCAAAGGTGAGCGAGTTGGTAAAACCGCTGCTGGTCGAGCTCAGGCTGGTTGTTGCGCCTTGCAGTGTCAGGTTTTGGCTGGTCGCACCAATAGTCATGGCAGCGCTTGGGGTGACGGTGTTGACTGAGAGCGTGCCGCCAATAGTTACGGTAGTGCCGTTGTCGGTAATAATGCTGTCGTTGATTACTTGGCTGCCGGTGAATTTTGCCAACCGGTTTGGTGTGCCGCCACTGGTCGTAACTCCGCCGCCAACACTAGCACAGTTGCCCACTGTGGTACACAGATCATACGTACCTGCTGCTGCTGTGAGCAGGCGGTATGTCACATTTGCGGTTGGCGTTTGGAAGGCAACGGTTGTAGTGTTCGCGCCATTCGTTGCAGTAATGGTGCTACTGTCGTTACCCTGCACCAGGAAGCTTTGGGTAGTCGCTCCTACAGTGAGCGCACCGCTTGGCGTAATGGTATTTGCAGCCAACGTACCCGTTACCGTTGCACCGCCGTTCAAATTAGCTGCGCCGGCAACGGCGAGCGTACCTGTGAGGTTTGCCGCGCTGCTAATAGTTTGCCCGTTAACAGTGCCAACCAGCGTCATGTTCCCCGCAGGATTGACGCTCAGGCGGCTTGCGCCGTTTAGTTGTACATCAAGCAAGTTGCCGCTTGCGCCAGCATTCGTGTTATTAGTAAGCAGCATTGCATTGCTTGCTTGGCTGCTCGTTACCGTTAAACGGCCAAACGTTGGCGCAGCTGCTACATTAATATCTTGAATCGTATTCACGGTGCCACTGGTGACCGTGAAGTTCGTGCTGTTAAACTGAGCAATACCTTTTTGGCTTGTGCTTGCGTCGTTAATGGTAATGGTGCTGCCGCTTGCGCCAGCGTTGGCAATTGTTATTGCGCCGTTTAAACCGTTCAGGGCAGTGACGCCGCCACTGCCCGGGCAAGCCTGGAAGTTTGGAGCGCCGCCAGTCGAGACGAGACATTCGCCGGGGCCACCCGCAGCCACAGCAGTGAGTGCGCCCGAACCATTGCCAATAATGACGCCGTTTGCGGTGAATGAAGCCGCGCCCGTGCCGCCGCTGTTTACGCCAAGCGCGGTGGCCAGTGTTGTGGTGCCGGTCACACTTACATCGCCGTTTACAGTTACAGCTGAGCCGGTTTCTGAAAGCAGTGAGTCCTCGATTGTTTGTACGCCCGTAAATTTAGCAATACGGCCTGGTGTGCCGTTCGGGCTGGTCACGGTGCCGGTGCCCCCACTGGTGTTGCTAATGGTAATGGTCCCTGCGCCGTCGTTAGTAACGGTAATGCCGGTGCCGCCAGTTGCGCCGACCACGCCGGTGTTAGTCAATCCGCCGTCAACAATAGTGACGCCTGAACCAAGCGTAATATCGCCAGCCGCACCTCCCAATGAGGTCACACCAGTGTTGGTGAGTGTGGTGCCGTTTACTGCCAAACCGGTGCCGCCCACTAATGTGATGTTGCCGCTTTGGCCTTGCAAGGTCAGTACCGATTGTTCGTCACCAGGAATTTGCACGAAACTGCTGCCGTTGTAATAGGCCAGTCGGTTGGTGTTTGAATCAAAATACAGCTGGCCGCGTTCAAACTTGCTCGGTTGTGCTTGCGGCGCCAAAACGAACGATTCGTTTGCGCGCAGTTGACCGTTGACAGCCAAGCTCTGTGTGCCTAAAAGGTTTAGGCTGCCGCTGCCTGCAAATTCGCTAAGCGGAATGCTCGTGCTGGCAACCTGGCTGTTTACTGGGTCTTTATTGTCGCTGTTGCGAACTGCCTCGTAAATAAGTGCACCCGCACCAATGAACAATACAAATAATGTTGAAAAACTAACAATGAGTAGTAGCTTGCGCCAATCGCGCCGTTTCTTTGGCGGTTGTGGGGTGCTGATTGGGTTGACCGGCGGGGCAGCCGCGGGAGTTGGAGGCGTTGCGGGCGGTAACGGGGTGATTGCGGGTGTTGTTTGGAGCGTGATAGGTACTGTGGTTATTGGTTGAGTAGTTAGCTGCTGAGGTGTGGGCGGCGGCGCGGAGCGAGCGACATCAGCAAACAGCGGTGTCGGAGCCTGTTGCACAAGCCTTTGCGGTACACCACCAGCCATATACGGAACGCCAGGGTTTCGTAAGTTGTTATTCTCCACCGTTTTTTATGTGTCGTTTGCTCACTACAAACGCTACTGTCTCCGACTACAATAATATAATGGTTATGCCTATTGTGGCAAGAGGTGAAGTAGGTTAATCGTCTGGTAAATAAATAAACAAAGTTACTATATTATTTGTAACTTTTACGATGCCGTCTCTAATTGGAAACGTAAGGACTTGGGCGCCGGTGTTTATGGCAATGTCGCCAGCAGTCAGCAGCGAAAAAAAATTAGCGTGGTCGCGCAAAATATCGAACGACCCGACTTTATTGTGGGCAGATACAGAATCTGCGGGGCCTTCGTAGTACATCTGGGCTGGCGAAATGACCTTAACATGCAAGGTTTTTGGCTGGGTGGGCGCTTTGGCGGCCGGGCCGCGCAGGGTGTAGTTGTCGCTCAAATTAGGATTTCCTCAACGCCGCGCAGAGTTTGTTCGCGGGTAAAGTACTCACCTTTTAGGCCAGTCAGGTTTTCTGTCACAAAGAAGTTTTGAGTAAAGAATGCAATAATTTTTTTGGCGCGTTCAAAGTCCCGGCGTTCTTCTAAACTGAGTTCGCTTTGGCCAATAATGGCAATAATATTTTTGAGTGATTCGTACTTTTGCATGATGGCCTGTACCTGCGTTACAAGCAAATAGTGGCGGTCGCCCACAATTTCTGGCGAGACGAGTGACGACACAGTACGCACCATGTCCACAGCCGGGCGCACGCCGCTTTCGGCAACGGCACGACTGAGTACAACAGTACTGTCCAGCTGCTGTGCAATTTCTTGCACAGCCGGGTCGCTTAAGTCGTCGGCCGGAATGTAAATGGCTTCAACTGCTGTAATTGACCCATTTGGACTGGAACTTAACCTGTCTTGCAAACGCCGTAAATCGCTGAATAATGTTGCCTGGTAGCCGCCTTCTGACGGCATGGTGCCAATGCTGGTTGCCAGCTCGTTGGCTGCCTGAACGTAGCGGTAAATGTTGTCGATGAACACCAGTACGTCTTTTTTTTCGTTGTCGCGCAGGTATTCGGCAATGCTGGCGGCGGTGTGGCCAACAAGCGCACGCATGGCTGGCGTCTCTTGCATTTGGCCCATAATCATGTCAGTTTTTTGTAAAATGCCGCGCTCTTGCAATGTTTGGTACAGCTCGTGGCCTTCACGCACACGTTCACCGATGCCCACAAACATAGCTAGTTTGTTTTCGTCCTGGGCAACGTTGTGAATAAGTTCCATGGTCAGGATGGTCTTGCCCACACCGGCGCCACCAATAATGCCAATTTTGCGGCCTTTTACAAACGGAGTAAAAAAGTCGATTGCTTTAATGCCGGTCTCGAGCAGTTCCGGTTTGGTGCCAATATTCTGGACGGCGCTCGGCAGCTGGTAAATGCTCCGATAGGTTTTTGCGGTGATCGGCGGGCCGCCGTCGATCGGCTGGGCCAGGGCGTTGAGCGCGCGGCCAAGTACGTCGGCCGTTTCTGGAATCGCCAGTGTACCGTACGCCGGTTTGACTTTTGCGCCGCGCCGGACTTCGCTACTGCCGGTTAGGTTAATACAGCGTGCAGTGTAGGGAGTTGGATAACTTGCGACCTCTAAAAATATATCGGGATTGTCAGCCAAAATGAGCAGCTCTTTTGGTGCGGGCCGGTCGCCGCTCAGGCGCACTTCACACACTAAGCCTTTAATGCTAATGATCCGTCCATTACTTTCAGCCATGATGTTTTACTACTTTCATAATTTCCTGCAATCGTTCGTCGCGCTCGTTGCGTTTGGTGCGGTAATAATCTTGCTGCGTGTCGAGTACGAGGTCTTTGGCGCGTTGTTTTGCCCGGCTCATGTTGTTAAAACGGGCGGCGTACCCGGCGAGTTTTGATTCCATAATAATTTGGATCAGCGCCACACCCATCATGACCGACTCCATGTACGTGGCAATTTCGGCAATGTTCGGTTCAAAAATGTAGTCGCGGCTGCTCACCAGCTCTTCGTCCTCATTCACGCCTTCGCCAAGTTCTCGCACGGCGGTTAGAAGTTCAATGCGGGTGACTTTTTGGCTACGCAGTGATTCATACGTTTGGTAAAATACGCTAATTTGGTCGTAGTGCTCCAGCGCGTCAATGATTTCGCCAACGCTAAAGTTAATGTCGGTGGTCGGCAGGGTGAATGCTTTTTCGATTTTTACACCGTGTTGCTGTAGGCGGCTCAGGCCGTGTGTGCCCATCACCATAATGTCTGGCTTATTGCCTTTTGGCATGCTAGCCATCATTTGGTCAATAATTTGTTCGTCGACCGCGCCGGCGAGTTTGCCTTCGCTGGTCACGGCCACAAATGTGTTATGGCCTTTCTGCACTTTGCGGGTGGTGGCTACACGCTCGCGCGGGTCAATGCGCAAACTGCGGTACGTGGGCCACAGCTCGGCAAAAAACTGCTGGCTGGCGACTACGTGGTTGCGAATGCGCGCAATGTGCATGCTGGCCACGCTTTCAAAAACTTCGGTCAAATCTTCAACTGTGCGCAATTGGTTTAACTGGTCTTGAATTGTTATTGTGCGTCTCATATGCCGCTCCCTACAGTAGTAGTTTGCACTAATTGCGCAACAATCGGGTCTAAATCGGCTTCTGATTTTACACTCGGCGCGAGTTCCCGCACTTTAAGTTTAAGCAGGCCTACATTAAGCTTGCGCTGCCCGGCGCTGGTCAGCACGGTTTCCATCATGAGCTGTTGTTCAATTGGGGTCCAGAGTTCGCTTGTGTCTTGCCGGAATGCGTCGTTTATCATTTTGCCAAGCAGAAGTGAAGCTTGGGTTTCGGGCGCAATGTCGGAGCCAAAGTGAGCGAATTCCCGTGCTTGGCGGTAGTCAGCGAGCTTTTTGAACAGCAAGCCGCTGAGCATTTTTTCGCGGGCATCAAGCGCTCGTCCGCCTACGCGGCTCACCGAAAGTCCGGCGTTAACAGCCGGCTTAATATTTTGTCTGAATGTCGCGAGGTCAAAAATAAGCTGCCCATCGGTGATGCTCATAATGCTGGTCGGCAAAAACGCGGTAATGTCGTCGCCCGGGGTAATAATAACCGGCAGCGCAGTCTGCGTTTTGTTGTTGCTCGCAAGTTTGCCGGCACGTTCCAGTAAACTTGAATGCGCAAAGAACATGTCGCCAGGGTAGCTATCGCGGCCTGGATTGCTGCCGCTCAGCAATGCGACTTCGCGGTAAACTTTGGCGTGGCTGCTGAGGTCGTCGTATACAATAATGGTGTCGCGCCCGCTGTGCCATAAATATTCGCCGATTGAGCAGCCCACGTAGGGGGCGATGTAACTTTGGGCTAAGGAGGCAAAAATGTCGGCCACAACCACAATGCTGTTTTTAATGGCGCCAGTTTCGTTCAAGCGGCCGACCAGTTGGTCGATTTCTACGCGGCGTTTGCCAATAAGTACGTAAATAACCACCCGGTCGGTATTGGTTTGGTTAATGCCGAGTTGCTGCAAAAAACTGCTTTTACCAGATTTTGTGTCGCCCAAAACGGCAATGCGCTGGCCGAGCACCACTGGGAACAGCAAATCAACCATAGTCACGCCGCTACTTAGGCGGTCACTCAGCTGCGAGCGTTCCATCATGCCGGGCGCCTGGTTGTAAATTGGCCAGCTCGAACTTAATTTGACCGGGCCTTTGCCATCGAGCGGTTGGCAGAGTGGCGTGACCACGCGGCCAATGAGACCTTCCCCGACACCGGTACTTAGAGTATTTTTGTGGAGCACGGCCAAGCTACCGAGCGGCGTGTTTTCTGATTCCAGGTTAATAACTAGTACTGAATCTTCGTTGACTTCACGCACCATGCCGCGCTCACCGTTTTCAAACACGACCATAGCACCAACTGCCACGCCGTCCAACCCTTTAACGTATACTAAAAAGCGATCGCTTCCCACGACTTCGCCAGTGGCATGTTTGTCGTCGATCAATTGCTGGAACAAGGCGTTGTCAAACACCGGCAATCTCCGTCATGCGTGCTTTGTTATCTATAATTCCGCGGCGGAATGAAAGGTCGTATACATGCGAACCAGCTTGAATAATCGCGCCACCGCCGAGGTCGCTGCGGGCGGCAAACGTGAGTAATGTTTGGGCATGTACTTCGGTGCGGAACCACGAAACGACTTGGCGTTTTTGCGCCCGGCCGGGCATGGCGGCAAGCAGAATATGCACAGTCGGCGCTTTTTCGAGTGTGGTGCTGGCCATACGATTCAGTTCTTCAAGGGAAACAACGTCGGTATCGGCAATTTTGTTTTCGTTCAAAAGTCCGGCCAAATCTGCCGAGAGCTGCGGGTGCACATTATCTTTACGCACCGCCGCATCGCGAACCGCCGCCACAAGGTCTTGCAGCTCTAAAATCAGCGAACTCAGCTGGTCGGGAGAATAGGTGTCGATCGGCAGCGTAAAGCCACTCACGTCAAAATATCTCGTTTAATGTCAGTTTTATGTTTTTCGAGCTGTTCAAAAATATAGGGCATTTGCGAACCAAGATCCACGCGATTGCCAAGCGTTTCAGAAAGGTAGCTGCTCACCACGTCGTTAATGCGGTCGTTAAATTTGGCTAGGCGGCGCTCACGCTCCAAAAGTACTTCTTGCTGGAGCTGTTTGATCAGTTCGGCACGTTGTGTCTCCAGGTCGGTCTGAATCTTTGCAGATTGTTCAACAGTTTGGTTGTTGAGCGCCCGCAGACTCGCCTGGTATTTGTCAAATTCCTGCGTAACGGAATTTGCAGCCACGTCGTTCACATGCGCGGCGAGCTTATCAACGCCGTCGCTGACAGATTTTTCTAACCGCTGCGACGCGATTTCTACAGCGTGCAGCAACTGGGCGTCGGCGCGTTTTTGTACTTCGGCTAAATCTGGTTCGCTAAAAACTTTAGCGCCTTCAACGTGCACATCATAATGTTTTGGCACGGGGCGGCCGCGCAACCGGCGGTCCAGGTACATTGCCCAAAAAAGTGTTGCGGCATTAACAATAGCCATGACGATAAGCCCGGTCACAAGAATGAGTTGCGATGAATCCATTTGCCCCCTATGTTGTTAAGATTAAATATATCGTAATAAGCGTAAGCAGTAAAATTCCAATTACGGTGCCACCAATCTGAAAAATGCTTTTACGCACCGCTTTTTCGCTCAGCGGGTTGCGGCCAATAGAAATGATGCTGGATTTTACTGTTGAATATAGCAGAACGGCAATGCTTACGAACGCCAGCACTAAAATAAGCGCAGCAATCATAACGCGAACCGGCGAAACTTCACGGCCGCTCACGGCGTCGGCAAAGTCCTGCAGGAAAGCTGGTAAAAATGACTTTTTGTCGTCAGGCGCCAAATAAAATGTCACGTTAATTTGCACTGGAATTTTGCCAATTCGCACCTCTCTTTGGGTGCCATCTGCCGCTTGGACTGTGCGGGTTTGTGTTTGCACGGCACTCAAGCTTGCCTGCGAAATACCTACCACTTGTGTGCTTTCGAGCGCCTTCATACCGACACCTTCTATTGGTGAGGCGGTGATTTTATCGCCCGCGCTGACGCTGCCGTTTGCATCACTTACCAGTACTTGGGCAACGCCACTGGTTACTACTTGTACGTTTTCGGATTGATCGCCAAGTTCTAGCAGAGTGTTATCGCCAACCACACCAATTAGGCGTTCTGCGCGCACGATGTTGGTAAGTTCGACCGTGTTGGTGGTTCCAGTCTTCATGCTCATTAGCGCACCAGTGGTGATATTCGTTTCAGACGTCAAAAAACCCTGCGAAATCGCCGCTGCATTTTGGGCGCTGAGTACGCTGGTCCCAAAGATTGTTAAAAATGCCAGCAATGAAAAGCAGGCACAGGACAATCGGTTTACTATTTTCCGGTGTATGACCGGCACACGCCCCCTACTGTTTACAATGTTTAATTATACCGTAAAAAAGCTTGTGTTTATAACGTAATTTACAGTAGGTAACTTGTGTTTGCGCATAAAAATTTGACATAGTCAGGGTAATGGAAGGGGAAATACACGAGCCGCAGGGCGATTGTCAGCCTCGTCGCCGTTGAGCGCCACAACAAATTTAGCCAGGAATCGTAATATCTTCGCCGAGGTGCTTTTTGAGACGGGCGGTAATTGACCCTGGTTGCCGGCCGAGTAGTGCGGTCATTTTTTTAAGGCCGTCGCCTTTTTTGAAACTGGCGAGTAGCGCTGTGTCGTCCTCTTGCTTCCAGGGCTTAAAGGCGTTTGGGTGAGTTTTGCGCATGTCTTCCAGTCGTTCATTCCATGGTGCTTTGCCGCTGGCTTTTTTTGGTGGTTCTTTGGCGCGGTCAGCAGCTTTTTTAGTCAGGTGAGCAAAGTCCTCGGCAGCTTTTGCTGATTCCTCCTGCAAGTGTTGGTCGATGGCAAGCGCGTCGGGGCTGACCTTAAGCGCCATTTGGTTAATGCCAAGTAAAGTGAGTGCGTCGAGCCGTTTTACCCGGCTGAGCGCCACGTAGCCCATGCCTTCTACGAACGCGCGGCGCAGGTCAATGCGTGCGGCATCCAGCGTCATGCCTTGGCTTTTGTGAATGGTAATGGCCCAGGCAAGGCGTAGTGGAATTTGCGTCAGCGAGGCTCGTTTTTTATCGCCATCGCGAAGTTCCCAGCTTTCTGGTGTCATAACTATACTGCGGCCGCTGCGGAGTTCAACAATGGGGTAGTGTGTGTCGTCGTCGAATTTGGTGACAATGCCCAAGCTGCCGTTCACAAATTTTTTGTCGGGGCTGTTTTTAATGCACATAACCAGCGCGCCTTTTTTAAGCACTAGTTCTTCGAGTGCGAGACAACTGCGTTTTAATGTAGCCACGTAATTTTCGGAGCCGGTGGTTTGCATGTGGTAACTTACTGCGTCGCCGTCGAGGTTTTGCAGCGCTTTGGTATTAATTCCTTCAACGTCAATATTAGTGGTGTGCAGTTCGGTTAAAGGCTGGTTGCCGGGTGGCGCTGCGCCCACGCGTTCCAGTAAGCTTTCGGCGTGGCGGCGGCGAATATCACCCGCGCGCATGGCGGTTAAAATTTCCAAAAATGTGTCGTCATCTTGGCGGTGTTGTTCCTGTAAATAACAAATTTTAAGTTGAGCTGCGTGCCAGGCTTTGCTGTGTACCACAAAGCCGCCTTCGCGGCTGTCGCGGCGATTGACCGGTGGCAGCTGGAAGAAATCGCCGCACAAAATAACTTGCAGGCCACCAAAAGGTTTGTCGCTTTTACGGATTTTACGCGCAACTTCGTCGACTAAGTCGAGCCGAAAATCGTGTAGCATCGAGATTTCATCGATCACCAAAATATCGGTCTTTTCGACCATATCTTTGCGGCCTTTTGGCATGTCTTTGTAAAAGCTTTTTGGCAGCTCGTCGTGCACGCCAATGCCGGCCCAGGCGTGGATTGTGTTGCCGCCTAAATGCGTGGCGGCCAGTCCAGTTGTTGCGGTTACGGCAACAACTTTGCCTTCGCGTTTGGCGAGTTTTATAAATTCATTCAAAACATACGTCTTGCCCGACCCGGCTTGACCGGTGAGCAACACGCTATGTCCCTCCAGCATGATTTCGAGCGCCAAGGCTTGGTTCATTGCGGGGAAAGTATAGCATGGGTTGACCGCATACGCCTACTTCTTTCTTCCGGTACGCTCCGTCGCAAAAAGCGACTGCGCTCGTACCCGGGAAGGGCAGCCCTGCAGAAAGAAATAGGCGTATGCGGTCAGTCAATGCGAGTTGGCCGCGCGGGAACTGATGTCCCGCGCGGCCGGTGTGTCAGGAGGCGTGATCCGGCATCTTTATGATCTCCAAGAGCTGCCAGAGCACGTAGAGGTAAATCCTCCGGCTGTGAACCGCATTGCCCAGATACTTTTTGCCAAAGTCTGGCGTGGTGAACTCGAGGTAGGGCAGATGATTTTCGTGGAAGGCCAGGGTGGCCTGCGAAATCGGCAGTAGATAGAAACTTTTAAGAGCGCCCGGCTCAGCGCCAACGTCGGACGATTCCACCAGATACCAGTCGTCGAGCATGACACCTGAAACGACGTACTGTGCGTCGCCGTTTTTCTCATCTGCGATGACGATGAACGACCGTTGCGCATGGGCAATGTCGAGCGCCTGGCCGGCAAGTGATGTATGCAACCTGGCGATTGCCTGACGTATGCTGCGGCCCAGAAGACGGACGTGTCGCAGTGCAGGTTCGCTGTGCTTTGGCACATCATGGGTACCAAAGATGGAAATGAGATCCACGTTCAAAGCCTCCTCGTAGACAGACTGGAGTATATTTTATAATATTTAAAAAAGTAAACAAGTTTTACACAGCGGCATTTGCAAAGCCACCCCTGTTATGAGATAATAATTTAGCATTTATGGAACGTGACCCACAAAAACCAGCAATGACTTCCGACGCCCCTGCGCCAACTACTGAGCGCCGGGCTGCGCTATTTAATTGGTGGAACAAGCGAACAAAGCAAGAAGCGTCGCAGCCGCAATCCGAATCCACGCAAAAGACTCCCGAAGCGCAGCCTGTTCGGTCTGAGCGTACGTCATTTGGTAAAAATATTGTTGGGTTATTGTTTGGTGACCACGCACAACCAGAGCATCAGCAAGTGACACCGGCAACAACGCCAGAAGCGCAACCCGCCCCACTGCAAACCCCCGAACAAACCCCACAGTACGACCGTGCGACGCGCATGCGCCGTTTGGCTCGCGTTATTATTGCCAACGTTCTGGGCCAGGTGAATCTTGAACCGACGTTCGCGCAGCAGCACGGTGAAGCGAAGCCAGCTGACACACGGCCGCTCGCCGATGCAGCGCAGAATTTACAAACCGCTGCAAACACACTCGGCAGCACGATTAACCGGGCGCGCAGTACGCCAAACTTTACGGCGGCATCGCCACACACAAGCGGCAATTTTGACCCGCAGCCACAACCGGAACGCATTGCGCCAACGGTCGAGCAGGATGCTGCCGACCGTATTGACCGCCGGTTGCGCCGGTTGGAAGCTACCGCCGAAGAGCACCATGTTGTATCTGTTGTTGCACTTGGTTTAGGTGTTCTTGCCGTGTTATTGACTGGTACAGAATATTTTGGTCGCAAACGCGCAGACCGCAAGATTCGCCATGAAACAAGCGAGCAATTTGCCGAACAGGATACAGCTATAAATCAGCAGCGGGCAGAGTTTGATGAGCTGAAACGCGAGCGGGTGAGAGATATGAACCGCAACCAGCGCCGCACATATTACGAGCGCCTCGGTACTTTTACCGCGCAGCAGGCTGACCGTACTCGCGAAGCCAACCGTGATTTACAAGAAGTAGTGATTGCTGGCACACCCGAAGCTGCAAACCCGCCAGTGCAAGAAGGTGATGTGTACGAGCGCCGTGTGTGGCAGTCGGGCCAGCCCGAACGGTCGGTTGCAGCGCCGCGAACGCGCGAGCAAGAACCAGATCGTGAGCCACGACCATTCGTGCGCGTGGAAAGCGCTGAGCACACCGAACATCAGCCCGGCCAGCAAACCGGCAGCGCTGGCACTGGCTTCTTTGGTGGCGGGGGCGGCGGCATTGCTGTTGGCACCGGTCAGTCTGACCTGAATCCGCCACAACGTACAGTTGACCCGGATTCACCAGAAGCCCGCAAACTTGAAGCCTTGCGTAAAGCAGAGCAAGCCCGCATGCAGCAAAATGCGTGGTTCTACGGTGCGGCGCTCATTATTGCTATAAGCGCATTTGTGATTGTGGCGTTGGTGATTGGCTAAAAAGAACAGCAGAAGGCAACTAAGCGTTTTGCTCGGTATAATAAGTTGACCAAGTTTGTTTTTTGTTGCATTAAAGCGTAGTAGTTGTTACAATATTCGTGCTTACTTGTACACCGGAGGCACGACGTAAGGAGTAACTGTGGAAAAGTCGTTTGGGGAACGTACGACGTTCATTCTTATGAGCCTCGTGAGCCTCAAGACTGAGCTCAAAAAAGCTTTCCCCCAACAAGCCGTTGACGCTGGTGTGTGATACCACAGAGCTCACCTACAGCCACATCAAGGGTGTCCTCGTTTTTAATGTAACCTACAAGCTGCGAGCGACCGACTCGCGCAAAACCGACGTTTGGATGCTGTCGTGCCGGTATGACCTCGTGTACCGCTTTGAAGGAACGCCGCCCACCCAGGACGATACTGACGCAATGCAGAAGTCAGTACTGACACTTGCGCACAACTCATTGCGCGAAACGGTGCATTACATGACGGGACTTTGCGGCATGCCACCGCTGGTCATTGAACTGGCGCGTTTCCCGGAACCCAAGTAGCACCAAAAGCCCTTACCAGCCAGGTAAGGGCTTCAACTTTTTAGGCGCTATTCGTCGCTCCAGGCGGTAGAGATAGCTAAGTTGTAAATGTTACTGCCGGTATTGTGAAAGTAATATACGAGTGAATAGTCGCCCTCATCTTCTATGCGAACTAAGGAAGCGAGGACATCGCCCTGGTTATCGGGGGTAAATGTAAGGCGTAATGAGGGTTGGGGAATGACGCTTTCGTACATCCCGACAAAGAAGTGAATCTCTTCGTGTGGATTTATATTGATTTCCCCAATCGTCTCAAAGGTATGATTCGGAAGTAAGTGCTTATTTCGGATCATAGAGGCTTTCTGTGGCAGGTTAGGATTTATTTTGCGTATCCGCCCGGGTTGTACAAGCGTATGACATGTGTAGGTTAAAAGTTGAATAACCTAAATAGGTGTGGTAACCTCAGTGAGTCATACATAATGCACATGTGAAAGCAATTGCTATACAAATGATACATGTAAAAATCGGAACATGCAACGTAATAATTCTATGAAATATTTTAAGAACACTGAAGCTGCAGCGATCTATAAAGTGTCGGAAAAGTCAGTACGCAACTGGATTGCGGCTGCGATTACCGGTAAAAACAAGCTGGAGTTGCTCGACCACAATGGGCGGCACTACATTGCCAATACAGCAAAGAACGATGTAGTGATGAGCGAGCTTGCAGCGCATGGGCAACGCTATAGAAATATGCTGAGTAGAAAGATAGTTGTGCCGCGTTTAGAATTCTATTCCACGTACACCGATTCTCAAGTATTAAATATTTTTTCTAATCTTGATATTCACAGGGAAATACCTCTTCAATATACATATTTTGAAGATGGAGCGACGCACTTTGATCTATACAATAAGCGTTTATTGAATGAGCGCACTATGAATACTTTAAATGCCACCGAAGATCTCATGGTGTCAAACTTTCAAATGATCGACTATCTTTTAAGGGATTTTGATCGAATTAATATTGTGGACTTAGGTGTCGGTAATGCCTATGCCGTAAGAAGTCTACTTGAACACCTTATACAAAAAGAGAAGCTTGGCAAGTATGTAGGTGTTGACATAAGTCAGGAAATGCTGGATATTGCCGAGTCGAATATAAAAAATTGGTTCGGTGATTCGGTGCCGGTCGAAAATCAAGTTAGCGATCTCAACTATGATCGATTTGGACATTTTTTAGCGAATAATCCTTTCATCGATGAGAAGAGTGTGAATATCGTACTCATGCTAGGCGGTACTCTTTCAAATATGAGACAACCGACTAGAGTTTTACGTCTTATAAACGATAGTATGGGCAAGGATGATATCCTGATCCACTCTGCGAAACTCGATTCACTTAGATCAAGGCGCTATTTTAACTTTGATGCAACTTCGCAGAGTAAGAAGTTAGATCGTATTTTTGGAACGGCTATTCATTTGCTGAATATTGATGAGGTAGATTATGAAACGCAGCAACTTTACGACGAACAACAAAAGTGTCGCTTAGTTAAAATAATTTTGAACTATGATGTCGATCTCAATTTACAGGTATATGGGAAAGAAAGATTTATACATTTCAAGAAAGGTGAGAGCATCGTGCTATTTCGAGCATATCATTGGAAAACTCGCGATGTACTAGATCGTTTTGAAGCTGCTGACTTTGATTTGCTTAATATAAGTAAAACGTTCAATCAGGAATTCATATTGACTATTTCCAAAATTAAAAATGAAATTCCCATACCTGTCTAATTACTTTCGATTCAATAATGGCTATCTGAACAGAACTTGGTGAAAGCATGTTGACGCGATTTTGATTTTTATAAAATCGGGTGAGTTACACTTAGTGATTATTGAACAAAGACCGGTTTAATATCTTGCCATTATATTCCAGCGTTATTGTCATTTTATCCTGAATTAATCGAGTGTTTTCTTCTGTTGCAATTGCCTTCCAGCCCTTTGCACCTACGAGGAGTAAGGTATTCTTGAATAAAACTCGAAGGTCTGGGGATGGGTATGCGTCGGTGCTCACGGCGTTTCCTAGTTGTGCGGCCATACGGTCGAGTGCATCGTAATTAATAAGGTAGAACGCGGCATCTAAAGCAGCTTCCAGCAACTCACTCATGTCAACCGCAGTGCCGGAGGCGATTTTTAATTTACTCGTCAGGCTATGGGGCGTTACGGCAGCGCCTTCTGCGCCTAACCTGTAATAACCATATGCATAAGCTATGTCGGTGTCTATATTAATTAGCATAAGGGTGGCAAGCTGCTGGAAAAGCGGCAGGAGCCTACGGTGGGTTGTCGCAAAATCAGGATCAAGTGCCAGTGTTATTCCTAGCTTTGTTGCAGGCGGGAGCTTTTCAGTTTTTGCATAAAAAACACCAGGCTCACTATGGACATCGCGCATGTCGGTAATATCTATATCGTTGATGTTCTGCCAAGTCTCTTGGTGCATTTCACGCAAGGCATTTTTTATTGCTTCGATGCTTTGACTCTCAAATCGACGTTCTTCTTCTGCAAGTATTTGCGCCAGAGCAATGAGAAGCGAGGCTTTCGACAAATCAATATCAAGCGTAGGTATCTGTTTTGCCAGTCGTTTTGCTTTAGATGTATATAGCTGCATTTCAACATACAGAAAGCCCTTATACGCATGGCCTATAATTGCATAGTCGAGGTAAGCAAATAATTCGTTTTTATGACATAACTCATGTATCGCAGTACAAAAAAGATGCTCATATAAATGGGCAAGGTGGTATGTGGTATTTTTTTTAATAAGAATCATGACGATATAAGCCTGTGATTATTTTAATT
>Ga0307516_10003490_pt1 | contig 20124 bp, 21 predicted proteins | sample 19_EM_MG_FD_203310 | JGI IMG/M metagenome (GOLD analysis project Ga0307516, IMG submission 203310) | Populus trichocarpa ectomycorrhiza microbial communities from riparian zone in the Pacific Northwest, United States - 19_EM | ecosystem: Host-associated > Plants > Roots > Unclassified | place...
TTACAGGCTTTGTGCTACTCTATATATACTATACTAGCCCAGGCTTATCATCCAATAAGATATAGTCCAGATATCCTCCAATGGGATATGATCCTGCTATCAGATGAGTCAGAGATAAGAAGATAATGTGTGAAAGAAAGAACATATAAGAAAATAGCTGTGTAGGAATATAGTTTGGCTGAATAAGAATAAGGTTTGAGTATAAGCAGTATGAAGTAATGGCTTGGCATTGAGTCAGCAGTGTGGAGTAATGCCAAGCAACTGTCAAACCTTATAATAATGTCCACAAGACCAAACAATGATAAAATGTAAAAGATTAAATAAAGAGCTGTTCCATAACATCCAAACTGAAGTGTTGGATAGTTCATTTGATAAGATAGGAGTGGATAGTTCATTTGATAAGATAGGAGAGGCATGGTTGATAAGATAAGATAAGAGACAAGAGGCTGTTCCATAACACTATACGGTTGGTTGCAAGTATCTTCAGAGCTCCGCTATACAGTAGTCACTGATATTGGTTCAGCTGAGCTAAGTCTCTCACAAGAGCACTTAGTTAGAGAGTGGATCAATGGGCAAAGAATAGGTTATTAGCCTAGGTCAAAGCTAAAGAATACAGTTTGTACAAAGAGTTTATATACTAATGGGTCTGGCGCACAGACCAAGTCAATCTGAGATAAGATGTCATAGGAAATGAGTCAGGATGAGTAATTGTGAGAGAAATAGTCTATAAGGAGAAAGTCTGCAGTCGAGCTGACTGAGAGCGCAGTAAGTATGTCATATATAGTGAGTCGAGAGCAATCAGGTCAGAGCGATGAGTAAAAGAGATGTCATAATAGTTCAGAGTAAAGAAAAGTTGTAACAAGTAATTCAAGCAATTTACCTTGTCATCGTTTGCGGAGCCATTGAGGAACTTTGACCTGAATCATTGTGGCAAGGGAAAATTTTTGACACGAGGTGGCACATTTTTTTCTTAGGAACAGAGGAAGTGCTGACCTTCCATGGTTTCGAGAAGACTGGACGAAGGAGGATGACACAAAGGGTTCATCAAGGATGAGAGGAGCGCGTCGATCCCGAGCGCGGTCCAGACGCAGCAGATGTCAATGACCTGTCATGTGTCCATTCGGCATCCTCCGAGTTGATTCTATATGACGCCATATTTAGGGAAGACTTGTTACTCCGCATTTTCTCGTATATCACAAATATGTGTAAACAAATGCTTCTATCATGATCATGAGTCTATTCTCTCGACTACCGTGACGACGAATATCGCATGCAAACGCAGGCCCGAGGCAGACTCTAAGGATAACGCTGAAACACAGGCGTAATATTGTCAACATCCAACACATCACCTTGGTTGAACTTGAAGCACATTTTTGTCGCACGGCACATGACCAACAAATTTAAATGCCTCATCAGACTCTGCTCGACACCAGCAACAATTCGTCTACGACTCCAAGGATAAATTGTGGACAGGCTCGTGGAATGGCCGATATGCAGCGCTTGTCCTCCAGCTCCCAGACAACCGAGCATCTCACCGCCTGATTCACCCAACTCGGCGTCACTCAGCTGACTACCTCGCTTGAGCTCAAGCCCAAGAAGACCCCATGGGTTCAACAAGCAGCGTGGGCGCAGGTGGGTCGTATGGGAATAGGCCGAAGATTCTGACACGGAAGCGAGGCGCGTCGTCTGCTGTTGCTGTCAATGCTTCGTGGACAGTAGGGATAACAGAAAAGACTGTACGCTCTCGTCTTCATAAACTTCATCCTCTACTCTTCTCTCACGACATCTCAACCTCCCCGTTCACACAGAAGATCCCTTCTTTCACTCCTGAAGTGCCCACTCGCTGCATCCAACAACAATGCCACTGGTGATGGTGCTACCGTCGTCTACCATCCCAAACTACCACAGTTTTTACCCCTGGTATGGACTCGCCTTATCCTATTGTTCCTCCTTCCTCCGCTCCATCTCCGTAGTTGTCTCTCTTCTTCAACTTCAGGGTCCTTGCACCACTAACCCATTTGATGGCATGGTCACCAAGTGTATCGTCCCCGAAGGTGCCATCTGCAAGGTAGGGGAGGGGCTGTGTCTCATCAAAACCGAAGAAGGAGGCCACACAGATGAAGCGGAGGCAGCCGTTGCTGAACGTCGAACGTTGAATCCTCTCACCATCACCCCAGACTGTTGCACTGCTGTCTGTATGGCACTTTGCGCGCGAAAGGTCGTCGATCTCGCGTTGCTCCTACTTAGGAGCGGGAAAGGTGGGATAATTACATAAAGAGGAGGATCTTGAAGCGTGTTTGGTGAGAGCTCCCAGTTTCGAGTCACGGTGGCAAAAGTTTTCTATGGCCTCTTATCCACGCCGCCATCAACACCTTGTCTTCCTCCTTGGGAGTACCCATGCCCTCTCTCCACTCCCCAACTGATGCATCCACCCCCTCACACGCACCAATCCGCGACGATGGCAGATGACTTATGCACTGAAACGTGTTGACTAAACCAGAGATTTTGTAATATAACATCATTAACATGATCTTCCCGACGTGTCCATATCATCACGTAGATATACTTTTTACACATTCTTATTCTTTCAAGTGGTTGTATGTGGATGACACTGGATGTACGGTTATTCAAGCGTCTTTACAGTGGGCTGTCGTAAACCCTGTAAAACCATCACTGTGTAATAATAGGGGGTTTCACGATGGCGATTTTCGTCGATTTTCGAACTGTTTTTCAGTCTGGCTTTTGTTTCGTTTTCATGAAAAAAGAGATGAAAAAAGTACCAAAAAAGAGTTGAACGTGAAACCCCCCACATGTGCTCGATTTCCATGTTCGTTTTTCGGGTGTGATCGTGCAGTTGATAAGTTATTTATATATAAATTCGAGGTCTGTTGAGGGGTGCCTGTAGGTTCACCTAGAGCCTCTTGAGAGGAGGGAGGGTCAACTTTCGAGCATTCTTTAGGCATCTGAGAGACTGGGAGGGGTGTTCGACAGGTTGCGGGGTTGATACAGACGACACAACGCAGCTGTCTACGATATAGATAAGGGGTTGTGTAATTATAAAAATAAATAAATAAACATTTGTGAAAGAGAGGACACGAAAAAAGAGTCGAAAAACGCAGCAATCAGCCAGGTCTTATTCGTGCAAGCAAGGTTTCTGCCGACGCAAGTCGGCCATTCACAAGTTGAATAAGTACACACAATGGAGGTGCTCGAGGGTCTCTCCACCTCCGATACCTGAACCAATCTGCAGCACCGCGAACGAACCTAACATGTCTCTCCTCAGAGTGAGAATCAATAAAAAACATTCCAGCACGACTTGGATCAGAAAGAAAATCCCGAAACGACGCATGGAAAGGTGTGATGTATGTGATGCCTTCTAGATATTTGTCGATTTTGAGGACTGAATGCAGGCCACGCAAGGTCGACGTGACTTCCCCGCGAGATAGATTGAGGACTGCCCCCACGATCTCAGCAGTTATTGCGTAGTATTGCGCTACAGGATCAGTAAATAAGAGAGTTTCGAGTATCCCGAGTAGAAAATCAGTTCTTGGACAGCTAGATGGGGCTCGGCCAACGAAGGCGGCCATTCCCTCTAGTATAAGGTTGGTTGAATATGTACGAGGGCTACCTTATATACCTGGCGGATGGAAGAGAAGACCAATGTTTAGGTCTTGTTTGACGTAATAGTTCCCACAAGTATCCTCGTCATAGCTTCATGCGTCCTCGCTCTCGCTCTAACCTGGGGCTCAAACGACTTCACTATCTTGTTGAACTCCCTTATGAGTTGTTGGACAAATTTCTCGGGGAGATGTGGCAATTCCTAACTAACTATACATTAGCATCGTCCCCAGATATGAGATGAATGATCCGAATAACCTTCAGCTTCGCCCATGAACGGGCTAATATGTATCCAAGCGAAACGCCGATGTCCCCAGACCACTCCCCTGGATTATGAGAGATATCCCATTCTTCAGCGCATTCATCGAGATATGCGATGAGAGACCGCTGACTAGCCGATGCGGCCACTAGATGATCAATGAGATGGGTGAGGATTATAAACCCCTCAAGGGAATTCAAGCTGTATTGACCGATTTAGTGGTATGATGACCTCAATTGAATAAACACACACGGTAGAGGTGCGCAAGAATCTCTCCACCTCCGATATCTAAACCAATCTGCAGCACCGCGAACGAACCTAACATGCCTCTCCTCCGAGTGAGAGTCGATAAAATACTTTCCAGAACGACTTGGATCAGACAGAAAATCCAGAAACGATGCGTGGAAGGGTTGGATGTGGGTGCCGCCGTCTGGATATTTGTCGATTCTCAGGACCGAGTGCAAGCCACGCAAGGTCGACGCGACTTCCCCGTGAGATAGATTGAGGACTACCTCGACGATCTTAGCAGTTATTTTGTGTTGCGCTACAGGATCGGTAAATAAGAGAGTTTCGAGTATTCGGAGCAGAAGGTCGATTCTGGGGCATGTATATAGTATTTGATGATACAGCTTGTCGAGCTCTCCAAACACCTCCGAGCCATTTGGTGAGATTTCGAGAACTTCTTGCAACCTCTTGATGGGAGAAAAGTATTCTTCATCGACGTATTTGAGCACGGTAGACGCATAAATAAAGTACCCATCGGACCGCATTGCAAGCTGTTGTACCTCAGCGTCCGAGGGCCAGGGTTTTGGAATGTAGTTCATTGTGGTAGCGTGTCGCTCTGAATCATGCAGTTCGTCAAAGCTTTCGCGAAGATGAATGTAGATGTCATCGCATGCCTTGCAGTCCCCATAGAGCGATATATTAGTGTGATTGGTTTTGTCGAAGAAGTGTTTTATATGGGGTTCGGGGCGGCTGCCGATGAGGAATCGTAAGGGAAGAGAATGGGTGAGGGTGACCAAGTGGGACAGTAGTTTGATCTGATCATGGATACCCTTGCACTCGTCCAATCCATCAACGACGACAAGGAACGGCATTGTCCTTGCCCCTCGAGATCCTGAATTGACGACAGACAGAAAGGGGTCGATGATCAGCTGCTTTATTTGAGGGTCATGTCGTCGGTTGGCAATCAGAGGGTCATTCTCGACGACTTTGGTGATATTGGGTATGATTCCTCGGATGGATATAGCTATCTGGAGAGCGAGGGTCGTGAAGAACTTTTGGGAGTTGTCGCGTCCCGGGGCTGATCTTGAAAAGAAAAAGCTGGCAGCCAACTGGGCCTTCCCTGCGCATGTATCGGAAATGGTCTGCGCCATTGCTGATTTCCCGGCACCCGCAGGACCATGCAGCCAACAGATGTTTGCCGCTTTACTCGCGTCTGTATTGATCCATCGATGAACCGCTGCAAGCAAATCCCTTCGTGTACCAGGACGGCACCTTGCCGGAGGAGAACGTTCGAGAGAATCGAAAGCGGCGCCTCGCGCAGATGCTCCCCACAGTGCTTCAAGTCCTAGTCACAAAAGCAAAGCACCTCAAGCCAAGCAATGTGATATCCGACGCTTAACTGACCGTGACTGGCCGCTGGGCGCTCGATGGATATGCGTTGCGCGTTGTAGACATTATAGTCTCCCGATACCGCATGGAAAGAGCTGTTATCGAAATGCATCGAGTTTGAGCAGGAGGGAGTTCCCGCCATATTGAGAGGTGCGTAGTGAAAGCAGTGCTCCCCCGGGTTGTGACTCCATCGACCATCATGGCAACACCACGGCTTCATCCCCGCTTGCAAGTCGCAGGGCCTGTCAACGAGGCTTCGCCACCTCACAACAACGAAATCAACCACCACGGCAGTTAAAGAACATCCACGAGGGCCTTGGCGTTCCCGACACTTTCCAAGTACGCGTGAACGACACCATCAGCGCGCAATTGCGCACTGTACCTCTCGACATGATCGCACCACAAACCAAAGACCCCCAGGTGACGAACGGGATCACGCTGATGGCTATGAGTCTATGACAACAAGGAGGTCGGAAGTGGTAAGTTCCCCAGCATCATCCTGGGCCCGCCTATCTTGCAGCAGATAAGCCAGGGCCTTCACACAAGTTTTATCAAGTCACGACCGCTAAAAATTCCAGCGCCGGCACACTCCCCAACTCGCATGCCAGCATGCAATTTCACCCCCCATGGAAGGCACATTGTGGGTGGTTCGACGAACGATAGGCCAAAGACGACGACCATTTGCCGCTTTTCTATCATCACACCGACAAAAGATTACACTTGACGGTGGGCGCCTAATGCTTTGAAGAAAGCTCCCAAGTTCCTACGAAAGTACTAAGTTATTGCTAAGTTAAGTATGAGGATTACTGTACCTTTCGAACCTTTTCGAGGAACGCCACCCGCAACGTTATTGGTTTTCACCGTGGTACAATCGTATCAGCCCATTCAACGTTCAACCGTTGCTCATGTTCGAAAACAAATGTACTAGGGTAGCAGGATATAATGGACTTGTGCAGAAAAATGCAACAGGACATTCTAATCGACACAATTCCCTCTAGCCGATTTTGAACGACTGACCTCGTCATGAGTTCAAGATTCTCGCGAATATACTACATGCGCTCTCCCAACTGAGCTAAGAGGGACATACAGTGACTGATCTATTGCCAATCTAGTGGACTTGATGCACTATGTCGGTCGAATCTCGGAGAGTTGCGCGATAGGCAGGAAATGAAGGTACGTACACATATATCTACCTCAACAGTCTCTTCCGAGTTTAGGCGACGTTCTCCAGCTGTAGCCGGAAGTAGCAGCTCATCCATAGTGTTCCGAATTTAGGATGCATTCCTGATAAGTTCAAAGTCTCGACCCTCAACGAGGGAACGAAAAAGCAAAAGATAAAAATGACTTATCCCGAAATACATCTCGTCATCATGGCGTTATCAGGCAAAACGTCCGAGGCTGAGTACCTAGACGGACATCATTTTCGACGAGCGCGGAAAAAGACAAACCCCCCAGAGACTGTGATATAATATGTTTTGTGACTCCGGGTACTTGAATACCTGGTGTCGACCGAGGGCGAGATCTGGGGGGTGCGATGGTGTGAATGTATCTGGTTTTGTCGCTCCTGTCGGAGGCATTGTTGGTGTTTGCATAGGTACAGGGGTGTTGGAGCTCGAAGCTTGAGTGCTTAAATGATATGATGTGTTCCGTGGAGGAGGAGGACGGTTACTTACTGCGGGTAGGGCATGTCGATATTTGCAGTTTATATCCCGTTCGAGACGGTGACTCGAGGATTTAGCGGATACCCGCCGTCAGAACCTATGTCCGTTTTATGACACGGAGCGCGATGAAGCATGGGCGAACGTCATGCGACCATCGGATCCATGGGTCCTCAGTGGGAGTATCTTGTTGAAGTATCCACAGGACACATAGGGGGTATTACTCGCGCGTTTATGGCCGGTCCCATCAAGGTTTGTCTTAGGCTTAAAGCCATAGCGGAACTAAGCAAAGGTAAATGTCAACAGTGCGCCCACCTCTTGCCAAAAAATGACAACCAGCTGACCACCGCATACATAGGAGATTGTGCATAGCAGGAACCAGGAGGTTGGCGCATTCCCTCGGTCTCGAGATAACATCCCGTGAGACTTGCAGGGAGATATCTGCACAAGTCTGCACACCGTCATCAAAGCTTCGCGGAAGCGTCGGTCGATAGACTCACCTCCATCAGGACACGATATAGATTATTCCCCGAACGGATGTCGACGTGGACGTGCTGCTCCATGATGTTGTGGCGGCGGGATGTTCAAGAAGCAAAAAGAGCGAGTACTTACTCTCATCATTGTTTTTTGATTGAGCATGTGCAGAAGCAGGCAGCAAATGAGGTCGCAACGAGGTTGCAGTCCAACTTCATTCTTGGTTCTGCAATGCCCGTCCAAGTGACGAAAACTGAACCTTTCGGCAGACAGAAGGGGTATCGAAGCGCGCTGGATAGGATTTCGAAAATATGGAAGATCTATATAGCCCGCATTGAAAGGCGAAACTAAAGGCGAGCCCGCACGACATGAGTCGACGTTGAGCAGCTCAGCCTCTGAGCATGCGCATTGCCAAAAAAGGTATGTGGTTGAATATATACAAGCGTCAACAAAAAGTGTCTGTTGGCGACTTCATTGTTCCCCTAGTCGATGGGTGTGTCCTCTTGTCCTCTTACTCTCCCAATCCCCTGCTAACGACATCCAATATGGTGAGTACAACCCTTCTCCCATCTCACACCGCTCATCCTGCACGAAATAGGCCACTTTTGGGCGCAACAGACAATCTGTTGCCAACATTGAAAACCAGCTCCATGACATCTTCAACAAGCACCCCAACACCCGCCTCAACGACGCGGGTGAACCCGTCGTTCCAGCAGACAACCTCGTCGACGTGTTCAGATCTCTAACCGACCTCTATGGCGGCGTACCATTCTTGAACGACGACGAAACAGCCCAGCTCAACATGCTCATCAAGTCCAATCCCGGAATGGAAGTCACGCCCCAGATCCTCCTCGGTTTCATCGCAGAAAAAACCCGGCAGTCCCCTCCCATCACACGCAGCACTCTGGCTGGAGAAGGCTCCGACAACGACTTGGACCGAGGCCGCTCGAGTGACCGCGACGAGTTTGGAAACCACCACCACCGCGAGTCCAGCAGCGAATCCGGCGGTGGTCCGTCCATGTTCCACTCCTCTGGCAGTCGCAGGTCCTCGCTTGGACCGCCCCAGACTCCCCAGACTCCCTCCTCCGCCAAGTCTCCGTTCGATACCGAGAGGAGACAGAGGTCGCAGCCACTTGGGGGAACCGCTGCCCCTCCCTCAAGCTGGGCAAAGAGGCCCGCCCCAGCGCACGCCAGACGCAAGAGTGACGCAGGAAGTCGAAGCGATTCAGAGGCATGTGTCTCCCTCTATCCTACCACACTCAACCTGACTAAACCACCTCCAGTCTTCGACAAGCCCCCGCACATACAGAGATCGGAACCCAAACCGGCATGCGCCATCCAACCCCGTCTCCCCCGCTTCTTCCTCATTCGACCTCCTCACCAGCCCCTTCTCTCCAGACTTCACCTCCCCCTCCATCCGACCTTCCTCCCGTCCGCACTCCCGCGCCCAGTCCCAACCACAGGGCTCGTTCGCTGGGAGCGGGTTCCATCATGACACCCCGTCGCGGGACAGGGACGACGACGCAGACCACACCATCGACGCCAACCCGCTGTACGACTACCGCGGGCACCGCACCGATGGGGCTTCCTTCCTCACCTCCTCTATGTCGTCCCTCGTCATCCCGCAATCCCCAGGCAGTGGCTCTGACTCGGACGGGGACGAGGACTCGTACCTCGGGCTCGTTCTTGACCGTAACGCCAACGCGTCGACGGCGTCTTTGGCGTCGTTGGAGCCGTTGGACCGGCTTGATGCACTGCAGAGAGCGAATACGGAGCTGGGGAAGAAGCTGATGGAGGCGGAGCGTACGCTGCAGGCCAAGCTTTTTGAGCATGAAGCGGAGCTGGAGGATATGCAGGGTCGGTTGGAGGAGGTGAAGAGCGAGTTGAGCGCAACCAAGAGGGAGGAGAAAGAGTTGAGGAGCAAAGAGGTGGGTTTTTGTCTCTCCGCTATCCTATTTCCATTTCAAGTCTTTATATGCGTACCAAATACTGATTATATGCGCATATATAGCGACAAAACATGACCCAAATTGCCGCCCTCGAAGCCGAGATTGCAAAAGTGACCAAGAATCTGGAACAGGCGCGGTTGACATACACCAGTCTGCAAAAACAGTACCAAGAACAGTGCTGTACGTTACTCGTTCCTTTTTCTCATAAATAGAAACCTGGACTGACGATTGGATTAGCTCTATCAGAAAAATATCGCGACGACTTGCGTAACCGCGACGAACTCATCCGGTCCCTGCGCGACTCGGCCTCGTTGCATGACATGGAGTCGCTCAAGTGGTCGAAAGAGCACGAAGCGTACGAGTCGCGAATCCTCTCTCTCGAACAAGAGCTCGAGGTCGCACAAGCGGCACATGTGCAGTTGGATGAGCAGAAGCAGGAGAATCTGCTGTTGAAGGAAACGATTGACCGGATGAGGTGGGATATGGATGAGATGCGGAGTGGGCTTGCGGGAGGTGCTGCTGCTACCGTTGGTGGAGGATTGGGCAGCAATATGGGGAGTGTGAGCAAGAGTCTTGGGGCGGAGCTGTTGGGGAAGATGAGTCCGTGGGGTGCTGAGGGTGATCGGGATGCGGAGGAAGAAGAGGTGGAAGAGACGTTGGGGAACGTGAGTCTTGACAGTCTGGGGAGTATGGGGATGTCGGAGGATGGAGAGGAAGATGATGGAGAGTTTATTCAGACTATTATCACGAGGAAGAAACGGGTGGGTTTTCATCCTATATTATTATTATATGAGGATGAGCTGATGGGTTTGGAAAATAGAAAGTAGGAAGCCGCGCCAACAGAGTGGAGTCCCCGATGACGAACGCGTTTGAAGAGACCAAGGAATACTCGGACTCGTCGACGCAATATGACCCCTCCTACTTTTACGCTACGCATTCCACCCAGACAATGCCGGAACCCAAAGTCATCCGTTCCTCCTTCAGCACTCAAACCGACCCCGAACCAACACCACCTTCGCGTTCGGCGTTCAGCATACAAACCGATCCTGAACCTGAGCCCGAGCTCGTCGTTGAGGTTCCCCGAGTCATGCTGGAGATGGAAATCCAAACGGAAGATGTTGAGGAAGAGCTTTCTTCTCCCCCAGCAGAACAGCTCGAGAGCCTAGCTTCGTCCGAATCAACCATCCTTCCTCCCACACCGAAAGCGTCTTCCTCACAACTTTTGGTGGAGCACCTGCAGCTGCATGGAGATTCTCCGCCTGCTTATAACCAGATTTCGCCGACGGCGAGCCAGCAGCAACAGCAGCGGTTGTTGGCCGCTGCGTTGAAGAAGTGGCATCCTGGCTGCTTGTCGTCTGCCACCGGCACCATCGCAGGAGCGTTCCATCATGAAATGGGAGCAGATGAGGACGACGACGGGGTGTCATTCGAGCCTGTCCCGGGCGGGATCACGCAGGAGACGGTTGATGAATGGAAAGCGCTTCAAGAGGAGCTCGGGGTCGGATGTGCCGTCATTGACAAGATTATCGAGAACTCTGTTCGTGTCCCGCCTCGTCGTGGCCCCAAGGAGGTGGGAGAGAAGAGGAGGAGCGCGAGTGGGAGGTTTTATAACATCTACAACAAGTTTTACATCGGGGACAAGGCCGCGGCGACGAACGGGACCGGCGGCGGTGGCGGGATTAACAAGCAGAATCTGCCGATGTGGGTTGGAGCGTCTGCGCTGGTGTTGCTGGCTGTGAGTCCGTATATGCTCGTGCTGCTCTCTCCCGCGGCGTATTACTCGGTGCCCGGGGGACCGACGTACTACGATCGGACCGCCTGGGCGAGCTTTAATGGGATGCAGGTTGCTGGAGAAGGGTTTGGGTATGGTGCGGGGGGAGCGTATGGAGGGGGGTATGCGGTGGGGGGTGCGGACGGGACGGCGGCCGTGTGGGACTTTTTGGGGAGGGTGGGGGGTGGGGCTGCGAGGATTGCGAGGGGGTGGCCGACCTGAAACTGAAAAATTGGGGTTCGTTTGGGAGAGGGTCCAGACCCTGCCCGCGTCCCTGTTTTTCGATGCCTCTGTCGCCCTTGTGCTCCTTTTGGGTTGGCATTTATAAACCTTCCTTTTGCGACGGGCCTGGTCTGGCTCCACATCTTCGTTTTTCTATCTTCCCTTCATGCGATGCCTCCCACTCTTCTACCTATGTATAAGTTATGCTTTTATTCTCACTTTCGACATGTTGCATCCCCCCCACACTCCTTTGCAGTTCCCTTCTATTTTGGTAACGGTGTAACTTATGGTGTATACCCCCACTCAGGTCCTTATATCGTGTCATCTCGTTCGACTTGGGACAATACTTCATCTACTTCCTTCAAGTTTTCGAATTTGCTTTTCATCATGTTCGGTGTCGTCGACGTCTTCTAACTATCCTGTAGACAACAAAAACTTACATAGACGTGTTAAACTCTAGAGCTAGTACCAGAGTTGTATGCAACAACACGGCTGTGCTCTTTAGATCGAAGCAGCTGGGGTGTCTAATATATATTGGACCCCGATGTACAGTTGGGGTGGTTGATAGAGAGTGTGTTCTGTGTATGGTACGGCGTGAAGTGAATATGACATGATGCACAGAAAGAAAAAAAGGAAAGTATACGTAGAGAGAAAAGAAAGTAATCTAAGTAAATGTCCATTCTGTCCAAAGGACAATATATCGCTAACGAAATCGAAATCAAAATCAAAAAAAAGGAAATCCGTGTATCGTCACCTCTCCACTTGTGGCGCCACCCGCCTTCTCGGTGAAAAAGTGACAGGAACCTCGTCCGTATCATCACTGTCGACTTCCTCGTCCTCAAAATCGTCGGTGCCCTCATGCGATTCAGCACCACCCCCTTCACCTTCCTCTTCATGCCGGTGCCGCCCCTGCTCCACATCCCCAAACGCGCTCGCGATAGTCGACGAATCCTCATCAAAGCACGCAGGCCCGAGACCCTCCATGTCGCCATGACTCCCGCTCGCGACGGACGCAGCATCCACACCCGCACGCACAAGTGACGACGACGCCGACGGAGATTCCGATTGCGCCGCTGCAGGGAACACCGGAAGCGGCTTCCAGTCTCGGTTGGCGCCACCGACGATGAAGACGGCAGCGCCAGAGCTCGACGAAGAGGACGAGACGAATCCAGGTTCCCCGTCCGAGGAGAGGGGTCCTCTCCCTTCCCCTTCCCTCTCCTCCTCCTCTTTCCGTGTCCGGCCGCTGTTCGGCGCACGGACTGGGTTCAAACGATACGAGCTCAGATCCGTGAACTCAACCGGCTGATCTCCCTGTCCCCAACTCGACGCCCTCCGCTCGTTCGTCAACGCAGTGGCACCAATTATACCCGGGACTCCTGCTCCTACACACTCGCCCTCACCACCGTCACCGGGAGTAGCACCCTTCTTGTGATAATACCTCAACCCTTCCTCGCTCCTCATCGTCTTCCCACCAGGACCCCGTCCGGGGACCCCAGCCCCAGTCCCAGTCCCAGACAAAGGCGTCCCAGTGGTCCCCAACGAAGTAGCCGACGCGGACAAAGCAGGCGAATACCTCCCCTGCCGCCAAGGCGATATCGAATTTAAAAACATGGCAAGCTTCCCACTCGGCCTCGACTTCTCCATCGTCGGCGAACTCGACTGCGAAGAGGCGGTGTTCGTGTTGGTGCCGCTGCTAAAATTGCGGTTCCTGTCTCCTCCAACACCGCCCAAGACGGTAGTCACCGAACCGCGTCTTCCAAATCCACGCACCGACGTCGTCGGAGACAAGGACGTGGTAGGACTACTCACACCCACTGGATCCTGCAACATAGTCGTGCTCGCACTTGACGTCCCGCCTTTCGGTGTCGTCGCCGATGTCGCTACCACGGGCGGCCACACATCCAGCGATTTTTCCAACTTGTCCTTGTCCTTGTCCTTGTTAGTCGGGTCTTGCCGCTGCCTCTGCTTCCCCTTGTCCCTCCTCGCCGCTCCATGCTCGACACGTCTATCGGACGGTTGACCCTCCGGTGTCCTGGTGCGCCTGTGCCTCACCGACACGCTCGGCTCCGAACTCACACCAGTAAAATTGCTGTTCCGGACCGGTCTGGACGACGATGCCCGCGGTTGTGCCTGTGTTCGTCGGAAGAAGGAGGAAAGCCGACGAGAGACGGCATTCCAGTGCCACCTAAAATGGACGCTTGACATGGCGACCGACGCATCGCGCGCGGTGACGTCGATCCTGCCCCAAGGTTTCGTGAGCTGAAGCCAAGTGTCTGGATCAGGAAGGTCCCGGAGAATCCACTCGTTCCGCTATAAATGGATTGATTAATTTTTAAAATTCCAAAGAATTAAAACGAAAAACGCCACCACCTTGACCTCTTCGAGCTTGATCCTCGTCCCTGGATCTTTATCCAGCAGCCTCTCGAGCAGCTTGACGATCACCCGTCCTTCCTCGCCCTCCTCATCCCCCTTGTCCTCCCCATCGCTCCGGACTCTCTGCCCAATCCACACCTTTTCCACCCCCATAGTCTCCTCCACCTCCCAGTCATTATTCGCAATCGCATTGTACAAACTCCATTCCGAGTGACCCGCTGCGGGATCCGGCTCAAATGGGGTTTTTCCAAATAACAGACAATACAGGGTCACACCCAGCGCCCACACGTCGATCGCCTTCGTTATCGGCGGGCGACCGCGGGTAGATTCAGGGGAGGTGAGCGATTTGGAAGTGGGGACGTGTGTGAGGGACGACGCTGGTTTTCCTCCGCCTTGGCTGCCAGTACCGATGTCGCCCACGGACATGGACATGACGGCGGGAGCGTCGATCGTGTGTTCGTAGATGATCTCGGGGGCCATGAATTTGGGGGTACCGTCCCTCCTGAGCAAATCCGAGTCATCGAGGAGGATGGGGTCTTCCCCTTCTCGGTGTCTTGCACGCCCCTCGCCGCCGCCGGCGAGGAGGAGGGCATAGGAAAAATGAGAGGTGCCAAAGTCGGCGATTTTGACTTGACGGCGGTCTTGGGTCCAGAGGAGATTGGCGGGTTTGATGTCGCGGTGGATGATGCCCTGGTGATGGACTTTTTTTTTTTTGAGTTAGGATAGGGGATATTTTATGGAGGGGGACGTACGGTATTCGAGTCCGAGGATGGCATCGCGGATGATACGCCGTGTTTGTGCGAGGGTGAGAATGGGTTCTTCGTGTGCGTTTCGCCATTTTACTTCTCCGCCGCCGAGGTATTCCATGACTGGGTGTTATGTAAAGGGACAGAATGCGCCACGAGGGGGAGTGAACTGACCCATGTAGACCTTGTCCCTCATCCGGTCGTCTATAATTTCGTAGAGCCTGACGACATGTGGATGGCGACACTTTTTCATAATTGCAATCTCTTTCCGTATCTTTGCTTCCATGCTTCCGAGTCTGTCCGCAAGGGGGGTGTGTTCGCTGGCCGGAAGCCGTTGCTGCCTGAGTTTCTTGAGCTGGTTCATTCTCGCATTGTCGCGTTTGACAGACTTCATAGCCTACGTCACGTCAAGCGTTGTCAAAAGTCGAATGCGGTGCTGACACTGACCACAGGAATGCGACGTTCCGGGTGTCCCTGTGGAAAGCCTGGATTGGTCTGGTAGCAGAGATAGACCTCTCCGTGGTGACCCTCGCCAATCTTTGCGTGGCGGATGTAGTTGTTGAGCATGGGTCGCCCCTCGTCGAGATAGGCATCGAGGGTGTAGGTGGTGACGACGTCGCCGGGGTCGAATGGCTGGCTGTTCGGGGAGCGCTTGCGGGAGGACTCTGCGCTCATGTTTCGAGCTTCTTCATGAAGGGCGCGAAGAGATTAAATATGATGTTACAAAAAAGTCGTCGCAAATCGACAAGAAACGGAGACAATTCACAACGGACCCCGGCCACCGCTTCTCGACCCCAATCTCCGATCCTTCCCCTGCCTTATTTGGTGCTCTCCGCCTCACACACACACCGATCCTCCTCCTTCACGTCTGCCATCACCTGCAGTCCAGCAACAGTCAGATCAGAAATCAAAGAACACAGGGACGCCCTCACAGCATCAACATGTCGGCCACATCCCTGTGTAGGAAGGGGAAAGAAAGAGGGTACAGATCAGTCCCGCTCAAGAGTTGGTATGCCGACATCACATACAGCCCATGTAATCTTGCCACACTTCGGGCACGAAACCTGCCAGCACCCATCCACAGGGACCGCAGTCCATCCGAAATCTTCCCAGCTCTTATCCACCATCGATCGGATTCTTTGTTTCCTTGTGCGATTCCGTAAGCGCCCGTCTGGCGACAATCCTCCCATGTACCATAGAAATATAGCTTGCTCACCAGGGCGTAATGTCAGTGACGGTCAAAATAGCCTGTCGTGGATGTAATGGTTCACTCTTGAGTCAAGGCCACCACAGCTGACTCATATATATTTCTCATCGATCAGATCCGCATATCATCATATCTGTGGAACATCAGAAACGTCATTCTGTAAGTCGAACTGCTGTACACTTTTGCTTATCATGACTTTGCTCCAGGACCTAGGCTCATTTCATCACGGTCGCTGCACCCCATCCAGCCATGAATGCATGACGCTCCACGTATCCTGACAGCTGAACCCCGCTCAGCATCGCCCCGAACCTTTACAAAAAGGCAATGCATGCGTCCATTCCAATCAAGTCTTCGGCGAACCTATCGCCGTCGTACAAAACCTCCCATTGTCAAGCATACATACACATACAGTACCTTCTCGTCCCAATAGGGCTCCAGCAAGCCCAGCGTCACCTCCAATATCATCTCACGTCGAATCCATCGGCATCCCACTTGAAAGCCGTACTGAGAAAGATAAGTATAACATCAACGTGCCTAAGTACCATACACTCTTCAGCGCTCTAACTTCGACGTCTGAAAGCACGCCACCTGATGGACTCCGACCGCTCCATTTAAATCGTTCCTCGACTACCGGTTACCTAAATACAACAACTATACGATCCGTCAAAAAAAGAACGGTTGGAAAAATTCAAATGGCCCAAGGTAACAAGTTGAAGATGACTCGGAAATCATTCTGGCGGTATCAACCCTGTGAACACATCACCCACTGTATTACTTATTCTTGCTAGTGTCATCCCCACTCGCTCGAAGCACAGGACGGCTGATTCGAAAACCGTGTTCGTCAGAATCACGAGCATTTGCACCCGTCGAGGAACTTCATCAAGAAGAAGAAAACCGCCATGTGTATAGGTACGTAGTGCGTGGCATGCCAGTGATCGAGTATAGACCACGCTGCGAGATTCCCTGACTCCGCGAGGGGCAGTCGAAGCTCCCGCGTTTCGTCAGATTTTCATTCCAATCCGTCTAATAAAAGGGACCCCAAAATAGTGGGTAGTTAACAGACATAGACGACTCACGAGGAAACCCGGGTCAGATAAAAAAGGTGAGGGAGAACGAGGGTGCGTTCTATGTATACCCCCATACAATACCCCCGTAAAGCATACTGCGAGTTATCCTTGGAAACGAAGATGAAAAAATTTAATACACCTCGCTGCCAAGTTAAGCACGTCCGATCTCGTACATATGCGTCGGTCAAGACGTCGAGTTTGAAGAACACCTCAGAATCGTCCCATAGTACGCGAGGACTACGACTCCACAGGCCTAGAACGTGGTCTGGACCATGATAGATAACGTCTAATGCTGTGAAATGGGTCGACAAGTCATTGAAGCTGGTACACCAAAACAGAAGCAAGGTTGATATACTCGACGAGTCGGCTTCACCCCCAGCCTTATTTCAAATGTTCAAGTTGAGCTATTTTACGCACCCTGGAGCAACGAAGAACGAGATGGTAAAAGAGACTCGGCGGTCGAGCTCCGCACGACAAGACGTGTACCGTCACTCCTCCCGCCAAGGAATTCTGCGAGCTTCCAAGAACCGTTGTACTGGTGATAGTCAGCCTTGGCATACACTGGCAGGGGTAATAAGTAAACCGTGTGGGGATAAGGAGACCGAGTCAATCACTTACGGACAACAACGCCAAAGTCACTCAAACGACAAAACGTCAGAGTATCAGATACAATGGCCCGAAGATGTCGCACCTTGTTGGACGGGAGTTCACGACCGAGAATCCGATGAAACTTTGAAGTCCTTCAAACGAGGTCGATCAGAAGAGAGGGTGCAAGAGTGGTGGGAGAGATGCAACCAAACCATGCGCCTCGATCAGAAAATCTGTTCCTCCTTACCCGTGTTCCAGAAGCGCCCCACGAATGGGCTTGAGAAGAGCAACGAGCCCATGCATCCATGCATGCACGATGGTCAACGCTTCTTGGCTCTGCAAAAAAAAACATGCGGCCCCTTGCCAAGAAGCGGTAGGTGATCCAGATATAACTTTACAAGGGGAAACATTGTTTGTGTACCCTGCACCGCGCTGGTTTTAGGCACCTATCTGGGCCGCGAGGGATGCACGACGCCGATCTTAAAACGTAAATCAGTCGCGGCAAAGCACCCCTAAATTCATTGACGTGGAACAATGACAGAAACGTTCACCAGGTGACCGACAATCCCCATAACCAACTGATCCCTCGCTTTTCGTACCCTTTTGCCCCTCATGGTCAGCACGATTGCTGGCCTGTCCCCGGGGTCTTCAAGAAGTTAACCACGCAGTAAACATTCAATCATCAAGGACGTACGAGGTGCCCTCATCATGTTTCGAAGGGTACTTACATTTTTACAACGTCCGAAAAATCCACGACTAGAAGAGGGATCAAGGGACTCGCCTCGCCAATCGGATCCTGGGGTTGGCGCAAGCGTAAAATCCATGATGCATCATTCACGGTTCGGATCTCGTAACTTTTATGCCCTACTGCCGAGTCTGTTTAGATTTCCCCGATGAGTCAATGTGGCAACGCAAAGAATTTGATTTGAACACTGTTCCAAGTACGACGCCAAATTGCGAAAGCGCGACATGTCGATCCGAAGGCTTTCAACTTGAGTTTCGTTCCACACCCGCTTGGCTGGAAGAGGAGGAATGAGATGGTTGATAAATTCCAAGACTGGGTTCATCAAATGATTCCAGTACGTGTCGTCTTTTTTCGGGAATGGCGAGGTCTGAAGCGAGACAGTTAGCTTCAGCGGCAGCTGTCCGACATGCAACTTCAAAACCAACACACCGACCATTGCAATTGGCGTGAGAAATCCAAACTCCCCAAGGTATTCCCGGACGGTGTGTGTAGAATATCAAAGACCACAAGAATATTCATCTGGGGCTTATAAGCGACGTGACGTGTAGAACGGTTTCCGGACTGACAAAAGGCCGGAAAGTATGTACGGTTAAACCGTTCAAAGGGACGACTCTGGCCCTCGGAAGTCTAGTGATTCGAGGAGCTCGTGTGCCGTCACAATGCATGGGTACCAGTGCCTGGGGGAGACTGTTTCAGAAGGGTATTCTGCCATTTGCCGGGCAAAAGTGGCGATTGCCGGAAGTGGCAGAATTCAGCAGAATTATTTTTGCATAACACCATTTCTACAATAATCTAGCTATCCGGATGACACCCCCTTCACCGCCAACAACGTTCCTATCGACCACTCGGCGCCCATTGCAGAGTTACGAGCCTGCTGCCGTACATCTTGGGGTGCATTTGGGCACTTTACTGCCAGTGGGTCGATGAGATGTCCCTGGAGGTTGCCATCACGTCCTTCGATAGGTGGAGCATCGGTACAGTGGTTGCATTTCCAAAACCACCGGTTTGATTTGTCGTCCTTCTTCTCCAATCGCGTGAAGTTTTCGTCGATAATCTTCTCGACTGGACGACCTGGTGCCATAAAGGTGCGACAAGTCACCAAATTTCCAACATCAGCAAATCACCAGTGGGGTACCTAAGCTACATAGCGCTACATAGCACTATGTAGCTCCTGTAGTGAACTGTAGTGAATAGACTGGCCGTCGGTGTGGTTCAGAACCCCATGAACCCGGACCTGAACCTGGAGCGCACCTTGGGTTCAGGTTCTATGTTCGGGGTTTGGTTGAACCAAACCTCTAGGATGTGTCCATGTTCATCGTCCCGCTGAACCGAACCTCACAGCATGAACCCGAACATTCAGGGTCTGAGGGTGGAGCCGGTTCATCTTCAAGTTCCCAACCCCCAATCAGATGGTTTGCGGTATGTCCTTAATTATGCCTTCATAAGTCTGAAACCAAGACAAAAGTTTTATGAGTTCCTAGTATAATTATTAACATCGGAAAAGGTAGCATGAGTGGCAGTCCCTCTATCGAACAACCTCCCGTCCAGGCATCCCTCGCGAAAGCGATGGCAACACGACGTGAGCGAGACAAAGCTGATACTTCGTTGATTGTGTCGACATCGCGTGCCCATCACCCTTCCAAGCGTTTGCAGGGATGTGATTACCCCACACCTGTCACGAAGCCGAAGAAAAATGGTCAGTCGTTGTGTGGGATTCAACCAATTTGTTGACTTACGTGCCGGCGTCTCCCGCTGCAGGAACCAAATCTGCGTTGACAGATCAGCACGACAGCGTTCGGGAAAAGGCTGGGAAGAGCAGAGGAAGAGGTACAA
>Ga0307516_10003491_pt1 | contig 20124 bp, 21 predicted proteins | sample 19_EM_MG_FD_203310 | JGI IMG/M metagenome (GOLD analysis project Ga0307516, IMG submission 203310) | Populus trichocarpa ectomycorrhiza microbial communities from riparian zone in the Pacific Northwest, United States - 19_EM | ecosystem: Host-associated > Plants > Roots > Unclassified | place...
TTCGCCCTGGTCACCTGCCTACAGGCTGGAACGCTCTTCGGCGCCGCCCTGCGACACAGCCCCGCACCGGGCACCGGACACCAACCACAGCCCGGCGGTGAGCGCAGTCGCATCGGCGCCGGGATCGCGCTGGCCGCGGCTGCCGGCACCGCCATCAGCGGGCTCTACGCGCTGCTCGCCGCGAAATTCTTCTTCCAGCCCGTCGCGGGGCCGCTGCGCTGGGCGCTGCTGCCGATCCTGCCCCTGGCCGCCATGGCGGTGGCCGCGGCCTGGCTGGCGCACCGGCGTCGTGTCACCCCGGCGCAGGGCTGGGATGCTTACCTCAGCTTCCCGATCAGTTCCGTGGCCGCCACCGCCCTCGGCACCCTGATGCTGGGCTGGTGGTCGCTCGCGTGGGTCCTGCCGGTCTACCTCGCCCGGACCCACATCCTCGGACCAGCCGGTGCGTTCCTCATCGGCGTAGGCGTGGCCTGCGCGCTGGCCCGACGGTGGCTGCCGCGGCTGGTCCTGGGCGCCGGACTGGGTCTATTCGCTCTACTCATGGTGGGTATCGGCGTCACCGGGATCCTCGCGATCATCTACGCGATCGCCGCCACCGTCTGGTGGGGACGCCAGTTGTGGACGCTGGCGCGCACCTCGGCAGGCCCGGCCGGTCATGCCCGCTGACCACACCCACAGCGGCGGCCGGCACAACAGCACGCCAGGCCCACCACATAGGGCTGCGGCGACGCCGGCAGGACGGCGCTGAGCATGCGCTGGCTGAACCGGCTGTTCACCGCGCTGATCCTGCTGGCGATCATCCTGGTGCCCCCGGCCGCCGCCGTGTTCTGGGCCGCCCACAATCGGCCGTGGCGCAGGCTGTCCATATCTGGCGATCAGGCCCAGGCCTGGCTGCAGAACCCGCTCACGCCCACCACGATCGTGGCCGGCGCCGCCATCGCCGCCGGGTTGCTCTGGCTGGCCATCGTCGTCGCCGCCCTGCGCGACCTGGCACGACGCGCCTCCACACGGTGGCGCCGGTGGCGGCGCATGCCACTACCCACACCGGCACAGGCCACCGCCGGATCCCTGGCCGGCGTCGCACTGTTCAGCGTCCCCGTCCTGACCGCACCCGCCGTCGACCACGGCCCGCCACCGGCCACCGGCACCGGGCAGCCACACACCCCGACCGACACACCCCCCACCGCGACACCACACCACGCCGGCCAGCCCGCCGGCGTTGACCTGCCCGACGGCGGGTGGATCCCCGAGCACACCGCCCGCACCGTGACCGCGATCGCCGGGCTGATCTGGCTCCGCCGCCGGCAAACCTATAAACCCGCCCCGACCGGCAGCCGGCACCGCGACGACGACCTGCGACCGCTCCCAGCGACCGCCGACACCATCACCGCCGCCTACCCCGAACCCGACCGCGCACCGGCCGGCCACGACACCGGCGAACCCCTACCGCTGGACGAACTCCCCGCCGGGACGATCACCCTGACCGGACCCGGCGCGACAGCCGCGGCACGCGGCCTGCTCGTCACCGCCCTGCTCACCACCACCGCGGACGACACCACCGGCATCCGGGTGACCGTCACCCGGCACGATCTCACCACACTGCTCGGACACGCCCCGCCGCCCACACCCCCGATCCCGGGCCTGCACGTCACCGATGAGCCGCCGGACGCCATGACGGCGGCCCAGACGCCGACCGCGCACCAGGCGACACGGCAAAACACCGACAGACTTCAGATCCTGCTGCTGCGCCACCCGGCGCACACCACCGGCGAAGCCGTCCCGGACAGCTCCACCGACAGCACGGCCACCACTGTCATCGTCGGCGACGATCCCACCGGCACGGCCGGCTGGCCGGTCGCCGCGGACGGCACCCTGCACACCGGCGACAACCGGCATCGCCTCTGCGTCCTCGGCCAACAAGCCGCCGCCGATCTCATCACCCTCGTGACCCAAGCACGCGGCACCGTCACCGCCGTGCCGCCCGTCACCGCAGCACCCGACCACCTGACCACCGCCGCGCCGGAACGACGCGATCTGCCGCCGCACCACCAATCCGACGACCAGCCACAACAGACGGCGTTGGTTCCCTCTACCGGGACAGCCACGACACATTTGCGGCTGCGGCTGCTCGGCGACTGCCGCCTCACCCACCAGGGGCAGCCCGTCGTGCTGCGACGAACCGCCGGGCTGCAAATCCTCGCCTACCTCGCCGTACACCCCGACGGCGCCACCGCCAAGCAACTCATCCAAGCCGTCTGGCCCGGCCTGCAACCCGCCACCATCACCAACCGGCTCTGGACCACCATCAGCGACCTACGCAGCCAACTGCAGACCCTCACCGGGAACACCTGCATCACCCGCCACGACAACCGATACCAGCTGACCCCCGACACCATCGACATCGACCTCTGGCACCTGCAAGCCGCCACGCGAAACGCGACCCACGCAACCGCCACCACCAGCCACCAGGCACACCACACAGTCGTCGACCTGCACCGCGGTGAACTCGCCGCGGGACACACCTGGCCCTGGCTCAACCAGCCACGCACGGCGCTACGACGCGACCTCATCGACGCCCACCTCGCCCTGGCAGAAACAGCCGGCACAGACCAAACGCTGCGGCATCTACACGACGCGATCACCATCGACCCCTACAACGAGAACCTCCACCGGCGAGCGATACATCTGCTGCACGCCACCGGCGACCACACCGCCGCGACCGCGCTCGCCGACGCCTACCAGCACCGGCTCACCGCCGCCGGCCTGCACCCCAGCGCCGACTTCCCCACCACACCGCCCGACCAGCGGCACAGCGATACACCGGCCCCGCACGAGCGATGAACACCCTCGGTCAAACAAGGGCCGGCGTTCAGGGCCACGCAGCCGTCGTCAAACAAGATGCAGATCGATGAGAATTACACCTGGGTGCTCGGACCGAACGTGTCGATGACGCCCGCCAGGCCCAGTGCCAGCAACGGCCCGGTATAGCCGCCGTTGTAGCCGTAGGCGGCCGCTTCCGTGTCCCGGTCGACCAGGTCGAGCCAGAGGGCAATGACGGGATCCGGCGAGTGCCGGTCCAGCGAACGCGCACCGGCTCGCGGCACATCGTGTCCAGCGCGGCGCAGCATGGCCGCCAGATCGTCCTGCTGCCGTTGGACCGCGGCCGCCAGCTCGGTCCGCCATCGCACAAAACTGGCCGCCCCTTGCTCCGTCCTGGCGGCGCCGTGCGCATCCAGCGGATGCGGCACCGGCCGGTCCACGACCCAGCTGGCCACCTGGCCACCGGTGACCGCAGCCGGCTCACCACCGTCGCCGCGGGCAATCGCGTAGACGAGCAGCGCAGTGGTTTGCACCAGAACCTGCCGCAGCGGCAGCAGGCGCGGAAGGTCGATCACCGTGTGCCGGGGAGCCAGCAGGTCGGCCGCCCGACCTGTGGACGAGCGCCACGAGCGCGTGTCCCCGGCAGCGAGCTGCGCAGCGTACTCCCATACGGACAACACCGGCACATGCCATCAGCGGCGCTGACATCGGTCAATCCATCTCCGGAGGCACTACGTGGCGCGGCTCGCCGTGATGTACCTGCCGGAGCCGACCACCGGGAGCCCAGCCTGGCCCGCCGCCGAGACCACCTTGCCCTCCACCTCGCGACCAAATAGATCGCCGCGCGAGAGTGCGACGGCTTGCAGTCGGGAAGCGCATTTACGGTGGCGTATACGCCTACGGGTGGCCAGAATGGCGATGTGTTGGATGAGATCGCCGCGCGTGTGAAGGCCGAACGCGGGAAGGTCGTGGCAATCAGCCTCTCCGGAGCCGACGTGACCAAGCTCGTCTATGAACTCGAACCTGCACTCGACACCGGATGGGATGCGGTCCCGGACGTGCGGCTGGTGCTCGGCGCGGCGTGCCGGACCATGCATGAGACGATCGCGCAGTTCGTCGTCGCCCTGGGGCTGCCGTACGAGGCGAGCCTGGGCTGGGACGAGTTCATCAGCGGTCTGGGTGATCGGGCCGCTTCCTCCCGGCAGTGCGTCGTCGTCGCCGATGCGCAGTTACTACTCGCCGACGAACCGGCGGCCCGCGACGAACTGCTCTATTTCGTGCCCAGCGGGCCGCACTGCCTGGGCGGCGGCTGGTCGACCGTGGTACTCGCCGACAGCACAACCGCCGCCCCGGCACATTAGCCACACCCGAACCGCCCCGGCGGTTTCCCCATGCCGGGCGATCGCACAGTGTGCCTTCCGGCCGCCGACCTGCCGGGGCCGTTGTCGAAGGTACCGCAGCAGGATGCCTCGTGGCCGGTGCTACCTTGCCGTGGCCAGGAAGAATTGATCGCGTTGTCTGCTGAGTCGTCTTTACAACCGTCCCGTGGCGGGAAGTGGAGAGGTTCCTGGCGGATACGGCTTCAAGCGCAAGGCAGACGGGTGTTCCGAGTACTCGCCCTCCCGGCGAGGCGTTGGTGATCGATCTGCAGAGGTCGTCGTGGTCGGACAAGTCGCCCGGCGACTCTTCATCAACGTGGCACTCGTGCTGGGACCACAGCCAGGAGGCAGCGTCGGCGGTTCGGCCGGATTCCGAGCTGTCCAAGACCGTCGACGTCATTTGGCGTGATCGGGTGTGGCTGGCCGGCTCGGGTGGCGGCGATCCGCTTTCCATCACCGACGACGCGTCGGCCGAACACGTATGGGAACAGCGTTCAGCCGGCGGCTCCGGGCGGGTCGACTTCGTCGAAGCCGAAGAGTCGCCCGATAATCTGCAGCGATTGGGTGCTATGGCTGTCGGCGAATCCGCGGCAGACGGCCGGCAGTACCCCGGGCGGGGCCACGCCGGGCAGCGTGCTGTGGCAGACGATGTAGCTCTCGGCAGCGCGTGCCTGCGCGATCAGGTCCTGGAGTCGACCGTGGCCCAGTTTCATCAGGTTCCCGGGTTTGAAGACACAGGTGGAGCACCGTCGAGACAACAGTCGGGTCTTCATGGTCTCGGGGTCGCCGACGCTGAGACGGTTCGGTTCGACGTCCCCGTCTGGGTTGATTGCCGGGCTGGTGTCAGGGCCGGCGCGGTCGGGCATGTCGTCCATCATGGCTCCTGGCGTTCGTGGCAGCTATCGAGTCAGTTCGCGTGATCCAGGTCGATGTGTCACGGGACGCGAGGCGCTGCCCGCTGGTTGGTTTGGGTGTGGGGGCTGGATCCCAGCGGCAATGCAGCCGCTAGCGGGTCCAGCCTGCTGAGCGAACGTCCGGCAGGGTCAGGCGCGGGCCAGCGCGGTGACGGCGGCGGTGCAGATTTCGTCGACGGCCTGCACCGGATCGGCGACGTGGATGGTGGTGGTGTCGGCGAAGGTGTGCCCGGTGATGCCCTCGGGGCGCAGCCAGAGGACTGCACAGCCGGCCCGGTGCAGTGTGGTGATCAGTTTCTGGACGGCGGGCCTGTCGGGCAGGTCGCCGTCGGAGACGACGGCGACCATTCTGACGGTGTGGCGTTTACGCAGGTCGAGGAGCTTGTCGGCGAGTTTGACCGCGTCGCAGAACGCGGTGGTGCCGCCGTCGGCCTGCATGTCGAGGACCTGTGTGGGGCGCTGTCGCGGCGCCACGAGCAGGGTTGCCGTGTCCCCGAACGCGATGGTGGTGGTGACGGCTTCGTTGCGGCGGGCGCCGTGGGCGAGGATCCACCCTGCCGTCGACAGCGGGCGCGCGTAGGGGTGCATGGAGAACGACACGTCGACGAGGACGGCCAGGTGCAGGGTGGGCTTGCGCGGTGGCACGGTCGTGCGTCGCTGCCAGCGTTGGGCGGTGGGGATCATCCCGGCTGCCGTCTGCGCGTCGGCGGTGATGGCCTGCCGGGTACGTAGCCGGCCGGGCGGCACCGGCGCCGGTATGACGGCGGCCTCGCGGTGCTGGGTGCGGGCCTGCCGGAGCCGGGCGGCCAGGTGCTGGGCAGCCGCCATCTCGTCGTCGGTGGGGTCGCGGCGGGTCCAGGTCGCGGGGGCAGCATAGCGGGCGGTGATCTGCTTGTCGACGAGCTGGTCGACGGTGACACCGAGGGCGGCGGCCAGGTATTCGACGAGCGCGGCGGCGAGGCGTCCGGCGAACTCGCCGGGGTCGGGCTGTGGGACGTCCGGTCGGCGGGTGGGGTCGATGTCGAGGGCGTGGCACCACCGCCATGCGATCTGGATCATGGTGGTGGCGTCGTGGTCGTCGCAATCCAGCGCCTGGCGCCAGAGCTCGCGGAGCCGGCGGAGGCGTTTGCGGCCGGCGACGGCGGTGACCGCGGCGCGGATAACGCGGACGTCCTTGCTGGTGAGGATGCGGGCGTCGACGCGGGCCAGCAGCAGTGCGGCGAGTTTGCCGGCGTGCCACAGGTCGTCGACCTGGGCGGTGTGCGGGATGAGCAGGGTGGTGACGGTGTGGCGTATCCACCGGCGGTCGGAGCGTCGTCGGCCGCGTTGCCGGTATTCGGCGCGTGATTCCTCGAGCTGGTCGGCGACGTCGGCGACGACCGGCGGGGTGTCCTCGGGAGTTTTCCACAGGCTGTGGACGGCGTGGGCGGCTTCGTGGACGAGCAGGCCGTAGCCGGTCGCCACGATCGTTTTGTGGCGGGCCTTGGACGGGTCGGTGACCTCGGGTTTGTCGCCGAGGTGGGCGGCGTTGATCTCGACGCGCCGGTAGTCGGGGTAGAAGCAGGCGGGTGCGCCGCCGCCGGCTCCGGGGGCGACGACCACGCTCAGGTCGCGGCGGTCGGTGAGGACCTCGATCTGCCGGGTCCAGGCCTCATTCCAGGCCGTCCAGGCCGGATCGGCCTTGGTTAGGTCCGGGTGGCCGTAGTGCAGGTGAGCGGGTTGTGTCATGGTCTGTCCTTCCGACGGGGTGGGTCAGCGTTGGGTGCCGACGCGCAGGGGGGTGATGTCGGTGCCGAAGTGCGCGGTCAGGGCGGCGATGACCTCGGCCCGGTCGTCCTCGGGGGCGCGGCCGGCGAGGTTCGCGACGGCGGCCTTGTGGCCGAGGGCTTTGCGGACGCGGGTGAAGCCGAGTAGTTCGCGTAGCTGCGGCGCCCAGCTGAGCTTTCCGGCGTCGAGGTCGGCGTTGAGCCGGATCGCGGCTTGGACGGCGGCGGCGGGGACACCGAGGTGGCGGGCGAGGTCGAAGTCGGTGGTGACCTCGATGTGCACGTCGAAGCGGCTGGCGAGGGCTTCGGTGAGGATCGCGCCGTGCACGCCGGGGTTGTGCCCGGCGAGGATGTAGAAGCCGTCGGCCGCCTCGACGCGTTCGTTGCGGTAGCCGGTCAGGGTGATGACGCCGCGGCCGTCCATCGCCGGGTAGAGCACGGCGAGGACCTTCGGCGGGATGAGGGTGGCGTCGTCGATCAGCAGAGCCCGGCCCTCGCGCATCGCGGTGACCAGCGGGCCGTAGACGTATTCGTAGCCGCCGTCGGGCAGTGGGATGAAGTTGCCGACGAAGTCCTCGACGATCGTGTCGCCGGTCCCGGCCACGGTGAGCAGGTCGGGAAAGGCGGCTTCGGCCACTGCGGTCTTGCCGGTGCCGGGTGGCCCGTACAGCAGGACCGGGATGCGTTTGTCGCGCAGCCGCCGCAGGACGTCGACGTCGGTGGAGCCGGCCAGTTTGCGGGGGAAGTACGGGTCGCCGTTCGGGCGGGTCACCGGCCGCCGCCGGCCGTGGCGTGCCGCGGGACTGCCGGCGGGCCGCGGTGCGGGCGGCGGTAGTGTCCCGGCGGCGTCGATGCCGGCCTGGGTGACGGTGAATCGGTGCGGATTGGACTGGTGGGTGGCGTACCCGGCGGCGGCCATCCGTTTCAGCGCCTCGGACACCGCTCCGGAGGAGGGGACGTCGAGAGCTTTGGTGATCTCGCCGGGCGTCAGCGGCTCGCCGGGGTGGTCGGCGAGGTACTTGGCGACCCGGGGGTAGAGGTGCCCGGATCGGCGGCCGGCCGCAGTCGGCTGCTCGGCGGTGTCGCCTGTCGTGGGCTGGTTCCCGGTCGCCGGGTGGGGGTCTGGGTGCATGGTGTGACTCCTGTCCCTGGGAAAGGGGTGGGAGCCCGCGCACCCGTCTCCGGGTGCGCGGGCAGAAGATCCGCGCTGCGGAGACGGGCGATCCGGCCTGGCCCGCGCGGTTTCACGCCGGGCCGGCCGTCACGCCGGGTGGTGCATCGGAAACGGGCACGACTGCCGCAGGGCGGCACCGCGCCGGTCGGTGCTCTGGCACCGGGTGCCGTCGGGTATGCACCGCCGGGCTGCTGAGGCGGCGGGGTTGCTCGCCGCCGCTGGTCGGGCGAGTCGTAAGCGGGCAGCCGGGACCAGGTCGCGGGACGCAACGGGGTCGCCGTTCGCCGCCCCCGCTTTGGGCGACGTCCTGCGGGTGGGTTGAGCTGGTGCTCGCCTCGGAGTTTGTCGCCGTGGCGAGGTCGTACGCTGTGCGGTCAGTCGCGCCAGGTGGGACTGATCTCGTCCAGGGCGATGGCACGCTGCTCGGCCAGCTTGCCCACGCGCAGCTTGCGACGCTGGTCGGCCAGCCAATAGCCGAGCCGGTAGCCGTCGAAGGTCGTCGCCTTGATCATGCGCAGCGTCTGGTGTAGCCGGTGGTACTCGCGTGCGTGCTGAAGGCCGACCAGGAACCGGTCGGTTCCGCGGTGCCAGATGATGCCGAGGGCCTCGAGGGCGTTGATCCGGTCGGCGGCGAGGGTGCCGCGCCGGTAGAGCATGCGTTGCGCGACGATGAACTGGCCGAGCCGGTAGCCGTCGGCGTCGGTGTAGTCGGAAGGCACCTGCAGGTCGCCGGTGCGCTCTCGGTAGGCGACGGCGTGGGTGATGCCGCGCTGCCACATCGCGGCGTAGGGATCCATTCGATGCCCAGGCTGTCGAGGGCGGCGACGAGCGCGGCGTCCAGGTTGCCGGCGGTGTGTCGTTTGCGCTGCGAACGCGCCCACTGCCCGAGCCGGTAGCCGTCGTCGGTGATGTGCTCGGGCGAGACCCTGAGGTGTCCTTCGCGGTCGCGGTATCGGGCGGCGTGCAGCAGACCGGCTTCCCACTTCGCGCCGCGGGGATCCCACAGCATGCCGAGGGTGTCCAGCGCCTGGATCCGCGCCGACGCCAGCCGGCCACCCTGACGGGTCTTGCGCTGCGTGCGTACCCACTGCCCGAGCCGGTAGCCGTCGTCGGTGACGTGGTCGACGGTCACGAACAGGTGGCCGTGCTCGGCGTGGAAGCGGGCGGCGTAGCCGTAGCCTTCCCACCACGGCGCACTCGTCGCGGTGATCATCCGCACGGTCAGGTGGCGCAGATAGTTGTCGATGTCGTAGCCGTCGGGCAGTCGGACCGTGATCTTGTCCGGCAGCCGGGCTGCTCCGGGGGCGATGCTCTGGCGTTGCAGATCCAGGGCGGCGGCCAGGGACTCGTCGTGCGCGCGTAACGCGCGGACGACCTGCCAGACGGTGGCGTAGCCGTCGGCGTCGGCCTGCGCGGACGCTTCGGCGTCGTCGGTGACCAGGACCGGGATGAGGATGGTCGCGACGCCGGCGCCCGACGGGTTGCGCCGTAGTGCCCGCCCGACGGCTTGGACGACGTCGGTGGTCGAGGACTTCGGGTGGCTGAACGCGACGGAGTCGACGGCGGGCACGTCGATGCCTTCGCCGAGGCAGCGCACGTTGGACAGCACGGTCCAGCCGTCGTCGGGCGGGTCGGCGAGGTCGGCGAGGAAGCGGGTGCGTTGGGTGTTGTTGTGGCGTCCGTCGACGTGGTGGCCGGTCAGCGTGCGCGCCGGTCGCGTCGTGTCGTGCAGGGCGGCGGTGATCGGGGCGAGCGCGGCGACCACGGCGCGGGAGTTCGCGATGCGCGGGGTGTAGGCGATGGTGCGGCGCAGGTCGAACTCGGCGGCGGCAAGCACGAGCGCTGCCGCGACCATCGCCGTGCGCAGCGGCCCGTCGCGGCCGGTCCGCGGATCGAGCGACGGCACGGTGAGCTCGCGGATCAGCGGCAGCAGGTCGGTACGGCTGACGCCGACGCCGGCGATGCGGTAGTCGTCGAGCCAGCCGTCGGCGATGGCCTGGGCGAACGTGTACCGGTACAGGACCGGGCCGAACACGTCGGCGTCGTCCATGGACAGGCCGGTGTCGTCGTCGGTGTCGTCGATGCGGGGTGTGGCGGTCAGGTAGAGGCGACGCCGGGCGGGGAAGGCGCGGTCGGTGTGCAGGCGGGCGAGGTGTTTGTCGCCGCTGCCGGCGCTGTGGTGGGCTTCGTCGACGACCAGGAGGTCCGCGGCGCGGTCGGCGCTGATGAGGGCCTGGCCGAGCAGGCCGGCGGAGCGGTGGGTGGTGACGATCAGCCGTACCCCGGTCATGACTTGACGCAGCCAGGAGCCGATGGTGTCGAGGTCGGTGGTGACGGTCGCGGGCAGATCGCTGGTGTGCACGGCGGTGTCGGTGACGGTGTCGTCGCTGCAGACGGCGAGGGTTGCCGTGGTGCTCGGCCCGGCCACGGCGAGGGTCTGCGCGAGCAGCGCCACGGTCGGGCAGGCGATCACGACGATCCCGCCGGGCGGGCACAGTCGGGCGGCGATGTGGGCTGCGGTGATGGTTTTCCCGGTGCCGCACGCGGCGTGAATCTGACCCCGGCCGCCGCCGGCCAGAGCGGTGACAGCGGCGGTGACGGCGGGCTGCTGCCAGCCGATCGCGGCGGGCAGCGCGTCGGCGCCCGACGCGAACGAGACAGGCCGCCTCACCGGTCACGTCCGAGCGCGCGGGCGGCGCGCATCCGGCGGGCCCGTGCCGCGCGCCGCCGGTGCAGGGACCGGACATCGCCGCGGTGCCGGGCCCTGTCGAGGTGCGGTGTGGTGTCGCCGCCTGGGCGACGGACACCTCCTGGTGGCGGCGCTGATCGGCGAGGGTGTCGTCGATGACCTGGACTGCGGTCTGCGGCAGCGTGCGGCCTGCGGTGATGGCCGGCAGCGCGGCGTCCTCGATCGCGGGAAGCTGCCGGGCCATGAATGTCAGCCGTTGCCGGGCGATCGACTCCGCGGCGGCGAACGCCGCGCGGGCCGGCCCGTCGACGCCTGCGAGGTGGACGGCGTCGCGGCCGGACGGCGCTGGTGCGTCGCGCACGGCGGTGGGGATGGGTTCGAAGAAGGTGCCCTCAGGCGGGCAGCACGACGGCTCGGTACACGCGAGATTCCACCAGCGCCCGCCGGCGACGCGCAGCGGGTCGTCGACGGCGATCCCGGCCTGCTGCAGACAGGCGCGTCCGGTGGCGACGGCGGCGGCGACCGGGGCGGCGGGGCCGTAGCCGAGCAGCAGCGCCCAGCCGGCGCCCGCCCGGTCGAGGTGACTGGCGAGACGGTGCATCGCGGCCGTGGCAGCGCTGTTGTCCGCTTCCTCGCCGAGGCCGAGGTGACCGACGGCCACGATCGTCTCGTCGCGCAGTCCGATGGCCACGACCCGGCCGGCGGGCCGGAATTCGAGCAGATGCGGCACAGCGGCCAGCACCTGGGCGGGATCGCTGAGTCGCTGGGCTTCTCGATGTGACATCAATGCCCATCCCGAGCGAGGGGATCCTCGGTCGTCGACGACGGGTTCCCCGTGGCCTGCGGGACGGGGTCAGCATCGGTCGGTGTGGCTTCGACGCCGTGGTTCTGCCACAGGTGCACGAGTTCCTTGAGGTGGCCGACGCGTTCGTCGCGGATCCCGAGCAGCGCGTCGAAGCGGGGCCCGCTGTTGCCGAGCGGGGTGATGGTGGGGGTACCGGTGCCGGGTGTGGCGGCGGTGTTCGCGCGGACGGTGGCGATGCTGTGGGCGAGCGTGGCGCCGATCCGGTCCAGATCGGCGTCCACGGTGAAGACGGCATGGCAGCAGAGGTAGAGGGCTCGGGCGAGGTCGGCGGCGAGTCCGCCGCGCCGGCGGCCGGCGCTCAGGTCGCCGTCGGTGATGCGGTGGCCGGTGTATTTCGCCGTGATGAAGTCGATCTCCATAGGGTGGATGCTCCTCGGGGTCGCTGGTCCTACGGTCGGGGTGGGCTGCGGTCAGTGCGGGGTTTCCGGTACGCCGTCTCTGGGTGCGGGGGTCGCGAGTGATGTGCGCTGCAGGTAGCGCCAGGCCGTGCCGCCCCAGACCTCCCACTGGGTGGCGCTGGGGTGCGGCGGTCGGGCCGCGACCAGGTGCGTAGCGATTCGCGGGCGCCGCGTCCGGGGCGCACGGCGGTGACGGTGAGCATTTCCAGCAGGGTGCCGTCGTCGGCGACGGCGCGCAGAAGGGTGTCACCGGTGGCGTCGGCGGTGGCAGCCAGTCGGCTCAGGTCGTACTCGGTGACCAGGGCTGCGAGGACCTGATCGACGGTCATCTGCTCGCCGTGGCGGCGGCATGCGTCGGCGTACTGCTGCAGCTCCGCTGTGCCGAAGCCCGCGCCCGTCGGGGTCCAAGCGATCGGGTCGCCGTCGCCACGGTTGACGATGGTGGCCACCTGCCGGCCGTCGAGGCTGAGGCCGGCGGTGAACGCGACGCCGTCTCGGGTCTGGGTTTGTTGCAGCGTGGTGACCTGGAGCCGCTGGTGCGGGGGGGGCGGGAAGGTCCCCGACGATCCGATCGCAGTCGCCGGGTTCGACGGCGATCCAGCACCAGGACCAGCCCATCACGACGTACTGGCCCTGCTCGTCCGGGCGGATGCGTTCGATCGCGGCGTCGCCGTCCTCGGGGTAGGTCGCGCGCTGGTCGACGATGATGTCGTCGCCGTCGAACCGCATCGGGGTGACGAGCTCGTCCACCGCGGTGTCGAGCTCGGCGCCGCTGCGGCCGGCGGTGATGAGCCGGGCGCGTTCGACCTCGCGCATGCTTTCCTGGTCGGCGACGATCGCCTCGCCCACCGCGCGGGCGCAGCTGAACACGGCCCAGCCGTTCCACACGTCGACGAACACCCCGGCGAAGCCGACCCGGACCCGGTCTCGGCCGTGCGCGTCGCGGATCCAGGCCCAGTCGCCGGCGAACACGCCGACGCCGCCGATCCGGAGCCGATCCGGGTGCAGATGCTCCAGCGTGTCGCGGTCACCGGTCTCCGACTGGGCGGTCTGCGCGGTCGTCGGGCCGGGCAGGACGGCGGGGTCGTCAGTCGCGGCCAGGACTTCCAGGACAGCGCGGCAGCGCTCGCCGGCCCGCTGCATCAGGCCGGTGATGTAGCCGACGAGGTAGGCAGTGGTCGCTTCGGTACGGACCGCCGGTACGGACTCGGCGGTCCGCACCGGCCCGTCGGGGGTCGCCGCCGTGTCTGCCTCGCGGGCGGCTGGGTCGAGGTCGTCGAGGTTCGGCGCGGGCAGGTCGAGGGCGGCGGGGTCGCCGTGCGCGATGCCGGCGAGGATTCGGCGGGCCTCGGCGGTGACGTCGTCCGGGCGGCCGGCAAGGGCGGCCTGCGCCCACCGGTCGGCGCTGTCTCGGCCGGCGCGCAGACCCGCTTCCCGCGCGACATCGGGCTTACGGTCGTGTCTGGTCATGTCCTCGGGATCGGCAGGTCGCTCGGGTGCGGTGCTCATTGCGGTCCTTTCGTGGGGCATGTGGGCATGGCGATGTCGGCCGCGCCGGGCGGGCCCGGCGCGGCGGACATCGGGTCAGGGAGTCGGTGGTGCGGTTGCCGCGCACGCGCGGCGTGACGCGCCGCGTTCCGGCAGGGTGTTCGGGTACTGGCTGCCCCGCCGTGAGCCGGGGGCCGCGTTCAGGGGTGTCTCCAGGTCGCCTTCGGCGGCGGCTCGCGACGGTGTCTCAGTAGAGGCGGATTTCGGTGATCTCGTGCCAGGCGACCTCGAGGAGTTCCTCGGTGCGACGGCCGTCCGGGGCGAGGATCCAGCCGCGGACACCCGCGTCGTCGGCGTCGTGTAGCTGGACGTCGCGTGGCCCGCGGGCGCCGGCGGCGCTCGGCGTGGCGGTGCCGTCGCCGAGGAAGGCGGTCAGGCCCTGGCAGCTGTTCACGACCCTGGCGAGCGCGTCGTGGGTGTCCGGGGAGAACGTGAGGCACCGACGGGTGCCGAAGTGCGCGGCGATGCGCAGGCCGAGGGCGGCCATCTCCTCGGCGCTGCCCCAGATGGCGGTGTTCGCGGATGCCACCGCGCATTCACCGGGGTCGAGGCCGTTACCGGGGCTCGATCGCGCGGTCAGGTTGTCGCCGCCTTCGGTGTAGGTGTGAAAGTCGGCGGTCGCCGCCTTTCCCCATTGCATCGACATCAGAGGTCTCTTTCCTGTGACGGGCAGTCCCCCGCACGGTGGCGGGAGTCGGATTGTTGGGTTGCCGGTTGCCGCTGGGGCGTGGTCCGGGTGCCGCTTTGCGGCCGGTTCGGAATTGCCGCGGACCAGGGCCGGCGCGGTAGGTCACGCGATGAGGTAGCCGGGCGGGTCGGCCTGGTCGTCGAGGACGATGCGGGCGGGGGTGACGACCGTCAGCAGCTCGCGTGGTTGGTTGGCGTAGCAGAAGCCGTCGCCGCCGAGCACGGCGATGGTGTAAAGCGGCGCCTTGAAGCCGTCGATGACGACGAAGGGGCGGTCCGGGGGTTCGTCGATCCAGTCGGTACCGGCGACGGTGACGATGGTGCCGGGATCCAGGATTTGATCCTCGGCGTCCGGGGTGTTGTTCTCCTGCAGCGGGTTCATCGATCGACCTTTCCTTTGCTAGGTGATTTCTTTCGAGGGCTTTCGTCGTCGGCCGTGGGAAGAACAGCCGATGTGGACATGCGGCGACGCGGTGGTGCGACGAGATTCCGGAGATCGTGCGGTCGCACGGCGCGGCTGCTGCGGCCCAGCGTGGGCAGACGAACACGGGCAGGGATGCGCGCGTCGGCCTCGACGATCACGTTCGCCGCGATCGCCGGTCCGCCGCGACGGACTCCGGCACGCCGGCCAGCACCGGCAGGCCCGCTGGGCGTGATGGGTGGATCCGGGAGAAGGCGTGCCAGCGCCGGGCTTATGCCTCGGCGATGTGCTCGGCCCGGGACATGTCCGCGTCGGAGTGGGCGGTCCCGGCTCGGTTGAGCAGCCGATAGATCGCCGCTTCGTGGGCCACGTAGGTGAGGTGGGCGCGCACGCAGGGCAGCTCCATGCGCTGCAGGATCTTGCCGCCGTTGTGCAGGCCGGAGACGCGCACGTACGGGCCGTCGTCGGTGTCCTCGGCGGCGCGGATCCAGTCGCTGGGCAGCCAGGAGGCGGGGATGGCCAGCTGGTCGTCCTGCCACGCGATCGCGGTCTCGATGCGTTGCCGGCCGTCGATGACCCCGTAGTGGACTCCCGAGGCTTCGGTGGAGCGCCAGGCCGGGCCGGTGCGGGTGTTGAGGACGGCGGCGGCCACGGGAACGCCCGTCAACCATGACTTCATCAGGGCGATCCTCTGGTCTGGGGTCCAGACGCTGCCTCGCTGGTACGGCGCGTCGAGGATCATCTTCCCGTTGCGGACTCGCGAGGTGTATTCCTCGATGGACCACAGGCTGACCGTGGTGGGCATGTAGGTGAGAGGTGTTGTCGTCTGTCGGGTCATCGGCTGCTCCTTCGGTGGGCGAGATCGGTCGGTATCGGCGAGGTCATGCGCTGCGCCGATTGGCAAGAGGTCCGGCCGACCGGGCGGGAAGTTGCGGAAAGGCCCAGGTACCGGCTCACCTCGCGCCAGTCATGCGGTTGGCAGCTGCCGTCCTGTCCTTGGCGGTGACGGTCGGTGTGGCTCCGGGACTTGTCAGCCCCCGTTACGGGCGCCGGGCGCCGGAGTCGGATCGACGCTGAGCTTGTCGCGAAGCTGGCTCAAGAGAGTGCCGTCGCTGGTGCGCCACGCCTTCCAGCCTCGGCACGGATAGCCGGCCAGGGCGGTGGCGCAGCTGTCGGGCGACAGATGCAGCGTGCCGTCGCCGGTGAGCAGGTGACCCTCGGCGGTGACCGTGGCGGTGTGGGTGTGGCCGAGGTCGCGGCGGTGCCAGGTGACGACCTGCCCGTCGTGGAGCAGACCGGCGTTGAGAAGCCGGACGAGTTTGCCGTGGGCGGTGGGCTGCGGGCCGGTACGGGTTGGGCGTGGGGCGGCACTGTGTGGTGCGGGATTGGCGGGCTGGGGCGGCTCCGCCGGCTCGGGCAGGCGCAATATTGCCCGCAGGGCCGCGTTGATGGTTATCCCGTAGGGGATTCCGCGGATGAGCACCGCGTACACGTCGTTATCGATGCGTATGGTCGGCATGGGTGTCGGCTCCTTGTCGCCAGGGCTGGTGGATCGCGGTTCAGGCGGCGGGCGCTGCCACGGTCGGCCGCCGGAACGAGGCGAAGGGATGGGGCCGCCGGAACGAGGCGAAGGGATGGGGCGCTGACTGGGGATCCGGTGGGCCACTGGGCGCGGTAGCGGTGCCGAATCGGCTGGTGGAGCGATCCGGTGGGGTGGGTGGGCTGGCACGTCCGCGCGCGGTAGGGCGCGGCGGTGCATCCGTCGGTTCGGTTACCGGACCGGGCGACTCGGTGGCTGATCGGCGGCGTGCCGTCCAGGCTGCGCGATGGGCCGTGCGCAGCGCCCGGCACTTGCCGTGCTGTCCGCGGCATTGCGGGTTGCGGCAAGCCCCGTCTGGCCCCGGCTGGTGGGCGGCGGCCACATCGGTCGCGAGCACCCACAGGAGCCGGTCAGTGACGTCGGCGGGCGGCGGGATGCGGTCACTGGGCCGATCCCGCGGATGGTCTGGACGCGATTGGTGGATCATGGCTGCGGCTGACCTTCCGTCGGCTGGTCGCGGCGTGCGGGGATCGCCGTCCGGCTCGGCTGTGCCTGGAGGGGCGTGTTGTTCTGAGGGCCGGGCCTGACGACGACCAGCGTTGATCGACGCTTATCTCTTGGCGAAGGTCAAGTCGTGGCGGTGTGCCGGCCGTGCATCATCGGTCACCGCCGGTCGGTTCCAGGTCGATGTCGTAGGCCCAGACACTGACCGCTCCGCCGTGGTGTGCCCGGCGGGTGATCCACGCCGTGTAGGCGCGGGGCCCGAGACCGCAGCCGGTGGACGAGTCGACGGTGTTGATCAGGCACCGTTGTGCGGCGACGAGGATCGTCTCGCCGCGCAGCCGTACGTCGCGACAGGCCCGGCCGAACACCCAGCGGCCGAAGTAGTCCGGGCCGTACTGGGGGTACCGGCCGTCGTCGGAGGCGACCGGCGCCATCAGCGCGCGGGCCTGCTGGATCGTCAGCCCTTCCAGGCAGTCGTCGGCAAGTGGAGGGTGGTGCGCCGCGGCGGTGACCTCGACATCGATGCCGGCATACTCGACGGCCTGAGCGCCGTGTTCGGGCCGGGCCAGGATCCGTCCCGTCTGGTGGTCGACGGCGGTGACGATCACCGTGCGGCCGGTGGTCACCACGACGACACGGTCTTCTCGGGCGATGGCGTTGCCCAGCCGCCCGCAGCCGGTCACCGAGAGGCGGGCGGCTGTGCGGTCCAGTACCGGGGCGCCCGAGGTGTGCGTGTACCCGGTTACCGGGTCATCTAGAGACATGCGTGAACTCCTTCGAAGGGGTCGGAAAACGACGGCGCCGTCACGCTGGCGGCGCGGCCCGACTCATGTGGTCGGCGCGCGGCGAGGCGCTCGCCCAACCGGGTCGGCGGGGAGCTGCGAGACGGCCGGTCAGGTGCCGTGCGGGCCGGTCCTCGGTGCGGGCATTTGGAGCCAGAGCTGGACGAGGGCGCGCAGATGCTGGATCCGTTCTTCGCGCACGGAGATCAGGGTGTCGAAGCGCGGGCCGTGTGCCTGTAGTTCACCGACCGGGTTCAGGCCTGGCGCCGGCTGGCCGGGTTCGGCGGTGATGGTGGTGGTCACCTTGGTGAGGCTGTGGATGATCGACGGCGTGAGGCGGGCCAGTTCCGTTTCGGCTTCGCCGAGCTTGAGGACTGCCAGGCCGATGGCGGCGGCGAGTGCGGCGGCGATACCGGTGTCCTGGTGGGTGGGGGTGGCGATCAGCGCGTCCGGGTCGAGGTGGTGGCCGGTGTATTTGGTGATCAGTTGTGACTCATCCATGGCGTCGGGTGTCCTGTCTTCGGGTCGGGGTCAGGGCTGCGTGTAGGGGCGATGCGTCCCGGTCCGGCTCGGCCGGGTGTGCCGCGGGCGGGTCGAACCGCGTTTCACGGCAGACGCCGGTGGACGCAGTGGCGGGATCCTTCGGCTGGCGGTCCGTCATGGCCTACCTGGGCGGTGTGGCGGGGTACGGAGCGATCCGCTGCGGGTGCGGTTCGGGCAGGTCTCGGCTGTCGCCGGTGGGGTCGGCCGTGGCACGGCAGTGTTCGGTGACCCGGTCGGTGATGACGGTGTCGGCGCCGTGGCGGTAGGCGTCGAGCGCCTCCTGCTGTTCGGCGGCGGTCAGCTGGCTCCAGCCAGGGCCGCTGTCGGCGACCGCGGCGGTGTAGAAGTCGGGTTCGCCGTCAGTGGCGGGCAGGTTGATGGTGGGCAGGGTGTCCAGAACCGCAGGGTCGCCGTCGTCGATGCCGGTGAGAATCCTTCGGGCGGCGCCGGCGGTGTCGCCGCTGGCGCGTCCGCCGACGGTGTCCTGTGCCCACCAGTCGGCTGCCGAGCGTCCGGCCTGCGCGCCGGCGAGGCGCAGCGCGTCGAGGACCTGTCCCCAACGGAGGCGACCGTGGCCGGCACCGTTCGCCGAGGGGTCGCTGGTGGACGATGCGACGGGGCCCGGTTCGCCAGGTTCGGCGATCACGCGGATGCGGTCGCCGGCGTCCAGGCACATCGACAGTTCGGAGCCGCTGTCCCAGGACACGGCGACCATCTGCTGGTGCGGGTCGAACGCTGTCACGGTGCCTTTGTCACCGGGATGCAGATCGGTGTACGGGTCGTCGGTGTGGACCAGCACGATGCGCTGGCCGCTGCGGTAGGTCATCGGGTCTCCGTTTCAGCGGTGGCGGGTGTGCGGGGGCCGGTCGGGGGCCGGCTCGGTTGATGTGCTCGGGTCTCGCCGGGCGCCCGGTGTCGGTCGCGGGACGCGCTGCTGCTCGTGGGCTGCGGGCGGGCTCGCCGTGGTGTCGTGCCTGCCGCGGGCTGAGACGCTGAGGGTCACGCCGAAGCGGCTGCCGTCGGACAACTCGAGGTACACACCGCGATCCAGCGTCAGGACTCCGGCGTCGGCGTAGGTCTGCGCGCTGCGGACGTAGATCGGGTCACCGTCGCCGTCGACCAGGGCGGCGGTGCCGGTGTCGCAGCTCAGCGCGTAGAGGTCGTCGCTGGTCAGCAGGTATCGGATGACGGCTTGCAGGACGGTCTCGTGATCGAATTCGGGCTCGTCGGCGTCGTCGAACGCCATAGCGGAACCTCTCTTCTGATGAGTGCTTCGATGGCGTGGTGGATGGCGACATGCCGTAGCCGGCCGGCACCGGTGTACGGCGGTGTTCACGCGAGAGGCGGTGATCCGGCCGGCCGTCGTGGGGCCGTGGTCGCGCCGGGACGCACGCGGAACATGTGCTGATGAGCGGCGGCGAGCGGATCGGCCAGGTCGGCGACCCGGGCGATGAGCTGCTGCAGGTGGCGTTCAGCGCCGAGGCAGGCACCGGCCGCGCTGGGGTCGCCGTACGGGTTGTCGGCGCCGGGCAGCGGCGTCGCGGTCATGTCCGGGTCGGCGGCGATCTCGCGGACGGCGTCCTCGACGCCGCACAGGACGGCGGGCAACAGCTGCGCGCAGACGGTCAGGGACGCGAGCAGATGCGCCACGGTGCCCGGATCCATCGGCTCGCCGACCAGCTGGTGCAGCTCCAGGTACACCGTGCGCAGCAGGTCCGCCGCGCCGGTCACGGTCCGCGACGTCCGCGGCGACTGCGGTGGACACAGCCGCCAGCACGCGGCGAGTGCCTGCTCGCAGGTGAAGACCGGAGTGCGGTAGTGGCCGACGTCGGTGGCCAGTTCCACCACAGCGGGTGGACCGTCGATCCACCGGGCCGGGCGGACGAGGGTCGGCACGGGGGCCTCCAGCACCCAGACCATCGTCTCGCCGCCGATAGCGTCGGCGATGACGGGGACCGCGGCCGGGTCGAGCTCGCGGCTCGCCAACCGCAGAGCGACCCGCAGGACCGCCACGGTGAACGCCGCGAGGTCGGGTTGGAGGCGGGCGAAAGTCCCGCCGCGGGCATGGTGGTAGACGCGCAGCAGTCGCATGCC